>JAABUL010007304.1_pt1 | contig 12007 bp, 9 predicted proteins | sample 5559151 | NCBI WGS metagenome assembly JAABUL01 (sample SAMN10711876, study PRJNA513368) | rock metagenome | isolation source: Antarctica rocks | place: Antarctica: Victoria Land, Pudding Butte sud | reverse complement strand
AGAGGAACTTCCCATGAAATTACAGAGCTTCCTGTCCGCGTTCGCCGGTGCGCACCCGCACCACGTTCTCGACGGTGGTGGCCCATACCTTGCCGTCGCCGATCTTGCCGGTCCGGGCGGCCCGCACCACTACGTCGATGACGTCGTCCGCGTCCTCTGCATCGACCAGGACCTCCACCCGAACCTTCGGCAGCAGCTCCACGGTGTACTCCGCACCGCGGTAGACCTCCGTGTGCCCGCGCTGGCGGCCGTAGCCGGAAGACTCCGACACCGTCATGCCCTGGACGCCGAAAGCCAGCAGGGCGGCCCGGACTTCGTCGAGTTTGAAAGGCTTGATCACGGCGGTGATCAGTTTCATGCGTGGACCTCCGTCTGGTTCGTGCTGCTCGTGGCGCCGACCAGGTGGCCGGATGGGATGTTGCCGCTGGAGGACTGGGTGTCGAACTCGTACGCCGACTCGGCGTGCTCGTTGATGTCGATGCCCTCGACCTCGACGTCGGCCGACACCCGGAAACCGATGGTCTTGTTGATGATGAACCCGATGACGAACGTGACGATGAACGAGTAGGCCAGCACCGAGAAGGCACCGAGGGCCTGCTTGCCGAGCAGCGTGGCGCCGCCCCCGTAGAACAGGCCGTCAAGTCCGAGGGAGTTGGCCTTGGAGCTACCCATGAAGCCGATGTACAGGCAGCCGATGATGCCGCCGACCAGGTGGACACCGACGACGTCCAGCGAGTCGTCGTAGCCCAGCTTGTACTTGAGGCCGACAGCGAAGGCGCAGACCGCACCGGCGATGAGACCGAGGATCACCGACGCCACCGGCGTGATGAACGCGCAGGCCGGGGTGATCGCCACCAGACCGGCGACAGCACCGGACGCGGCGCCGACGCTGGTGGCGTGGCCGTCCCGGAACCGCTCCACCAGCAGCCAGCCGCCGAGTGCGGCAGCCGTGGCGACCTGGGTGTTCATGAACGCAAGACCGGCCAGGCCGTTCGCGGCCAGCGCCGAGCCTGCATTGAACCCGAACCAGCCGAACCACAGCAGACCGGAGCCCAGCAGAACCAGGGTGACGTTGTGCGGGCGCATCGGGTTCTTCTTGAAGCCGACCCGCTTGCCGAGCACGATGCACAGGGCCAGACCTGCAGCACCCGCGTTGATGTGCACCGCGGTACCGCCGGCGAAGTCCTCGACGCCGGCAGCGGCGAGCCAGCCCTTGGTGCCGTTGCTGTTGAGCAGGCCGAAGTCGAAGATCCAGTGCGCTACGGGGAAGTACACCAGGATCGCCCAGATGGTCACGAAGATCGACCAGGACAGGAACTTGGTGCGGTCGGCGATGGCGCCGGAGATCAGCGCCGGCGTGATGATGGCGAACATCAGTTGGAACGCGGCGAAGACGACGACCGGGATGCCGTCACCCTTGCCGAAGAACTCGACGTTGGTCAGCGAGGCGTCGGCCAGGCCGGAGAACGAGAAGTCCCCGATCCAGCCGCTGGTGGTGCTGCTGCCGAAGGCCATCTTGAAGCCGAACACCGCCCACAGCACGCTGATGATGGTGATGGTGACGAAGGACATCATCATCATGTTGAGAGTGCTCTTGGCGCGGGTCAGTCCGCCGTAGAAGAACGCCAGACCCGGCGTCATCAGCAGGACCAACGCACTACTGGCCAGAATCCAGGCCGTGTCACCGGCATTGACGGTGATCGGGTCCGCTGCGGCCAGCAGCGATGTCGCGTGGTGCGGGACCATCGAACCTCCAGGCGAAGGGGAGATGAACTGGGATCGGGAGATCGAAGAACATGCTCACCCTCGCCCGGGGTTGTTTCCTGCTGCGCCCGTTCGTGTTTCACGCCGGTGAACTCGGGCGTTCCGCGGTTTCACTCCGGTTTCCGAAAAGTTTCCGGGCGATGTCCACGACCCAAACCCCCAGCTTGAAGAGGGACGAGTTGTCACCGACTAGGGCAACCCCTGCCCCCACCCAGGCACACACCCAGGCGGATCGAATCGTCCCCGACCGAGGCACGCAGCAGCTCTGCAGGGTGAGGCACTGCAGAGCTGGCGGCTAACAGACCCAGCGAGAACAACAGCACCTCGAAGGAAGCGTGACAGGGGCGCGGGTCCGGTCCGGCCGGCGCGTAACGTCGGGCGGTTCGTGAGGGTGGTCCGGGGGCCGGCGCTGCCCCCTGGGGTTAAAAGCACCGAGCAGTGCAGCGCACGACTGCACTGCTATCCGGAACGTCGCGAGCGCCACCGAACAAGGCTCAACGCGATACCCGAGATGCCGACGATGACGAGCCCAGCCCACCAAAACCGGATCGCGCCGCTCACTACAACGCCGACCAGACCCAACCCCAAACCCAGAGTCGAGCACGCGTACAGCACCAGCAACACCGGCGACGGCCGACGAAAAGACAACGGCATGACCACCCCCAACATTCGACTTCTCCCACCGTCGCTATCGTGCCAACGACTACCGAGTAGCTCGATGCATACGTGCTGTCAGATTCTGGGTTGCATACTTCTGAGGTGAATCGGGGCAAGATCTTCAACCTGTAGTGGGCCAGGGTGCTGATCAGCGGGGTGCCGTTCGGTGTCGTGGTGGGTTTGTTCGCTGCGCATCGAAGCCACGGTTTCGGTGTTATCGACGGGGTGGTCACCGGCCTCGTCGTCGATCTTGAAGTTCGGACTGTTGATGAGCCGGGTCATCCGGCGACAGCAGGTAGCCCGTGAGCAGCGCACCGCTGCCTGCACGGGCGGATTGACTCCTGAACGTCGAGCCTTGGCGGTGCGGGCGAGCCGTCGCGGCCCGGTGCCTGACGACGCGGCGACCCGCGCAGCGGCGGCTGCCCTGACCCGATATCAGCTAGAGCAGACCACAACCCAACGCAACAAGAACGTCGCCATCTTCGGCGCCGTCGGAGTGCTCGAATTGGTGCTGGCGCTGACGTCCTCACCGTGGTGGTGGCTGGCGGTGCTGATGTTCGTCGCGTTGATCGTGGCCCAGTCGCGAGAACCGCGGACCCTGCGCCGGCGGCTGGCACTGTTGAACCCCGCCGACTTGCACCAGTAGATGCAGCCCCGCAACCCGTTGGTTGATGGCGCTGGGCTCTGGGCCGACCCCGGTGCGCATTGAACTACCGCCGGTTGGCTTGCTGTCCGATGTTCACCTTGTCGGTGAGGAACACGACAAGCCCGGTGCCGACGAAGGTACCCAGCAGTACTCCGATCGCTCCCACTGCCCACAAGCCGGTGCGGTCTGTGGAACTGGCCTGGACCGACCAGGCCACCGTAAACGCCGCCGTAACGGTGCCGATCACCGCCCATGCCGGCAGCAGCAAAGCCCCGCCGAACGCCAGCAGCGCTAACACCACCACGCACCACAACACTTGCGGAGCCTCGTAAGGACCGCTCGACTGACCGCTGGCGTCCTACTGGTAGGTGGTGTCCCTGCCCAGGAACAACCTCCACGTCGACACCACCAACGCCGCCAGAACGAGCACACCTGCCACCATGCTGGCCGGGGCCTGAAGCTTGCTCATCCGGCCAAGTGTTCCACGACCTATCGAAACGTGAGAGCTATCCGCCCGAACGTAGGGGCCGTCGATGTAAGAGCCTTCTCGCGAACAGAGGCTTCCGGAAATTGGCGAGAGGCAAGCACGAGGGCTAGCAGTTGCTCCCCGGCGAGGTGACTCCCGGGTGCGAAGATGCACCGAAGCTGTGATAGGTGCAGAACCTGCCGCCAGAACACTCGCTGAGACCGTGCACATGCCGCCGCCACGGCCGGGTAGTTCCGGCCGTCAACCACTCACCCCTGGTTGTCAGGTGCTGAAGTCCAGCTCAGCTCAGTCGCCGAGCAGCGCATCCACGAAGGCAGCGGGTTCGAACGGCGCCAGATCGTCCGGTCCCTCCCCCAGCCCGACCAGTTTGACCGGAACGCCGAGCGCCCGCTGGACGGCGACCACGATCCCGCCCTTGGCCGTGCCGTCCAGTTTGGTCAGCACGATGCCGGTGACGTCGACGACCTCCGAGAACACCCGGGCCTGCACCAGGCCGTTCTGCCCGGTGGTGGCGTCCAGGACCAGCAGGATCTCGTCGACCTTCGCCTGCTTCTCGATGACGCGCTTCACCTTCCCCAGCTCGTCCATCAGGCCGGTCTTGGTGTGCAGCCGGCCCGCGGTGTCGATCAGCACCGCGTCGGCGCCGTCGGCGATGCCGCGCTTGACCGCGTCGAACGCGACCGCGGCCGGGTCGGCGCCATCGCCGGACCTGACCACCGTCGCCCCGGCCCGTTCGCCCCAGGTCTGCAGCTGGTCGGCGGCGGCGGCACGAAAGGTGTCCGCGGCGCCGAGCACCACGGTGCGCCCGTCGGCCACCAGCACCCTGGCCAGCTTGCCGGTGGTGGTGGTCTTGCCGGTGCCGTTGACGCCGACCACCAGCAGTACTGCCGGCCGGCCGTCGTGGGGCAGCGCATGGACCGAACGATCCGGGATGTTCCCCGCCGCGTCGGCCTCGACGGCCTGGATCAGCACCCGCCGCAGCAGCGCCCGCGCGGAGGCGGAATCGGTGACGCCGTGCGCGGCCACCTCGCGACGCAGCTTCTCGGTGATCTCGGCGGCCGCCCCCGCACCCAGATCCGCCATCAGCAGGGTGTCCTCGACGTCGGTCCAGGAATCCTCGTCCAGCGTTCCGGCGCCGAGCAGCCCCAGCAGGGATCGGCCGAATGCGTTCTGAGAGCGTGACAGCCGGCCCCGCAGCCGGTTCAGCCTGCCTTCACTCGGGGAGATGGTGTCCAGCGGCGGCGCCTCGGCCAGTTCCTCGAAGGTCGGCTCGATGATGACGACCGGTTCGGCGAGTGGTTCGCGGATCAGCACCGGTTCGGGTTCTTCGGTCGCCGGCTCTGCGGTTGCCGGCTCTCCCGTCGCCGGTTCTGCGGTCGCCGGCTCTGCGGTCGCCGGCTCTGCGGTCGCCGGTTCTGCGGTCGCGGGTTCGGGCAGTTGGACGTCGACCACGTCTCGGCGGACGGAGTCCCGCGGGATCGCGGCGTCGTCCCCGACGCCGGGCTGGCCGTCGGTCTCGGTCCGCTGAGGTTGAAGTGGCTCGAGCGGCGGTCGTGGCTCGGGCTTCGGCCGGACCAGGTCGGCATCCGGTTCCGGCCGCGGCGCCAGCGCCGTCGCGCCCGGACTGAAGGAGATCGAACTACCAGCCCGGTAGCCGCCCTTGGCCGGTGGGCCGGCCACTTCCGGCTTGGCGGCCGGCGATTCGATCAGCGAGATCTTCCGCCGCCGCGCCAGCGCCAGTCCGATCGCCAGCCCGACGGCCAGCGCCACGACGAATGCGATAACTATCCAGATCCATGTCAGCACGAGGACATTCTCTCAGGCCACCAGGCACCGTCGAGCCGTTGGAGCGGGCACCTGCCGTTGGATCAGACACCTGCCGCTGGATCAAGCACCCTGCCGCTGGATCAAGCACTGTCGAACAGCCGATCCACCACGCGACGGGCGCGGCGGGTGGCCCGGCGGTAGTCGTCGATGAACTGTCCCGGATCACCGCCCTCCGGATAGCCCAGTGCGCGAGCCACCCCCATCAGCTCGCGGCCGTGCGCCGGAATCTGATCTTCCGGTTTGCCGCGGACCAGCATCAGCGCATTGCGGGTCCGGGTGGCCTCCAGCCAGGCGGCGGTCAGGGCCTGCGCATCGCTCGTGGTGATGATGCCGGCGGACGCGGCAGCTTCGATGGCCGGCAGCGTTCCCGGTGTCCGCAACTCGGGAACCTGCCCCGCGTGCTGCAGCTGCAGCAGCTGTACGGTCCATTCCACGTCGGACAGGCCGCCCCGCCCCAGCTTGGTGTGGGTGGTCGGGTCGGCGCCGCGCGGCAGTCGCTCCGCGTCCACCCGAGCTTTGACCCGGCGGATCTCGATCACGTCCTTGCCGGCGAGACCTTCTGCCGGATAACGGAAATCGTCCGCCGCGGCGATGAAATCCAGTCCGAGCTGCCGGTCACCGGCGATCGGCCGGGCCCGCAGCAGCGCCTGCCGCTCCCACGGGGCGGCGAATCGCTGCCAGTACGATCGGTAGGCCTCCAGCGTGCGGACCAGCGGGCCGTTTCGACCTTCCGGCCGCAGATTGGCGTCCACCAGCAGCGGCGGGTCCGGCGTTGGCCTGGCCAACAGCCGGGCCAACAGATCGGCGACCGCGCTCATGTCGCCGAGGCCGGCCCGACCGTCCTCGCCGGCGAGCGGCTCGGCGACGTAGAGCACATCGGCATCGGAGGCGTAAGCCAGTTCCCCTCCGCCGAGCCGGCCCATCCCGATGACTGCGAGCCGGCCGCGGACGACGCCGCCGTTCGCGGCGGCCACCGATCGCACCGCCGCCTCGTAGGCTGCCTGCAGCGATGCCTCGGCGACGCTGCTCAGCCCGGCGGCGACGTGCATCACGCCGATCAATCCGAGCAGGTCACCGCAGGCCAGCCGCAGCATCTCGTGCCGGCGGGCCGATCGGGCCGCGTCCACCGATTCCTGTGCGGTAGCAGCGCGGGCGGCCCTGGCCAGCAGCGCCGTCCGGACATCGGCCGGCTCCGGACGCAACAGGGAGACGTCGTCGACCAGCAGCCGCAGCACCTCGGGTGCGCGCACCAGCAGATTTCCCACCAGCTTCGAACCGCCCAGCAGGGTGCCGAGGCGCTGTGCCACCAATCCCTCGTCGCGGAGCAGTCGCAGGTACCACGGCGTGTCGGAGAGCGCCTCGGACACCTGGCGATAGGAAAGCAGGCCGGCATCCGGATCGGGACTTCCCGCGAAGGTGTCCAGCAGCACAGGCAGCAGGGTGCGCTGGATGGCCGCCCGCCGGCTGACTCCCGAGGTCAGCGCAGCCAGATGACGAAGGGCCGAGTCCGGGTTGCGGAAACCGAGGGCCCCCAGCCGGGCCGTCGCGGCTTCCGGGCTCAGCCGGAGCTCGTCACCCGGCACCGCGGCGACGGCGTGCAGCAGCGGCCGGTAGAAGAGCTTCTCGTGCAGCCGCCGGACGGAGGCGCTGTGCCGATTGCGGTCGGCGGTGAATGCCTCGGCCGCCGTGAAGGTCCCGGTTGCGGCGTAGCCGTCGCTGCGCGCCAACCATTCCAGGTCGGCCCGGTCCCCTGGCAACAGGTGGGTGCGCCGGAGCCGCTGCAGCTGTAGCCGGTGTTCGGCACGCCGCAAGAACGTGTACGCCGCAGCCATCTCGGCGCCGTCGGATCGGCCGACGTACCCGCCCCGGATCAGTGACCGCAGGGCCATCAACGTGCCGGGCAGTCGCAGATCCGGATCGGTGCGGCCGTGCACGAGCTGCAGCAGCTGGACGGCGAACTCGACGTCGCGCAGGCCCCCTGAGCCCAGCTTGAGTTCCTTGTCCTTGAGGTCGTCGGGAATGTTCGCCTCCACCCGGCGTCGCATCGCCTGGACGTCGTCGACGAAGGAGTCGCGGCCGGCGGCGTTCCAGACGCCGGCTGAGGTGATGTCGGTGAAAGCTCTGCCCACCAACGGATCTCCGGCCGCCGCCCGGGCCTTGAGCAACGCCTGGAACTCCCAGGTGTGCGCCCATCGCTGGTAGTAGGCGGCATGGCTGGCCAGCGTGCGGACCAGCGCCCCCGCCTTTCCCTCCGGTCGGAGCGCGGCATCCACCTCCCAGGCGGCCTGCCCGCAGATCCGCATCACTCCGGCCGCCAGCGTCGTCGCGGTCGCAAGCATCCTGGTGTTCTCCGGACCGTCCTGGCTGCCTGCGCTGCCTGCGCTGCCTGTGCTGCCTGTGCTGCCTGTGCTGTCTGTGCTGTCTGTGCTGTCTGTGCTGTTTGAAGCGGTATCAGCGGGTGGATGGTCCGCCGCGAAGATCACATCGACGTCCGAGAGGTAGTTCAACTCCTTGGCCCCGCATTTGCCCATCGCGATGATGGCAAGGCGGGTCGGCGCGGCCGTAGCGGGAAGCGAGGCAGCTGCCACGGCGAGTCCGGCCTGCAGGGTCGCGTCGGCGAGCTCGGACAGGGCCTGGCACACCGCGGGCAGCGCCGCCACGGGCAGCGAGGACTCGACGGCCGGCGCCAGATCGTGCGCCGCGATGATCAGCAGTTGTGAGCGATAGGCCGATCGCAGGGCCGCGACGGCGGCGCCGCCGGTGACCGTGGCGCGCGCGCCGTCGGTCCCGGTGCAGCGAGGCGCGTCCGGATCGATGCCAACCGCGGCGAACAGCACCCGCTCCATGCTCGCGGCCGTGATCAGCCGGCCAGGAACGGCCTCCGGTAGCAGTAGCCGCCAGTGATCGGGCTGCGCGAGCAGATGTTCGGACAGTCCGGTCGAACCGCCGAGCACGCCGAGCAGCCGACCCCGGAATCTGGCGTCCTCCCGTAGACCGGTCAGGATGTCCGGGCCGTCGGGAGCCGCCTGCACGAGCGCGGCCAGGCCGTGCACCGCCAGCTCAGGCCGGCCGGTACGGGACAGCGCTCCGAGCACATCCTGCGCACCGGGAGTGGCCATGCCGTCGCGGCCCAGCTCCAGCGCCAGCAGATCGACCTGCACCCGCTCGCTGTCGCCGAGCCCGTATCGGGCCAGCGTGCGAGAAGCAGGCCGGCTCATTCCGAGCCGAGCAATGGCAGGCGTCTTCGGAGCAGGGCCTGCGCGTCCTGGCCGGCGCCGGCCTTCCAGGTGGCGGCGAAGGCGACGAATCGGCCGATGAAATCGCCCCACACCTGCGTCATCACCTCCTCTGCCTGATCCAGCACCGGGCCGAGCCGGCGCACCGGTTCCCGTCCCTCGGCCGCGCCCCAGGATCGGAGGTCCGCAGCGGAGCTCTCGATGTGGAATTGGATCGCCCAGGCAGCCGACCCCTGCCGCCAGGCCTGGTTCGGATATCCGGTCGAGGACAGCAGCAGGACTGCGCCCGGCGGCAGCGTCGACACCACGTCGTAGTGGTACTGCATCACGTCCGGCGTCATCGGGAGCGCGTCGAACAGCGGATCGCTCTCCGCCGCGTCGCGCTTGGCGGTCAGGTACGCGCCGATCTCCGGACCGTCGGCGCCGCGCGTGACGGTGCCGCCGGTGGCGACGGCCAGCAGTTGCGAGCCCAGGCAGATGCCGAGCGTCGGCAGCTCTCCGGCCACTGCGCGGGCCAGCAGTTCTCTGGTTCCGGGTAGCCAGGGCGCGACGTCGTCGTCGTAGGCGCCCATCTCGCCGCCCAGGCTGATCAGCGCGTCGTACCCCGTGAGATCGGCTGGGATCCGGTCGCCGCCGTACAGCCGCAACACCGTCACCGAAGCTCCGGCAGCGTCGAGCCAGACCTGCATCCGGAGCAACGGATCCGAGGCATCGTGTTGCAGCACCAGAATTCGAACCATCGCTCAGCCGTCCAGTTCGACGATCACCGGGGCGTGATCCGAGGCGCCTTTGCCCTTGCGTTCCTGCCGGTCGATGGTGGCACCGGTCACCCGCCGGGCCAGCGGGCCGGACGCCAGCGCGAAGTCGATCCGCATGCCTTCCCTCCGGGCGAAGCGCAGTCGTTGGTAGTCCCAATAGGTGTACACGCCCGGACCGGGTTGCAGCGGCCGGACCACGTCCGTCAGGCCGGCGTCGAGCAGATTCTGGAATGCGGTGCGTTCCGGCGGGCTGACGTGGGTGGAGCCCTCGAAGGCGGCCGCATCCCAGACGTCATCATCTGTGGGTGCGATGTTGAAATCACCGCACAATACGAGTTGCCGCGCCGGCTCCGCCGCCACCTCGGCGGCGACGTGTTCTGCCAGCGCAGCCAGCCACCGCAGTTTGTAGTCGTAGTGCGGATCGCCGAGCGTTCGGCCGTTCGGCACGTACAGGCTCCAGATGTCGATACCGCCGCAGGTCGCTCCGATGGCCCTTGCTTCCGGAATGTCGGAACCGCCGAACGTCGGGATGCCGGGGAACCCGCGGCGGACGTCGTCGATGCCGACGCGAGAGAGGATCGCGACACCGTTCCACTGCGAGTTCCCGTGGTGCGCCACCTGGTATCCCAGGGCGGTGATCGCCTCCTCCGGGAATTTCTCGTCCGGAATCTTGGTCTCCTGCACTGCGAGGACGTCGACGTCGGACCGCTCCAGCCAGCCGAGCAGGCGGTCCTGCCGGGCTCGGATCGAGTTGATGTTCCAGGTGGCGAACTTCATGACGGCGCGATCAGCCCAGAACAGGCCCGGTCGGCGGCGCCGGGACGAAGAAGGAATGGGTCCAGTCGGCTCGGGACTCCCCGTCGATCCGGGCCCGCCAGACCAGCGTTCCGCCGGCGGGCAGCGGCAGGCCTGTGTTGAAGTAGAGCACGATGTGCGACCTGGCCGGCAGCGCCCGGCGCGGTACTCCGACGCCGCGGAAATTGGGCTCCTCGACCTGCAGTGTCTGTCCGAATCGCATGACGCCCGACGAACCGTCGATGGGCGCCGTGAGTTCTACCGGAGCGCCGACAGGGTCCTCCAGGACCACCTCGAAGGCGTACTGCTCGTTGAAGACCTCGGGCGGGAAGCCCAGCGCCACCACCAACGCGAAGGCCGCCGACATGCCGGTCAAGTGGTCGCGACCCACCAGCTGCAACCCGCCACCGACCATCTGCACCTTGCCCAGCTGGTCGGCCGACGCGTAGTCGGCCATGTCCAACGACACCGACGCCCGCTCGAACACCTCGCTCATGGAGCTGATCGTGCCAGACCGGCCCGACGGGAACGGTCACCGGAAGTCCTGGCCGGGTCATCGAAAGTCCCGGGAGGGCGTCGCGGCGATCAGGCTGAGCGGGGCCATCCGCTCGGCCAACACCGAGAAGGACGCGCCCTGGCGTTCCAGCATTCCTCTCACCAGCACCGACGGTGATTCCCGTGCCGTCTTGCGGTATTTCGACCAGAAGCCGGTGGAGCAGACCACGTTCAACATCCCCGTCTCGTCCTCCAGGTTGATGAAGATGATTCCGGACGCGGTGGCCGGGCGTTGCCGGTGCGTCACCATTCCGGCCACCAGCACCCGTGTCCCGTGCTCCACCGCGGCCAGCTCGGCCGCCGGCAGCACACCAAGCGCTTTCAGCGACTCCCGGGAGAACTCGGTCGGATAGGCCTCCGGCGAGATTCCGGTCGCCCACAGATCCGCCACGGTCAGCTCGATCTCGCTCATTCCCGGCAGCGCCGGAGCATCGAGGCCGACAGTGGTACCTGCGAGCGTTCCGGCCCGCTCCCCCGCCGCCGCCCCGGCCGCCCACAATGCGCGGCGGCGGTCCTTGCCCAGCACCACCTCACCGTGCAGGGTCAGCGCGTCCAGCGCACCCGCGGTGGCCAGCGCCTCGGCCTGCGCAGTGGTCAGGGTGACGGCGCGGGTCAGCTCGTCGATGTCCAGGTATCCACCCACCGGGCGCGTCCGAACGATCTTCTCCGCGAGTTCGGTGCCGATGGTCCGGATTTCGGACAGCCCGAGCCGAATGTCCGGGGAGCCGCCGGGTCCGGGCTCCAGATCGGCCTGCGCCGCCGACAGATTGATATCGGGCCGTCTGATGGTCACACCGTGCCGGCGGGCATCGGCGACCAGGGTCTGCGGCGAATAGAAACCCATCGGCTGGGCGCGCAGCAGCGCCGCGGTGAATGCCGCCGGATGGTGCAGCTTGAGCCAGGACGAATAGAACACCAAAGCGGCAAAGGACAGCGCGTGGGATTCGGCGAAACCGAAGTTGGCGAAGGCCAGCAATCGTTCGTAGATCCGGTCGGCGGCCACACCGGTGATGCCGTGCAGGGTGCTCATGCCGTCGTAGAGCCGGCTTTTCATCTTCTCCATCTTGGCGCTGGATCGCTTGGCGCCCATGGCTCTTCGCAATTGATCGGCCTCACCGGCGTCGAATCCGGCGACGTCGACAGCCAACTGCATCAGCTGTTCCTGGAACAACGGAATACCCAGTGTCTTGGCCAGGGACTTCTCCATCACCGGGTGGTCGTAGGTGACCGGCTCCAACCCGTTGCGGCGCCGGATGTAGGGATGCACCGACCCGCCCTGGAT
>JAABUL010007303.1_pt1 | contig 12009 bp, 4 predicted proteins | sample 5559151 | NCBI WGS metagenome assembly JAABUL01 (sample SAMN10711876, study PRJNA513368) | rock metagenome | isolation source: Antarctica rocks | place: Antarctica: Victoria Land, Pudding Butte sud | reverse complement strand
GGACATCATACTAGAATTGACGGAACAGTACCCTATGACGACCATCATCATCGACGCCTTGGACGAGATTGACTCAGAAAAGCGTCAATCCTTGCTCGAAACCATTGAAGACATACTGCAGGAGTCTCTTGGGCTAGTTAAAGTTTTCGTTTCCAGTCGTGACGATCAGGACATTGTATGTGCACTGGAGGTCTATCCAAGCCTAAATCTTAATTCGAATAAGAACCAAGGCGATATCGAACAATTCGTCAAAACTGAGACGGAAAGTTTGGTTCGTAAGAAACGTATGCTGCGTTACAGCAAGGCCAAGGAAGAGCTGAAAACTCTAATCATTGGGCAAGTTAGCCACGGCGCTGATGGCATGTAAGTGCTCACTTACGCCTCATGTACCCCATGAGTTCAAGCCCTGATTACCCTATATCAACAAGGTTTCGATGGGCGAGCCTACAGCTAGAAATTCTATGCACTCTAAAGCTAGATGCGGATGTCAGAGCTACGTTAGGTCGACTTCCGCCGAAACTTGAGCAACTTTACCTTGAGATCTATGAGAAGCAGATATCACGCTACCATGGCGAAGCGGGTCGTTCCATCATCAATAATATCCTAAAATGGCTACTACATGCCCAAACGCGAATGTCATCTTCCGAACTCTGCGCTGCAGTCGCAATGAACATCGCTGTCGCCCCCGAAGACCTCACCAAGGAACACATACTCGACCTCTGCCATAATTTTGTTGTCTTCGATGACGGTCTAGACACGTTTCGCTTTGCGCATCTCTCTGTGCGAGAATTTCTGGAGACTCGAGATGAGTTCTCACCAATACACTGCCATCTCTTGGCAGCCGAGGTATGCCTGCTGCAACTCATCGGCTCCACAAACTCTTCCATCGCAGAAAAATTCTTGAAAGATGAATGCGCCATCAACGTAGTTGGCAAAACAGCTTCCGCAGCCGAATCATTGCCAGAAGGTCTTCAAAATTACGCAACAATTCACTGGTCATTGCATTGTAGTCGCATCGGAGAACGCGGAAGGGAGAGCCAGACTCGCTTCAAGAGATTATTTCAGTTCTTTCTGTCTACTGACCTCGAGGGTCCCTCACCACTGGATGCATGGTTGCTATCTTATCGTCATAGAGATTACAGCGACGAGGCGCCGTATTCCTTGAGGGTTGCGTTGGATACCTATCACAGCCCTCTGATAATGCCATTGTTCCTAGCAAGTGCGTTTGGATTCTGCGAGGTCATTCGCACGTGTCTGATGAACCCAAAACTAGGGCTTGGGGAGAGGAGAACAGCGTGGAGCATCTCATCATCCGCCAGCCAAGGCGAGGCACTGAGAACACACCTGGAAAACCGCGGAGACTGTGAGATACCAGAGTCAATTGTACCGCGTGTGGCAATGTGGATGGATGCTGACGAATTCGCGTGGCTGCTAGATCAGGTGCCTAACATGAAATATACAGCATCATTCGTCGCTTCGATGAAACGTCGTCTGCCTGAGACGCGGAAGGAGAACGTGGACATTCTCCTCCATCATTTTGGCTTTGAAAAGGCCTCTAATGAAATCTTGAAGGTCCTCGCCCCTAACGTGACCGTCAATACGTTTCGAACTTTGTTGGGTCGTCCCGATGAAGAGCTTGTTTCTGGGGAAGTCTTCGAAGGGGCAGCATCTTGCCAGAATGTTGAAGTGATGACGATACTAGTTGAGCAAACGGGTTTCCATCTCACGCCTGCGGCAATGGCAGCAGCGGCACGCGCATGCAACTTTCAAACGATGCAGCTGCTGCTTGATCGAGGTGGTGATACTAATATTACGGGCAGCGTAATGCAGCAAGCGGCAAAGAATGAAGATGAAAAGGTCATCAGCTTGTTACTTGATCACGGAGGGGTCATATCTCTTGACACGATGATCTTAGCGTCGGCGCTTGGGTATGCAAAAGTATTACGATGTCTTCTTCAGCGGGGAGAGGCCGAAACAAGATCAATGCTCAGAGCAGGGGCGCAAAATCATCGGGACGGTGGAGCTGTGATGACGTTACTCTTGGCTGAAGTGAAGCATGAAATGGTCATGGAAGAATTGAATGAGTTGATGAAGCAAGCTGCAAGGAACTTTAATTACGCTTTCGAAATCATAACGCAGTTGTGGGCACAATATGAAAACATCACCGTAACTGAAGACGTCTTGATGGCTGCTGCGTCGAATGCATGTATTGGAGGTCCTTTATTATGCTTGCTACTAAAGAATGTAATGAAAAAGACCTTAACTATCGAAGTGCTGGAGGCATTTCTTTCGACACTAACATCCTATGACATGATACAACCGTTACTGGACCGGATAGGGGAGACTAGCGCCGGGGAACGGCTATTGGAAGCGGCAGCTAGAAATCCTCTCTTTGGTGACGAGCTCATACGACTGCTACTTGAGACGATCCAGGTTTCTGAATTATCGAATTCTGTTTGGAGCGCAGCAGTGGCAAATCAAGGCTGTGGAGTAGAGATCGTCAAGTTGCTCGAGAGTCGCTTTGGCAAAATCATCATTACCGAAGCAACAATGATGACGGCTGCGTCGGAAGGCATGCCACGGACTATGGCTTTCCTACTCAATCGAACTAGCAACGAAATGATTACAGAAGACGTTCTACTGAGCGCTCCAGGCAGAATCACCCTTTATTCAGATGAGATGATGATATTTCTGCTTGAAAAGGCTATCGATGTTCCCATGACAGAAAGATTAGTTAATCGAGCGGCACGATATTGTAGTGTTAACCATTGTTTACCTCTAATTTGGGCACGATCTGGTCAATCTAAGATTTCGCCGGCTCTGGCTCAGGCAGCCGCCGAGAATTATGAAAACTTCAAATTCCTTCTTGACGAGACTGGAGATGTCGAGATCGGCGAAGAAGTCTTGGAGACTATCGTCAACAAAAATTGCCATGCGATTGAAACACTAACCATGCTCCTTGACCGCAGCATTCATTTCAGTATCACCCCAAAGGTGCTAATAAAGGCTGCTGGGAACGTCGAGGAGCCTGGGCCCTTGGTGACCTACCTACTCAAGCATAGTAACGATGTGAGCGTCACAGACGATGTCTTCTTGAGCACAGCAGCCTCTGGAAACGATGAAGTCCTTCTTATACTCTCAAGACACTGCGCAATGGACAAAGTCCCCGTTATGTGGGCCCAGATCTCCCAACTATATCGCGCAGCCGCGACAGAGATTCCTAATTACTCACATCCATTCTCATATTGGCAACAGAGTTACAACGAGAAAGGTTTCGAGCAGGACGCTTGCATTGAAGAAGTCAGATACTTGTTAGGGCAAGGCGTCGAGCCTGACCTACCAGACCAACAGGGTTTGACTCCATTGGCACTGGCGGCAGAACGTGGCAATGAGCTGATATTTAAAGCTCTACTCGACGCCGGCGCCAATCCTTGTAGCAAAGACCAGTTTGGAAGGACGCCTTTGTTCGGTGCTGCTGCTGGCGGCAATTACGAGATTGTGGAGACGCTCCTGGGTATGGGAGTAAAGGTTGATCTCAAAGATGAGAACGACATTACGCCGGGCGATGAGGCCAGAAAGAATGCTCATATGAGGGTCTTCAGACTGTTGGAGAAGCACAGCAAACGAGGGAGACCCCCGAGTGAGCTTTCCCTGGGTGGTCTTGAGCTCGAACGTGCTTAAATGTGCTTGCACTTCTCCGCAACTATGAACGGCTTTCTTTTACCGTCGAGGATACCAGGCGGTCATCAGCCAATATACATATATATATATTCTCAACGAGGTGCACAGCAGCGATGTTAGGGTAGCGTTAGCCAGTAGGGAATGTCTATGATATAGACGTCCACATGGCTGGATACATAATTGGATGACAATATAACTAGATCTGACAAAGACAGACCGAGCAATTATGACACCAAGCAATCATGCACGTGACCAATGGAAACACTCTGATATATATCAGCCACGTAGTAACAAGTACCGGCTTGACTAATATAGACTAAACTGTCTGCTAGAGAGTACCCCGCGCACAATCATTTGCACAATATTGCTTCGCATGTCGGCGTCCGTCTTGTGCTCAATTAAGATTCTGGAGGTGACTAGTCGTGTCGGATTTCCCACTCTACCAGGTTCGGAGTAACAAAGAGGCTCCTAGGATTGATATATGGCTTCCTTTCCGGCGGTCGGTAATTTGGCGGGTTGCGGACCAAAGGCATATATATCTTTGAACGATGTAAGGAGCCGTGGGTTTCAACAATCGTGGGTCTGTACGAAACATTCGCTATACAGCATATCAGACACAGTCTACACACGGTGAAGAACACGCACATCCCTCTCTCTTTTGGTATTTAGCTTTTCCCAGCTTACCATCTTTGCAGAAGTAGGATATCCACACACGTCGCAGTCATAAGCATCTGATCGCACCGAGCACGAAAAGATTGAGACGGACCACAGTAGAAGACAGGCAAGGTCACCGTGTGGGAGGTAGGGGGTAGCGCAATATAGTAGCACAGCCAGTCCGTGCAGACGCTATATCAACTAAATCAGCAGAGCTCAGCAAGTAGTCGTATGATATGTTATACTATGAAGGAAGCTTGGGTAGCAAAGACATTACAAAGTATTGCCGGAGAGGAAGCTTCTGTTACCTAGGAATCCATTGGATAGATAGTATAAAGGAGAGAAATCCGCTCAAAGCTATCGGAAGAGCGACAGTCTCCCTGCCGGAGCAGAGAATCTGAGTCTTACACTTTCCTCCACAGAAGCGCCACTCCAGCAACAATTTGAAATACCTACCCGCTTTTCTTCTTATGCTTTTTTGGAGGGGATTTGTGCTCTGATTGTAGGACAACACCTGCTTCACCGAGTCTTGGCGTCGCCGATGTTGCTCGCCGATTGGGTATGTTGAGGGTGCTTACGTTGTTTTGCTGGGGATAGAGACCGCTGCAAGGAGTAACGCCAAAATCACTCTGGCAACACAGTCCGAGTTTAGGTCGTCCGAAGTTGGTGCCTATAGGTATAAGGTAAACATAGTAGAGAACGCGATGTTATCTGGCACTGAGGCGATACTGCTGATCAGGAAATTCAACAATGATGACAAGAGAGTGAGATTTACTGCTGTTTCCGCAGTCTGATCGAGTGGACTGCTGGGGATGTGTTCAGCATTGCAGCACCTGTCATACATAGTTTAATGTGTAAGCCTCCAGCTTGTTGTGGACAAGTCGGTAATAATGGTTTGTGTAGGGAGCTCTATCAAGAAAATGGTCCTTCGATTATGTCGACCGCTCATTCAATGCCATTCGTGGCTGTGGAAATCGAATATTTCTGTGTCATCAAATTCGACATCAAGACGTCGGATCATGGGAGAGCAGAGGCACGCATTGAGATTATATCGGGGACCAAAGCGCGCCTCATTCATAGATAAATTGCACTGAATTCGAGAGATTCTATATATAGGTTAACATCAAGCTAGAACGCCTTGCGAATCAATCGAACGGATGTATCTAAAGGAAGAAGATCAAATCCGTCAGGACCTTTCGATATGCTCCTGAAATCGCACCGCTATTTCTAGAGTCTCGGCATCCATCATACTCCCACCTATCAAGGTGATACTAAACGGTAGCGTCCCCTGAGCTTCGGCATTGCCTGACAATTCTGACACTGCAAAAGTGCTCGCTGGAACAGCTACAGCACAGAGATCCAGGACGTTACCGAAATGCGAAAACGCACCAAGGACGCTGTTCGTTGCGATGGGGTCCGCAAGCACTTCCTCTACAGTCCAATGCGTCGGAGCCGTCGGAACAACAATAACGTCTACGCCCGTTGAGTCATAAGCAAAGATCTTCTCGGCTTGACGAGTGTATAGCGCCTTTGCTTGGAGATCTCTGTAAGCCTCGATAGCGGTGCTTTGCCTAGCAACCACCTTTTCAAATATTTCTCTGATGACTGGGTGGAGGAGCTCTCGGTTCTTCTCGAGCCAATTGTCGGGCAAGCTAGCAAGGCGCTCTGATACAAAAGTGCCCTCGTAGAGGAGTTTTCCTGCTTGCTCGAGAGGGTTCCAGTCAATGGTGGTCAGATGACCTCCCATAGCTTGTAAGCCTTGAACTGCCTCGGTAAAGTTTTGACGATAGACAGGGTTGCAGATCGCCAGAGCCTCAGTTGGTGGGATGCCAAACCTGAAGCTTTTCGCTTGAGGTCCGGTTGGATTGACGTGCTTCTGAATAGGAGCAGCAATCTTTGCGTAGCGATCGTTATCGTCAAACCTAGCGCAAAGGTCCCACACTGTACGGGCGTCGTGGACATTGCGGGCAATAACAGCGACACAGTCTAATGAGAGACAAGCTGGAGTTACGCCGCTCGCTGATATAAGCCCTCGGGTAGGTTTATAGCCAACGACCCCATTGAATCCTGCGGGAATTCGTCCAGATCCTGCAGTATCTGTGCCTAATGAGAAAGACACCAACTGCGCACCAACGCTGACACAACTCCCAGAGGACGAGCCTCCTGATATATAAAGGTGGTTGAATACTGAGCGAGGGGTTCCATATGGCGAACGACAACCTGTAAGACCTGTTGCTAGCTGATCAAGATTCGTCTTTCCAATGAAGATTGCACCTTGCTCTAGCAAGAGATCATATGCTGGACTTGATTGAGAAGGTACATGCGCTAATGGAGGGCATGATGTGGTGGTGGGCAGGCCTACGATGTCGAGATTGTCTTTCACGCTGAATGGTACTCCATAAAGTGCGGGCAGTCGACTCCGATCAGGCCATTTGCTCAAAAGCTCCCTCGCTCGCTGCACGGCCGCATCTTTTGTTTCTAGATGGGTCCAGACGGCTGCGTCGACCAATTTGTACTTCTCAATCTTTTCAAAGACCGTGTCCAGCATAGCTAGCGGAGATAGTCCGTCGCGGAAGGCTTGTTGAAGGCTGGCAATGCCTAAGTCGCCGTTGAATCTTGGAGGGGTTTCGGGGGGAGTACCGCTGCAAATTGACGCGGGTTTTCTTGTATACGATTCCAGAGTATCTAATAGAGGCTGCAAAGAGGCAACGAAGCCAAACAGCCCTTGACTCCAATATATCATATCTAAAGTAGGAGATTTGAACTCGTCTTTATATCCCGCAGTTGCCTCTTCAATACCACCTGATAGCAACATTAGCAACGCCGATCTTGACCAAACATTGGAAAGTCCATGCTTACAGCACTCAAAGCCTCGGTCATTGGCCTCACGAAGCGTCGTAGCAAAACAACATTCCGTAGTCACTCCACAAATGATGAGATGTGTGATTGCCTTCGCCTTCAGCTTGTCCATCAGTGTTGTCTGCCAGAAAGCTCCCTTGCCTGGTTTGTCAATCACAACCTCGCTCGGCATAGGTTGTAATGCGTCCACGATATCATGGCCACGCTCCCCTCGAATGAGCAGCCTTCCCATCTCTCCCATATCGCCAATGACCTTCAGGTGCTGTGTATTGCCTGGGGCGGCGTTCTGACGTATAAGTTTGGATGATGGGCAGTCGGAGAGGTCAGGCTTGTTGCCCTCGCGAGTATGGAATATAGCGAGGTTGGCTTGGCGGCATATTTCTAATAGCTTTTTCGTCGGGGCGATTGAGGTCTGCACGGCGTCAAGACTGCCACCCTGTATCTCGCCAAATCCGTTGGGGAGGAGAAAGTCTCGCTGCATATCGATGACAAGTAAGGCGGTGTGCTTTGGGGGAAAAGCGTAGACATATGGCTTGGCTGCCACTCCAAGCATTTTGCGAGGGATTTTGACGGACTCCATATGTGCTTTTGCGGGTCCTCAATGACAAGCATGCGACTGTCTAGACAGGTCAGGTCAGTGTAGTCATGATGAATATCACGAGGCAGAAACTGTAGTTTACTGCTTAACGCATGGTTAGCTACATGTCGGCAGAAACGCCTGCAACATAGCTGCCTTAGTACGAAGGTCGTATCGCAAACCCATGCTGAATAGTACTACTGCGGTACGACGACAACAGATTCGACCTGATCGCCAGCAAGCAGCTTACTGAAAGAAAGGCAGCGAAGGTGGACTATGGGGACATTGTTCGGAAATAGCGGGTATATATTAAAGTGGTCGACGATGGGCATCGATACAAGCAGCAATGATCCCAGACGATAGCTCGAGTATGGCCACGACAGTCATGGGGGTCACACCATCTGCACACGTCTCAGCACAACATCATGTCTGCGAATGATATCAACTTACAGGTGTAGTCACCGCCGGTCAGTGCCGGTTGAAAGGCGTTCCTTAGAGCGTTCGAAATCGTGGCTATAAGACCCAGACTCATCAAGCAGCATATGCGAACCTTTGCCCTAGGTTTGATTCGAACATTCCAAAGTACCACAATTGGCGAGATGGTTAAGCAGAGGTCGGTGACAATTGTAAAGCCGGATTGGACGTACGCGACAGTGTATACCGATTTCAGGGGAAGGCATGTTGCCTCTTCCCGAATACCTGGGGTCCACAATGCTTTCATTGGGATGCACGCAATGGACAGGACTACAATAGAGGCGAGGGTGGCAAAGGACATGAATGCCATCAGGACTTGGAGCAGAGTCCGTAGAATGCGGTCATTTTTTATCCGTAGGATATAGATGCTGATGGAGAGTTTTGTGACGAGTATACAAAGGACGTTGACCACCTGGAATAATTTATTGTACTAGAGGAGCGTAAATGCTGCCCTTGAGATCTGGTAAGTCGGCAAGGTGAGTCCTAAGACTATGTACCACCTTGATGTTAAGTAGAATCGCGCTGATAACTAGAAAGATCGATTAAATATATTGTTAATAATTTATTAAGTTAAAATTATAGATTAAGATATTATATATATATATTATATATTAATAAGCTTAAAAATATAATTAAGTATCTAAAGTAATTATAATAAATATAAAATATAATTTTTTACTTATTATCTTCTTATATATAAATATTATAATAAGTATCTTTAAGATTTAATCTTATAAACATTTTAAGATTATTTAAGTAATTTAATATCTTAATAATTAAAAGTAATAAGTATTTATTTTTTAAAGTTATTATATTTAAATCCTTATAACTTATATATAATTATAACTTATTATCCTTCTTAGATAGAAAAAGGATAAGTACTTTAACCAAAGAAATAAATTAATAAATTAAGCCTTTTTAAGGAATTTTTTTAAGATAATATTATAATTTTATTAACTTGATTTATAATAAGTTATAAAGAGATTTATAAGATAACTCTTTATTTTTTATAAGATTAGTAAAATATATTAATAATATACTTATTTTATAACTAAAGTAGGTATTAATAAAGTTCAATTTTTTTTTGAAATACCTTAAGATTATTATTGAAATATTTACTTAATATTATATTAATATAAATAATAATAAATATATTTAACTCTTTCTTAATATTTTTAATAAATAATTAGGATCTATTAGCTTATATTATATTATAATTAATTATAAAGTATTAATGTTTTAATTCTAAGTTTAATAATATATATTAATTTTTTTAAATTAAATATATTTAAAATAATATTAGAACTTTATTAATTTATTATAAAAAAAGAGTAATATACTTTTTTATAATATTAATTAACTAGTTTTATAGATATATATATTACTTCTACTTAGTATTTATACTTATAATAAGATAATATAGTTAAGGTTCTATATTTTATTAAGTTATTAATTTTATTAAAATTAAAATTAAATCAAAGCTTAAAAATATTATTATTTAATAATAATTATCTTAAAGATTTACTTATCTCTTTATTATAATAGAAGATATTACCTTTATTAATAGATTTTATATATTACTTTTAAGGTAATTATAAAACTTAATCTATTTCTATTAATAATATATTAATAATTCTTATATAGATTTATAATTTATTATAATTAGAGTAATTAAATTAAGTATAGTATTTTTATTATTATTATAATATATTTCTATATTATCTTTAATATCTGTAATCTTTTATTTTAACTTATCTCCTTTAAATTATAATTATTCATTATTAATAATATTTAAGTTTTTAAGCTTTAAAGTATAATCTTTTAAAGGTTTTTTTATTATCTTATAATTTTAATTTAAAATTATTTGAAGATTTTCTTTATAAGCTTAAATTATTATTATAATATTTATACTCTATTATATTCTTAAGTATAATAACTTAAGTAAAGATCTCTTTATATCTCTTAAAAATATTAAAATTCTATAAAATCTTAGTCTTATATTCTTTATTAAAAGGTAATAAATTAGACTTTAATTACTTTAAATAAGATTTAAAATTTAAAACGTTTTAATTAAGCTATTAATATATTACTTCTTATTATATATAGATAAGAAGATAATAGTTTATAATAGTTATAATTAAATTTAAAGGTATTTTTTTAAAAAATTAGAAAATACTTATAAAAATCTGGATTTTTATATATATTAGATAATTTACCTCTACTACCTAGTAATTATAAGTCTTAGCGTAGTTAGTATATAAATCTAGTAAGTAAACTTATAAAATTAGGTATATCTTTATTATTAATAGGCTAATTAATATTACTCTAAAATATATATACTTTATAAGCTTATACGTATTATATATACTATTTAGATATATATTATAATAAGTAGACGTTAATTATTTAGTATATTAAGGTGTAAGTATAACAAGTAAATTAGTACTTAGATATATAGAGAATTACGTCCTTTAGTTAGACCTAAAATTTAGCGTTTTTAAATAGAATATTAAGACTTTCAGTGATAGTATTTACGTATCGCATGTATGTATATACCTAAGCATATGATTTTTAAAAGATACGCCTCTATTATCGCTATCTGATAATATAAAAATCATGTAGATCGAGTCATTATTATGAAACATATATGTAAGACAATAAGTTTATATACTAAAATCTATGCGACAAAGACTACGCTAAGACGTTGCCTACGCCTCAACATACTAACCAATCAACGTCCACTCAATATGATACATATATAAGTGGTACGATTGATGCGCATCGGCTTACGGAGCAATATGCACCAAAAATCATGTAAATCGGCCTGTTGACGACAAAGATATGACTGATTCCATGAGTTTACACACCTAAATTCATGTGTCTGACTGCGCCAAGACGTTGCCAAGACGTTGCCAGCATGCCTGACTATGCTACATTACCGACCAATCAACGTCCATACATTATGATACATATCTAAATGGTAGAAATGATGCGCATAGGCTTACAGAGCAAATCGCCCCAAGAATCATGTACATCGGCCTGTTGGCGATAAAGATATAACTGATTCCATGAGTTTACACACCTAAATCCATCTACTAACTGCGCCAAGACTTACGATCGCCAGGTAGTAGGGGTGAAATACGTAAAAATCTGGATTTTTACAGGCATTTTCTAGTATATATATATATATATATTTTATATATAGATAGAGTTAAGTTTTAATATTCGTAGTAAGGCCTAAATAGGAATCTAAGGGACTTATCTTAGAAGATATTAGCTTACTTAAGTTCAGGGTTCTAATATCTAGATATTCTATTATAGTAAAGAGATATAAACTTTATAAAGGGATAAATAATATATTCTTTATAAAGGGATTCCCTTAGCTTTATTAACTTTATAAAGAGCTTTATTCTATTAATATATCTATTTAATTACTAGTATTTTAAGCCTTTAAAGCTTTTAAACTTCTTCTATTTATTTTCTTCCCTTTTATTATAATTTTTAGATATATATTTATATTAAGTTAATATTTATAATTAAAATCTTTTATTTAAATATATTTGAATTTTCAAATTATATATCCTTAATAACTTGAAGGATTATTATTAATATAATAAATTAATTATTTAAATTATTTAAATTATTTAAATTATTTGTAATATATATATATTATAATTAAGATATTATTATATTTATTAAGTATATAAGTAAAGTAAAGGCCTTTATACGCTACGGAATAGATCTAGGTACCTACTCTAGGTACC
>JAABUL010007302.1_pt1 | contig 12010 bp, 10 predicted proteins | sample 5559151 | NCBI WGS metagenome assembly JAABUL01 (sample SAMN10711876, study PRJNA513368) | rock metagenome | isolation source: Antarctica rocks | place: Antarctica: Victoria Land, Pudding Butte sud | reverse complement strand
TTGAAACCACGCGTCGAGAAACCATTGGGAATCGCTCGGATGCCGTGACGCTCGCAAAGACCGCAAAGTACAAGAAGGTCGTGACGCGAGGAGGAATGATCGAGGTGGACGTACCGGTGGAGCTGGCCGCTGTGAGCATTCTGGCAGAGATCTTCGGCGATGGCAAGATTGCCGAGATCGAGGCTATCGTGCCTGAAGGATCAAATTGGAATTTTTGGAACTTGATACCCTGGACTTGAATTCCCTCCCAAAAATAGGAAGGAAAGTAGCAGCCTTCTTCATTCTACCTGCTGGTCAGACCATGGCCCGAACGCTATTCGATAAACTTCCGAGCGACCCTACCTATCGATTCAGATCTTCTACAGGACGGCTGATACCTGGAGCACTCCGATAACGGGATCTCTACGAAAATTGTTCGACAATATCACATGAGATTGAGAAGCCTTCAGGAGATCGCTCCAGGTTCATTCTATCTACTTTCGCATTTCTTGAGGTTCTGGCTTGCCTCAGTATTCAGACCCTATAGAAAAAAAAAGTTCTGCCACCTTACTGTATGCAGTTAGCATCTTGCTAAATTTAGGAGTTGCACGTGATACGGTACATAGTCATGCGAAATAATAAGTAAGCATAAGGTCTGACTACTGAGGCAATAGAATAATGCATCAGTAAATTGATGAGTGAAATGGTAAGTAAATTGATGAGTGGGATGGTGAGTAAATTGATGAATTATGAGTAGGGTGGTGAGTACTACCTATGTAGGATGGTGAGTACTAGGCGAACGAGTCGATAGCTGAGTGAGTATAATTTGTATAAATTACGAAACACAGCGAATAACGTGAACAAAATGTAATTAATTCAATAATACGCTCATACTTTGTTATATCAGGTAAGGCGATCGGCAAAGTTCGGTATTATTCAGGAAATAACGAATATCTGACTGTATTTCGGCACTCAGACGTAGTAGACGGAGCTTGCGTAGTAAGCAAGACGGCTAACCCAAAGAGGCTTAGCCGTCGCATCTACTACGTCTGAGGTTCTGAGGCAAGTGTCGCGTTGGTATACGTTAAATATTAGAAATAGATCCTTCATACTTAACCATACCTTAGTCCTTCAAACTCTACTCACATTTTCATTCGCTCTACGCAACCGTACCCAAATTACTGATAAAGACGACCAGGACTGCGCAATAAGCGGCAGAGGCGGCGAAGAGCTCGTGTCTGCGTGCTTTTGTGACAAGCGACATTGCAGCAGAGAATAAGAGCGTAAAGACGACTAATACACCCACTGCGCTAAAGGTCGAGTGGGGTTTTGCGCCAGACGTTGTCAACCGATACATGGCAACGATAGGAAGGACTAGTAGCACAAAAATGATGCTTGTGATGATGAGGCCGATGAGTTTGTCCACTCTGGACCTTGTGTAGTAATGGATATTCTTATCCTTTGTTTTATCACGGAGCTCTGGAGCGATGAATATCCACTGTGAGTTGATGTTGTTAGCCTCAGCAACTATCTATCTATCAAATCTCCATGAGGTGGTGAAGTACAGAATCTTACCCGGACTAGTTGGCAATCGAGCTTCAAAAGTACCGTCTCGACAAACCCGTCGAACCCTGACCATTCTCGGCCACCGTGCAATACGAGAATGTCTTCTTTATGCTTGATGAATGCTTGCTCTCTTTGAACAAGAGGATTTTTCATCGATATCCAATTCCCTACACTTCTATAATCTCTTCCAGATGGCTTCTGAAATGAAACTAGGTCCCTGGCTTTGACAAGAAACTCGTCTGCAGATGAATCAGCGCCATCGATGCGCCCGACAACCCATCAGGGATACATACCATACTCCCCAAGTTTCAGCCGAATGTCGTCTAGAATCTTCGATCTCGACCGGTCATCCATATCCTCCCTCTCGTCTCTCACTCTTGAATGCAATCGTTCCACCAAGCCATTTCGCTCGTCCAGAAGATCTTTCTTGTCTAGCTCTCTTTCTAATACAACAAGTTGATCCTGAAGGCCAAGAAGAACACGTGCATGGAGGTAGCTAAAACCACGGTAGATGCTGAAATTTTGCTCAGACGATAGAAACGCGGCCAATCGAGGGTACCCTTGCGGACAACTCTCCACTGTCTCTAGCTCAGCTACGGCGTGGACATACAATCTCAGATTGCTGGGATAGCCTTACATGTACGAGTCTCGATGGACAAGGGGAGAACTTCAACGTCGGGGTGATGCGTTGGTTTTTTGATACCCAGTTGTGCCAGTCTTCCTTGCCATGTTCCTGATGGCTGGTAAGCTCAACATGGGGCTTCATTACCTAAGTGATCTACCAACCTTTTTGCGAGCACGACCCGTCTACTGCAATTTCGCAGTCATACTCCGATGGGTTCACGCAAGTTCTTGGTGAATCTGGATCTATTTTTAGCTTTTTATCCGAAGGTGGTTGGACGGGCCCCATTTCGTCTCAATTCATTAATATACAGTTCAGTGACATTTTAGGGCACCGCACTGGAGCCGAAGAACAGAGCCTTTTATAGAACATGCCTGGCTACACAAGGCTTTAGAAACCTGAGGCATAATATTCGTGCGGGGTCCTCAATGCAAGGCTACTTCTTCGGCGCAAGAACTAGATCCTCTTCTTCAAACCAATCGTTGCCTTTCTCGTCTTTGTATAACCCTGCTTTCTCACCGCCATCTCTGGGCTTGACTTGGTATACGAATGTGGTGGCCCTCCTCCCCGCTCGCACAATCACCATCCCTCTCATTTCATGACTTCCCTCTTCGAAGACGGCGAGCCTGACTTCGTCTCCCTCTTTGAAGTCTTGTCTGCTCTAGAATTGTCTATAAGCTGCGATCCGATTTATTCTCGACCAATCATGCTCATACCATCTCCTGAATTGCGCCGTTTGTAACAAAAACCGACTTCTGAATCTCCTTTGCCTCTTTGGGCATCCCGTCGCCCTGCTAAGCATTTCAGCTCTCACATTGCATGGCGCCGATCCCCTGAGGCAGATTTACCTACCATCGTATTGTCTGTCATCTTGCTAAGCCTCGCAGGTGGAAGTGGGTAATGCGGTTCAGCGCAAATATGAGAAGATCGAAACTGATTGAATTTCAAGATTTGATCCCGCTATTACGATTGCTGAGCGGATATAGCCCAAGGCATTCTTCTGCCTCGGTGTGCTGCAGAAATGCAATCAAATAGATACATTTGTCCACCTTTCCGCTTTCGTTGAACCTTCTCCAATCCGAAGCTTAGATATAATGCGGTTGCACAGGCTGTTGGCGGGGCGTTGGGAGGGTTCTTGCATCAGAAAAGCCATTGGTACTCTCATGTGTTCTGGCTTCTCGGGGCAAGGGCTTGGCCGATGATTAAGGCAAGTATTTAGGCAAATCGTATGCGCTGGGCTTGCTTCACGAAAATGGTGTGTAGCCTCTGCGTAACGAGTTGCTTCGCAGGTTCGCCATCTGGCGCTGCCGATTGGCTTCGTGGGTCGACCCTTATCTGTGTCGAGAATCAATCCGTCCCACAAGGTTTTACATGCATAGTCAGCAAATGTACAGAAAAAGCGATCAGATTGTCGGAAACAAGGCGTGAGGCATGCTTCTACCGAAACAAGGCGTTAGGCAAGGTTCTACCAGATAGTCCAACGAGTCGCAGACGACCCTTCCAACTATAACAACAAGGGTCGCAACCGTTCAAACCGTGCGTTTTAGGCCTTAAACCAAACTGAACTGCCTGTCGTCGCCATAAACCGTGCGTTTTAGGCCTTAAACCAAACTGCACGATTTAAACTGATAGTGTACGCTAGTTTAGACCTTTAGTAATGCAATAGAGACTTGATTTCGTAGATGTATCGATCTCTTTATCGCGCATCTTGAAGAATGTCGTACGATGCAAAGTGTCAATGTAAAAAGATTCGTCGTCGAAAGAACACTAATTCGATTGTCGATTGCTCTAGTAACAGTGGAGTAGCTAGCATTTTAAACTCGTCAATAAGATTTTTAGGCTTTTTTAGGGTTGCATCGTCGAATATCAAAATAACAATGAATTTTCTATCTTGGGTCGACAAGCACCCCTAGATCTATAAACTATCGATGCAAACCGTGGTGTAGACCTCCTAAACCAAACTGCACGGTTTGCCAGATGCCTCAAACCAAACTGCACTAAACGGTTTAAACTAATAGTGCACCAATAGTGTGAAACGGTTTGCAAACGCTTGCGAACCTTGTATAATAACAACCATACTGCGTCCACCTGGGCTCACCGCGAATGAATTTATTTCCCATTTATGCAAAACATGATGCCTCGTGTTTGCGACACATTGGTCAATTTCGAGGGAGCGGCGGTAATTCATACTGAATCCCAGGGCAACTCCAAAGGTAGTACGCAAGACCTCGCTGAAGAGGTTAGAGAGACATCTGAAAACAGCTTCACAGATGAGAAGAACTTGACGATGATGTTGCAATGGAATAGAGTTATGCGCGAAGAGATGAAGGTCCCACAAGGCTATCAGAATGTTGCAGTACTGATCATCAAATGGAACGAAGAGCTGGATCAGTTGAAAACCGCTGATGAGGTCGGTCACTGCATTCCGAAAGATTTGGGTTGTGTGTACAAGCTTATCTCAGAGCAGGTGAGAAAGCTCGACAAACTGCTTCGCCAAAGCTTCAATTACTCCACAAAGATTGTCGAGATAAACATTGCTACCAGCCCCGACCTTCAACTTAAAAAGGCGATTTTGAAACTGGTTTGCAAGTACAATGGGCCGCACAACCTTCTGATCGTGTATTACACAGGTCATGGATCGTACAACGAGTTGACGAAGCAATACATATTCCATGCGTATGTTCATCCGGCCATCATCCTTGATCTAGATACTAGACACTAATACAGTGGTCATCAAGATCTGACAGAGAACTGAGTACAACCGACAACAAATACCCCGCTTCCGCAAGCTGGACGAATGCTGAAAGACCGCTGTCAGAGGATGCCGAATGCGACGTCCTTGTTATTGCCGATTCCTGCTTCGCAAGTAATATTATGAAAGGCCTACAGCAAGATGATCGCAGAGTATATGAACTTCTTTGCGCAAGCCCAATTGATAAGCCCACAGAAGGACCAGGCCCACGATCGTTTACCACAGCCATGATCAGCTCCTTGAAGATGTTGTTGGAGGAGTGTGGAGATAAGACGTTTATAACAAAGCAGCTCTGCGATAAGATCAACCTCCATTCTGAAAGAAACCCTCGCCAGTGTTGTGTCTGGCAGTACAACCGCCGATATGACCAACCAATTGAATGGGCACCACTCAAGCACACCCTTGATGAACGGACGAAGGAATTCAACCACGATGAAACGCGTTCATTTCTTTCCCTGCGCCTCTCTTTGAGCGTGGACTGCATGGATGGAAATCAGATCAGTGCTCTATCCAAGTCTTTCTGCGAGGCAGCCAAAAAGGTCAAATCTCCTGTCAGGCGTATAGACTGGCAGAAACTGCATGGTCCTCAAGGAGCAGAACGGTTTGCGAATTGCGGGAGAGCTCTTACTTTTGCCACAAAATACGGGAAACGGTGGTCCAAATCGCACTCGCTTCCATCGAAAAGCTTGCGAGATCAAATAATGCAAATGATGGATAATCCGCATCCACAGGCAATGGCGGATTTATCTGCGTTTGAATCCGCGGTGGAGGACACCTTGGACCCCGTAACGCCCCCGTTAACATCTCGCAAGCGCAGAAACAGCGAACGACAATTTGAATTTTCCGACCCTCAATCGAAGCGTAGAGTTCCGGACGACGGTAGGAAAAAAGAAAGCATGACGCCGGGTCGACTCCCAATGACGCCGCTCAGTGGGGAAGAGCTTGATAGGCCTTGAATGTGCCCGAATACTCTGTGTCTCCCTCTTCCAGCTGCCTTGCCTGTTCCTTTTCTCTGCTTCATATACGCATAAAGGTTTTGGCGTTGCTGACCGCGAAGTCGAGCACTCCTATCTACACGGCGGAGCAACGGAGTAAAAAGCGAAGATGCCGACAAACAGCCCCATTAAACCTCAAAACCTGCGGGAGAAAAGGAAGATTACTGTTCAGTTGTGGGTAGGTGAGAAGAAATCTGCGCTGATGCTGCCATGCGTTGCAGAGATGAAGGAAGAGAAGAAATGGGCGACGTTGTCCTGTGAATAAGCCCCTATTACTCAGCCTTGGTTTTGGCGGTCGGCAGCACCAGCTCTTAGTCAAGTCGGCCAGAATCTTTGAACATTGACTGGCTATGGTTGGCCTTTGCCTTACTTATGCTACAAGGATACAACTATCAAGCTGATCGGGGACCGGATTCAGACTCATCGTTATAGTCATCGCCGTGAATTTTCAAAAATCCATATTCATGAGTCTCTGAACAATTCCGGCAGCTTTCAGCGCTTGGCGCAAACCAAATCCGCGTCATCTGCCGTCAATACAATCCTTTTCCATGCAACCAATGGAGTCTACGGGGTAATTGAAGGGGGGCGGGGGCCAATTGAGATGGAAGAATGGAGATCGGTAGACGCCTCCGCCCGCTTCTCCAGGCCACACTGTGTTTGTAACCCACCTCAAACTCGCTTGCCCAAGCCAACAGACCCCTGGATTGTGCGTTTGATAAACAAAATTCTGTACCCCATAGACAGGATCCTGCACCGGCTTTTTATACGTCCCATTCTTGGTAAAGAGGCCAAAAACATAAATAGGGCGAAAGCGAGCATGGGGAAGGTGCGGGGAGCTCGAACATGCGTGTTGTGCAAGAAGGACACGGATTGCGGAAAGAGCGCAAAGGGACGGGGCATGCGGAAGCAGACGAAAGAGCATGGAGAAGCAAAAGAGAGAGCAGAAGCTGGAGGATGGAACGGGGCGAAATAGATGGAAATGGTGAGAGTGGAAGCGGGGGCGTGTTGTTGATCGGGTAATAATAGGCTTGTAAAATATTAGCTTTTGGGAGTGTGTATATATATATATTATATACACCCCGAACTTGAGGTTCTCGATTACCACTTCCGTCTTGGAGAGGGAGCATAGCCGCTTTAGAGGGAGCACCGAGGGAGCATGGGGGAGCACCGAGGGAGCGTGGGGGAGCACCGAGGGAGCAATAAGGGAGCAAGAGAGAGCACTATGGGGCAGTGCAGGGGCGCAGCAAATGGTGCACTTCGGCTATAATTTCCTGGCGAATATCGTTTACGTCTTAACCAAAGCTGCTGCCTCACACACAGCCACTTCGATCCCATTCGGCGTCCGTTCCTTGTGGATGCCGCGCCAGTTGTGGATGCCGCCAATTGCGGATGCCGCCAATTGTGGATGCCGCCAATTGTGGATGCCACGCCACTCCAAGGAAGCGTGCCAGTAATGATAGGCTCGACCGGATTATAATCCACAATGAAGAATGATTTGGGGTACATAGGTTGTAATTTTATAAGTATCGACGACATAATGACGAGCTCGAGAGCCTTCCTGTCCTGACGTTCCAAGATGCTTGCTATTTGGTCGTCCTTAATATCCAATAAGGGCAGCATTCGGAGCAAGGCGGCACGATTCGCACGTGTAGACAAGGAAACAAGCTTCCATTGCTCTGCAGCAGACTGCTCATGGATGTTCTGCTGAAGTTGATGCCCCAACGCTTGCAGGAGGTACAAGTGATCGTTGCAGCAGGTATAATAACAACAGGCTAGGCACTGACCGAGCAGAGCTAGAGGCTAGACCTAGACGCGGCCATGGACTGGCTGAAGCTCAAGCAATTATCTGACGGGCTGCATACAAGAAAGTATCCAGCTGTCATACAGTGTATCATCTTAAAACCCACGCCTGTCGCTAAAGTGGTTACTGGATCATGCCACCGAGAACTCCTGTCTTGATGAGTATAGTCGACATCAACGATAATGAAGCCATTCTCCCAAACTCAAATTCGTTCCAACCGGAGCGGTGGCTCCACAACTTAAAGACTGACAACGGCCAAAGCTTGGATCGCTATTTTGTGGGGTTTGGAAAAGGTTCAAGATCTTGTCAAGTAGGTCTCTTGGCTCTCATTATATTATGCATCCTCACTGTCTCTGCGGTAGTCTTGCCTATGCTGAGCTTTCTATTTTCTGATCTCTTTGCTTGAAAGCTTCCTCTGCAAGAGCAGCCCTGCTTCCGCCAACTTGTTGTCAATCTTTCATGCTCACATTATAATTGCCCTTCTCTAAGGCAAGAATCGGCTTCTAACTCGGCGTCTCCTCATCACCCCTTATTTCCCATCCGTCAAGTATCAGTATAACCTCCGCCCTTCAACAGTAAAATAGTAAGACACCACATAGATCAATAATCTGACGAGGTTTGGTAAGATCTCCTCCAATCAATATAAGTCTCGATTGGACAGTATTCCTTCGTTTCAAATCCGCGAAATATTCGACCATACTTGTAGATGAAGTGTCGATTCTACGAACCACAGATATGAATTCATTTCTGAAAGATATAAAACACGAATCGAGGTCGGTTTGCCGGCCTAACAGATCACTGATAACTTCCCCAGGCGTGCAGAAGACCAATCCATTAAGCGTTAAGTTGCAGACCATTTTATGAGAACCAACCCTAGTACTATCCTACCTGACCTCCCAGTCACCTAGGAAGCAGACTGTACTTAACACCCATCTGCTGAGACAATTGCAGACAGGTTTATAAAGCCGCTATCTCACCAGTGTTATAAGAACTTTGTTAAAATGCTAGGACTGGTAGAATCCAGCTAGCTAGACGGTCTCCAAGATCTGTACAATTGTACAACCCTGAGGGGGTGTGTGATGTGGTAGCAGTAGCCAGTTAGATAGTTATACGATGTTCGGGGTTACCTCTTTGGGACTAGCGTCATTTGGATTGTTATGTAGCAGTGCGTTGCTAGATAGCTAGAAATCAAACGATTTGATACCACTAAGCTGCTCTCATCTCACAAGACCCCCGGAAATAGCTGAAAGAAAGCGAATAATCTAACTGTTTAGGATTTACTCTCCTCCTCTCCCAGTCTCCTCACCAGCTCGGTCAGTGCCAAACCACATAACGTCTCAAGGTTGCTCGTCTTGTCGAGCAAAGTCAGAAGCGGTATGTCAACCGCCATATTCTGGTAGAACCACGTCTTGAACTCGGCTGCGATCATGCTGTCCATACCGTACCCGGCAACCGGCTTGTGTACATCAACAGCATCGAACTTCATCAGCACGAGGTTGCCGAAGCATGCCCTCACATGGTCGAGCACGGCGTCGGCGAGCGACTTGGGCCGCTCCGAATCCTCCATCCGCTGCACCACTTCAGTTGGTAAGATGTTGTGGCCATGCCCAGAGAGATGGCCGGCATTGGTACTATTTCCATCCAGTGCATTGGCCAGGATCCCAGCACGCGGATCGTCCCAGGCGAGGTTCGTACCTTCAAACCCTTGCTTGCGCAGCTCCTTTAATCCAAATGCCTCCATGCCGGTGAGCAAGTGCGAGGCAGCAAAGCGATCATATGCATGGTGAATACCCATCTCATGCTCCTGATTCTGCTCTCTCGAAGAGGAGGACAGGGCGAGGTCTACTATCTGTACCAGCTCATCTGCGTCGATAGCCTGGATGCCCTTGCGCAGCAGCAGCGCCTCGATCTCGGGGTTATCGCGCAGGTAGCCCACCTCGGAGATCATGCCCAGGCCCAGGGCGACGGCGCCGCGGATGGGGCGGTCAGGGCGCGTGCGCAGGTGCCGCGCGAAGGCGTCGAGGAAGTGGTTTGCCGCGCAGTAGTTGGACTCTGTCGCTGTGCCCACACTGCCCGAGGCGGAGGACGTCATGAGGAAGAAGTCGAGGCTCGTGTCATGGCACTGGGCGCGGAGGGCATTGTAGAGGTGCCAGGTTCCTTGGACTTTGGGATCGATGCCTGTATGCCAGTATTCGTTGGACATACTGGAAAATATGGACTCCTACAACCAGTTAGTTCATAAAGTCCAACTCAATGACGACTAATAAATAACGAAACCAGCTTGAAAAGGAAACAACCCACATTCAACCCCATGGCGGCTTGGACGACACCTCCTATTTTTGCCTTGGCCGCGCCCTGTTCCACGATGAACTCAACATCCTTCGGATTGCACACGTCATCCCTCACAACAACACAGTCGGCACCCTGCGTCTCCAGATCCTCGACGAGGTTTCGCGCCGCCAGTTTGTTAGTGTTAGAGCGACCGAGGAAAGCGAATTTGCGGGCTTCGCGTTGCATCATCTAGCGTGCGAGAGTGCGTTCAAGGCCGCCCAGGCAGTCAATCATGACGTAGCTCTTATTAGGGCTGAGTCGCGTCGTGTGTTGGAGAGGTTGCACATCGATGGTGGCGGTGATGCGCTCAAGGTTGATGGCAACCTTGCCCATGCGGTTGCGTGACGAGAAGCGCCGGAACGCTTGCGTCGCTTTGGATACATCAAAGACTTGGAGTGGTTCGAAGCCCATGATTTTGTCTTCGCGGTAGAGAGACATGACTTGGGCGAGCAGTTGCTCCTAAAGTCTCGGAAGGTATTAGCGGTGTTGGAGTTATGGCCCATACCCGTCGCATAGATGGCACTCAGGTCAAAACTCGTAAATGTGGTGTTCTTGAGGAATTGGTCCATCTCGAGACGGTCGGCGGTGGATAGGTCCAGTTTTCCGATCTTGACGAAACGGTCGAAGGGGGCGGAACATCGCCATGTTGCGTGCGACTGGTCGCCTATTAGCGAGTTGATAATCACATTAACTTCGCGGCCTGAGGTCGCCTTCAGAATACTAGCGAGAAAGGAGGTATCACGCGAACTGAAGATATTGGAGGGTTCGATGCCGTATGTGTCGATTAGGTACTTCTTCTTCTCTTCTATCGAGACGGTAATATATACAGTAGCGCCTGCGAGCTTGGCGAGTTGAATGGTCGCAATATCAACGCCACCAGCACCGGAATTTATGAGGACGGTCTCGTTAGGTTGGATCTTGGCACGATGGTGCAGTGCGTAGATGGCAGTAGCATATACGAGTGAGAGGGTTGCACAGATATCGAAACTCTCCCCTTCTAACAGTTTGTGACACGCCCATTGCGGGAGCGTTTGGTACGTCTGGGAGTGTGTTGGAGCCATAGCCACCACACGGTCGCCGACGGTGAGCCCCGTCACGTCTGAGTCGACATCGACGACGCTCCTAGCACACTCGAGCTGGCACGTCGCATCTGGCGTATCAACCCGCCCGGCTAGCACGTAGAAGTCCTTCGCATTTAGCCCGACGAACGCCACCTTTATTCGCACCTCGTCCGAACCAATTGCGATGGTCTCCTGCTGCTTAAAGAAGAGTATGTCGAACTGACCAGCATGATCAATGTGGAGACGCACAAGCCCGGCCTCCTCGAGGGGCATCGGCATAATCTTAAGCCCTTGTTTTGCCCGGAACTTCTCGTTAAGTCCGTCATCTGGCACAAACCGACTGACGTGTACCACGCCATTCTGCTGGACGAATTCTCGATCGTCTGTTCCGCTCTGCTGGTGCAGTGTCGATACCAAATACTTGGCGGTCACGTGTACATCTCGCTCCGGTTTGTCGATGTCATATGTGTAGAATTTAAGCGACGGCTGTTCTAGCGTCACGGCCCTGGACATGCCAGTCGCAAGGGCAAATTCAGGTCGGTTCGCGTGCAGAGTGTTGTCGCTGGTGACCCAGATGAGGGTCTTGGCGTTGTTGGTCATCAACTTCACGCCACGCATCTTCTCATTAGTGGTCGTGGATAGGAGCGGAGTCTTGACCTCGCAAAGGTTAAATAGGGTGGCTCCGGATGAGATGATTTCAGGTCGGAGATCTGACAACTTCACGCGCGCGACCCAGTGACCCTGTATTGGTCGGAGAAGATTGGCCAATGCTGAGTCGAGTCGGGTCTTTTCACGTTCGACAATCACGAACTTATGCTTCTCCAGGGCAGTATTTCGCGATGTTTGCGGTTTTTGTGCAACAAACACAGCGGCTCGCCTGTTAGAAACGGGGAAAGAAACATG
>JAABUL010007299.1_pt1 | contig 12012 bp, 13 predicted proteins | sample 5559151 | NCBI WGS metagenome assembly JAABUL01 (sample SAMN10711876, study PRJNA513368) | rock metagenome | isolation source: Antarctica rocks | place: Antarctica: Victoria Land, Pudding Butte sud | reverse complement strand
TGTCAAGCGACATCAGGAACCCATCCGGGGGCGACACTGAGAACCCATCCACCCCTGCTACTGTGTTGCCCCGGCCGGGGCCGGAGCGGGTGTCGCCTTGAGCAGCCCCGAGCGGCGCTTCTCGCGCAGCCGGTAGCTGTCGCCGCGGATGGTCAGCACGTGGCTGTGGTGCAAAATCCTGTCCAGGATCGCGGTGGCCACGACCTCGTCGCCCAGCACCGTCCCCCAGTCGCCCACGGCGCGGTTGGAGGTGATCAGGATGCTGCCCCGCTCATAGCGGCGGCTGACGAGCTGGAACAGCAGGTGCGCCGCCGTGGTCTCGAACGGCAGGTAGCCGAACTCGTCCATGATCAGCAGCTTGGGCTTGCTCAACTGCGCCAGCCGCTGCTCCAGCTTCCCCTCCGCATGCCCCCTCACCAGCGTCGTCACCAGCGCCGTCGCCGGGGTGAACAGCACGGAGTAGCCGTGCCGGATCGCCTCGCGCCCGAGGGCTATGGCCAGGTGCGTCTTGCCCACTCCGGGCGGCCCCTGGATCAGCAGCGCATCGCCGTTGGCCACCCAGCGGCAGGCAGCCAAGTCGCGCACCTGCTTGGCATCCAGCGAGGGCTGGGCGGCGAAGTCGAACGCCTCCAGCGTGCGCTGATGCGGGAACTTGGCGATGCTTGTGCCCATCTGGATGCGCCGCTCCTCGCGGTGCGACACCTCCGCCCGGCACAGCAGCGCCAAGGTCTCGCGCAGCGACAGGTCGCCGCGCGCCGCCTCGTCCAGCAACCCGTCCAGCCGGTCGCGCATCGCCGTCAGCTTCAACCGCGCCAGCATGTCCGGCAGCGCGTCCACCTCGGCGCTCACCAGCCGCCTCCCGCAACCTGCTCATACTCGGCCAACGGCCGCAGCAGCTCGATGCTGGAACCAGGCAGCGCCGCAGGGGGCAGTGCCGGGCCAGCAGCGGCGCCCTCCTCCCTCCTGCCCTGCACGACGCCGTGCAGGTGGGCGCGATCCACCGCACGCTCGCGGCGGCCCAGGCGCCTGTCATGGCAGGCCACCTCGGCGCCGGCATGGTGGATGCGGACCTTGCCGCCGCTGACCACCAGGCTGACCTGCGCGCCGATCAGCTTCCAGGGCACGCTGTAGTGGTTCGTGTCCACGTCCACGCAGGCGTCGTTCTGAACGCGGCGGGCCAGCTCGCGCAGTTGCCGGAACGACGGACGGCCGTTCAACGGACGCAGCGCCGCCGCCTCCTCGCGCTCGAACCGCACCATCGGCACCTCGCCCGTCGTCCCGTGCACCCGCACGTCGGCCACCTCGCGCATCCACCAGGCCAGGTGCGCCTCCAGCGCCCCCCAGGACGCAAAGCTCCGCCCGGCAATGGCGTTGTGCTTGACGTAGCCCACCCCGCGCTCGTCCTTGCCCTTGGTCCGCGCGCGATAGGGTGCGCAGGCCACCGGCCGCACGTCCCAATACCGGGCGAACGCATGCAGGCGGTCGTTGAACTCCACCTCCCTAGTGGCGGCATCATGGTGCTTGACCAGGGCCTTGGCGTTGTCGAGCAGCAGCTCGCCCGGCAGCCCGCCGAAATGCCGGAACGCCCCCTCGATCCCCTCCAGCCACGCCGATTGCCGCTCGTGCTGGAACGCCTGGGCATACACCCGCCGCGAGTAGCCCAGCGTCGCCACGAACAAGCACACCGTGCCCCGCCCGAAGCCCTCCACCTCGACCCGGCGCTGACCGAAGTCGATCTGCAACTGCCGTCCCGGCGGCGTCTCGAACCGAACCGTCGCCAGCGCCGCCGCCGCAAGCTCCTGCCGCAGGTGCGACACCGACCGCTCCACCGTGCGCAGGCTCGTCACCACGCCCAACTCGGACGCCAGCTCCTGGCGCACCACGTCGGCGTTGCCGCAGTGCCGCCTGAACCGCTCGGCGATCCAGTCCGTGTGCCCCGCCAGCAGGCCAGGCCGGGCCGGAACCCGGCACGATGCCCAGCCCCCTGCAGCCACATACCGCTGCACGGTCTCCCGGTTGCAGCCAACCTCGGCCGCGATCCGGCGCGTGCCCCAACCCAACCCATGCAGCCGCAATATCGCCGCCACCTCGTCCGGCGCCCTCATCCCTTGTCTCCGCCCGTCCATGACGGACGCAGAAACGCCTACCTGGTCAACCAATTCACTGCTCCCCTGCTACCCAGGGGTGGATGGGTTCCTGATGTCGCCACCGGATGGGTTTACCGTGTCGCCTGACACGGCCAGGGCTACGCGACCGAGCTGGCGCGCGCATGCCTGGACTGGGCTGACCAGGAACTGGAAGTGCCGGAGGTGTGGGCGTTCGTGCATCCTGACAACACGGCGTCCCGGCGCGTGCTGGACCGGGCGGGCTTTGCACAGGTTCGGCCGCTTCCGGAGAAGGACCGCATTCTGCTCCGCCGGGCACGGGGCGGATAATCCCAAGGAGCGTGCGCCGGGGCCGATGATTGCAAGCCCGTCCCACCGAGCCTGCGCCCGCGATCACGGAGCGTGAGCCAGAGGCGCCCGATAATCCCAGCGAGCGTGAGCCGGTTCAGGCCGATAAGTGCGCGCCCGGCTGCGGATGAGTGCAAGCCGCTACAGCTAGGCGGGAAGCCGAGCTGCGGCTTGAACAGACGTACACCCCTTCCCCCGTGATCCCGTCAGCGTGGCTCGCCAAGGGCACCCGGCGCTGAGTTCACGTTTTGTTCCAGCCTTGGATGTCACTTCCATCCTTGGCGATCACTTCCATCCGGGTTTTCCACAGGCGACCCCTGCACATCCTACGTCAGTAGGATGATCTATAGTATCTTCTACGCGCGCGCGCGTAGGCCCCCTCTTGACCTTTCGCCCAACGAAGGGTAGTCCTTTCATGGGGCGAAGGGTAATCGGGCCTCATACACGCCGTTCAAGGGGGATTGTCCACATGGCTGCGACGGTCCGCCGGCTGGTCTCCAAGCCAGATCGCCTGGAAGCAGAACACGCCGAATTGCTGCTTAGCGCGCTACAGCCCTACGAAGCTGCGATGCCTAGTGCAGTACGCGAGCTGAAGGCCCATATCCATTGTCAGACTAGTGCCCAAAGTGGATGGACATTCATCATGGTTTCGGCCGTCCAGCATGACGCTGTAGTGGAATGGCTGGCGACCAATAGCCGGCGGCCGATGAAGGCAGTGCGGCTATGGTCAAAGCTGTTCACCGCAGTTGATCGTGCTACAAACGAAGTCATGTTGACCCGCAATCAACTTGCCGACCTGGTGAGCGAGTCCCCCGACAACGTCTCAGCCATTATGGGCGAGCTGGAAAGCATCGGCGCGATCAGCCGCCGCCGCGAACGTGTGGCGGGGATGCGCGGTCCTGGAGTGGTGCGCTACTTCTTGAACCCTATGGTCGGCACGCACCTTCCCGGCGGGCTGCGCGATGCCGCGCAAGCCGATGCCGCGCCTGGTCCCTTGCTGCGCGTCATGGAAGGCAGCAAGGGGTAGGTTCAGGATACGTGTAAAAAGTGGTCACAAGGGACCTGTCGGCCAGGAAGTATATGTTAAGCAGTTACTTGGCATCTAGCCGCGGGCCGACCAGTACTTTCGTACTTGGACGCTCGCGTCGGCGGTCGGCCTCGGTGTCCGGAAAAGGGGCCGCCACCGGCGACAATCAAACCATGCTATTTCAGTTAGATAGCGGGACTGCTCGCACGTCCAGCAAGGTAAGCCTTTCCGGACCCTGCGCCGCGGCTCGGCTTGTGACCACTTTTTACACGTATCCTGAACCTACCCCAGCAAGGGTCCGTGAGCGCTAACGGCGTCGCCGCCGCGATTGCGCTCGCGGCCCTCACTTACGTTCAAGCGTTACATGCTGAAGAAAAATGGTGCCGTCCCGAGCGTCTGATTAGCTGCGAAGTAGAATGATGTGGTTTTATGCAAAATTCTTCCACGTACGAAGCTGATTTCAAGCTTACGTGGGACATCACATCGGGGAAGGGTTTTCGTACTTACTGTATGTCGGCATCATGCGATGATAGGCCAACTAACTTCAACTTTTCTCCCAATCCCAATTTAACAGGGCCTTTTTATGGAGCTTTCTTTGGAGGTGATGACTGGATGATTATGTTTCCGGCCAGTGACAATCGATTTATACAGACGGAAGGCTTTTACACAGAGGACAAGGGAGTTAGAACTCCGTTGGTAATTTTGCATTTTGGCTACTGCTCTCCTATTCCTCTAAAGCCTCACGGCTAATCGAGACCTGACAGCACGACCGAAATCCCGCCTACGTCTGCCTATGATGCCACATTTTAGCAGCCTAGCCGCAACGATTCCGGCAAGTCCTCGCGCCCGTCAAGCGTCCAGCCAGCAACCCCGAATACCGCCCATGGGCAAGTCACCATCGTCGGCCCCGCCCGATGCCCGGCCGCAACTGTCCGGTAACTTCGCCGAGACTGCTGGCGAGTTTCCATAAACTGCGCTCGGCGTTGCTGCAGCACAGAATAAGGGCCTTTGTAGGACGGCACACCGAACTAGCCAGCCCTGGCAGAGGTTAGGCTGGCGCTAGCTTAACCCTGTGCTAGCACCAGCATAGGCGCATAGGCTGGCGCCAGCCCAAGAGGATGGCTGAATTGCATGGCACGAGTGGCGATTACAGAAGCGGCGCAGCGGCTGGGAGTGTCGGTGGACGCCATCCGGCGGCGCATTCGCAAGGGCAATCTGCCGGCAAATCGCGACAACCGCGGCCAGTGGTGGCTCGACCTGGCCGATGATGCGGCCCTAAAGCCAGTTCAACCGTCTGTGCAGGACCGCCTAGCACCGCTTAGGCTAGCGCCAGATCAAGCGCCTATGCTGGCGCCAGCACAATCCCCTGATACGGCTCTGGCGGACGCTCTGCGCGCCCAAGTGGCCGACTTGGTGGAGCGGCTGGACAGGGCCGAACACCGTCTGGCCGACGCAGAGGCCGACCAACGCACAGAGCGAGCCACTTGGCAGGCGGAGCGGGATCGGCTTCTAGCTTTGGTGGAGAGCCTGGCCGCGCCTCGACTGGGCCTGCTGGATTGGCTGGCAGATGCTGTAAAGCGAGGGCGCGGAAGGCGCTGAAGGATGCTCCGTGTAATACTTTGCTGCCATCAAACATATCCCGCCCTCGTCCCAACTCGCGTGGTTTTCCCTTTCCTCGTGCCCGTTCGTAGGAACGAGCTGTAGGCCGGTGCAGTCAAGGACGGCGGGGCAGGAGGAAGGGGAGGACGGGCCTACCACTCCCGGCGGGTGGCGTGGTCATGTTGGGCTTGTAGCTGCATCCAGAACTCCGCCTCAGCGCCCCAGGCCCGTTCCAGTGTCGCAGCCAGGGCGGGCGTCATCGGCAGCTTCCTGGCCAGCACGCCATCCAGCTCCGCCATGGGACAGCCTAGTTCGGCGGCGAAGCCGACCGCGGTTAGTCCGCGAACTTCCATCTCCTCGGCCACAATCTCGCCGGGGTGGGTGCTGCCAAGCCTGCGGCTGCGCCGCAGGGCCGCCTTACTGGTTTCTTTCCGCTTCAAAATGTGTCCTTGCTGGCTCAGGTGACGGTCCTACAAGGCGCCGAATTGCACCATGCAATTTGATGATCAGGCGCGGCCGCATAGCTATGTCGGATAGCACAGCTTGCTACGATCGTGACAGGCGTGGTTCTCGATGACCCGCATCGTAAAGCCTGGGCAGGGCGGGCCGGAGCCGATCATACCATAACACATGGCCGATGCCTGAAGTGTTTTCGAACAGACGCTTACAGGTATGGTCACGGAAACTTTACAGGCCTACAAACATCGTCATATCCTGAGCGTCCTGGAACTCGCCATTCATTTCAGCAATTCCTTCTCCGTATGCAACCTGTGGTTTACACCGAGCAACTTCCGTCTCCGAAAAACCCACAACAGCCCCCTTCAAGACGACGGGCATTCCGCGCTGTGGATATGATTTCAACTTACAGTTGAATGCCCGAGCATTTGTTTAAAACATTCAATTACCCTTTTGGCGTCGGAAAATCTTACTGATTATTTTTCCGCCATTCCGCCCCACTTAACTTCCCTCGCATTTACAATGCCCTAACATTTGGCATCCCCCTTGCAAACTTGAGGCATAAGCAAGGCATAAAGGAGATTTTGACATGAAGCAGCTTCTACTTGGGACCGTTGTCGCCGTCGCCGCCTTCGCACTGCCACACGCCGCAAGCGCGAGCCTCATCTACCAGTCCAGCATCCTCGCCAGCGCGCAGGGATTCGGCAATGCGCCGCGCGACCTCACCCTGCAGGCCACCGGGCAGAACAGCACCACCGAGTCCGGCAGCATAGGCGTCGGCTCAGGGGGCGGGATCACCTTCGGCAGCTTCATCCCGGACAGCTCCGTGTTCATGGGCAACGGCGTCACGAACTCAGGCAGCCTCAGCGACCTGCCGATGCCGCGGGCTGACGACCAGAAGTATGGCATTCCGACGATCGGCTCGCTTGGCATCACCTCCGCCAATCAGATCGCCATCCTCTTCAACGCCACCGAGCCGGGCGGCAACAGCGCCAACGTGACCGACCTGACCCTGAAGTTCTACACCGCCAGCGGCACGCTGCTTGGCGCCATCGACGGGCAGCAGAACTTCGCCAGCACCAATCCGGGCAACGGGGTCGCGGGCTTCACGTTCGTGGTCGATGCTGCCCAGCAAGCCTACGTCAACGGGCTGCTCGCACAGGGAGGGGCAACCACCACGCTCGCGCTTGAGTCCACCATCACGGATGTGGCAGGTGGGCCGGAAAGCTTCCTGATCTACAACCTTGGCACCCCCGGCAATCCTGGCGGCAATCCTGGCGGCGGCACGCCGGTCCCAGAGCCGGTTTCCATAATGCTGCTCGGCACTGGGCTGCTTGGCCTTGGCCTGGCTCGCCGCCGCACGAAGTAGTACCGAACACTCCTGACCAAGACTGAGATCAGGCGGCACCCGTTGGTGCCGCCTTTTCATTGCAGCTAGGCCCTCGCCGCCACGTTGGGCGCCCACGCTTGCCACCAGGTTACCCTGGTCCTGCCCGTCCCTGTCCATGTCGGCTCCCGCTCGCTGCATTGGGGCATTAGCCCTGATGCATATTACGTCTGCACGCTTCCGCCCGCTGGCACGGGCTGGTGCAGAACCTCGGGCTGGAACAGCCGGCAATGTTCCTAAACGTACCGAGGTGGTCCGGACCGGAACCCCCACCCCTATTCGGGCTTGGGTTCGTCTTTGGTCCAAATCTTGGGACCACCAGCCAGCCGGAACTGGTACCGGCCTTCGGGCAGGTTCGGCTCCATTGGCTCAATGCCGGGCGGGAGCGGTCCGTTTCCACCAGTTGGACCGGCACTGGCCGGCGACGGCGGCAAAGGGGCGGCCTGCCCCTGCTTGGCCCGCCGCCGCCCGGTGGTGCCGGCCGCCACGGCCTCCTTGTCGCGGCACACCTTCCACCAGGTCTTGCGGACGGTCTCAGCCGACGTGACTGCCAGCGCCTGGCCGACGCCGTCCAGCACGCCCTGGTTGCCGAGCGCCTGGGCCACCGCCTGCCAGTTCGGCCGGCGCGGGCGGCCCAGCTCCGGCGCCAAGCGGGCGTGGTGGTCCCACATGAAGTCATATACCGGGGAGCGCCCGCCCCGCCGCCCCGGGGACCTTTGGCGGGCCGCGGCGACGATGCTGTCCAAGTCCACGTCCGCCTCGCCATTCCCCGCCATCGGCCCCACATACCCCTTGCTGCCTATGTCCAGTCTAGCATCCGTCGCGGCTTTGTCGCAGTCCTGTCCAGTTCCCGTCCGGCCTTTGTCTAGTTTGGAAGCTGCAACGGCCTCTTACACAGACTAAGTGACCGCTCAGCGGTCGGTTGTCGCAGGTGCTGGCGCAGCGGCTGTCGCACCTGCCTGGCCCGCATTCCGGGTCCGGTTTCCTGACCCGGCGCGGTGGGTCGGCAGGACCCGCAAGCGGGGCAGGGAAGGAAGCCGGGCGTCGGGAAAGGGGCTTGACCCACACCAGGGGTGCCTTGGTCTGTAGCGACCTGAAACTCACCGTGGATGCGCACGGAACGCCCATGCAAAGCTCGGACGGAGGCCGGATGGCCCTCGGCCTTCGCCCGCCCGTGCGAGCCTTGCCCGCCGCATCCTGCTGCGCCACAAGCGGCAGTGATGCACCTCCTGGACTTGCCACCTGCCCCGATGCTGGCCGGCCTGCTGCTGGTCGCCACCGCCGTGGTCGCCACGCTCCACATCGCCCGGCACTGGCGCTAGGTAGCCCATGTCCTTGCCGCAAAACGCCATCGTCCGCCGGACCCGCGTGTTCGTCGCGCTCCGCAAAGCCGGGCGAACGCCGCGTGGACAAGCGCCAGTCTTCCACGCCGTGACGCCGCATTGCCGCCCAGCCCTATGCGCGGCCGAACCCGGAGCGGGGTCGAGCTGGGCCGAGCCGCCAAGCGCCAAGGTCACATGTCCGATGTGCCTGCGGCGCCTGGCGCAGCTACCGGCGTGACGGCCGCGGCGGGCGGCAAGTGGCCCCCGCCGAGCAGGGCAGACAGGGTGGTCATGGCAGGGGCGGAGGGGTGCTGGGCACCTGGACGTTTTCCAGGACGGTGGCCCGGTCGTGCCAACGCCGTTTGGCCCATGGTGGCGCATGGCTGAGCACGTCTAGGGGCTTAGTAGGCGTAGCCTCAAGCCCGTTGCAATGCGTTACGTGACGTATTACAGGGTCGCCATGGCAGCACCTGGCCCTAAGCCCCTTGGCGAGCGAGCGATGACCCCGGCCGAGCGGCAGGCTCGCTACCGGGCCGCCCAGGCAGCCGACAGGGCTGCGGCGGTGAAGGTGCGCTACCGCCGACCCGCGGATCGGCGCAGCCGGCCGCAGCGGTGGCGCGACGCGGTGGCGGAGCTGCTGGAGTTGCAGGCCGACTACCAGCAATGGCTGGACGGACTGCCGGAGAGCCTGGCGGACACGTCCACGGCCGATGCGCTGCGGGCGGTGTGCGACCTGGACCTGTCCAACCTGGAGATTGACCCGCCGCGCGGCTTTGGGCGCGACTGAGGGCTGCTTGCCTCCTGACTGGTATCCGTACGCGAGAAACTTCCTGAAGCCGCTGTACGGCGTTCCTATCGCGTTTGCGGCCCACGCTGCTGCCGGGGTTGGCGAAGAGGCGGCGTCCGCCTGGCTTGCTTCCCTGTCAGCCCTTTGTTCGACCCTGGCCCGAGGTCGGGAGTTGATGGGTCGGGACGTCCTTCGTCCCGACGCCGCCCGGCGGCTGCGGCGCATAGCGGAGGGCAAGGGCGGCGCCCCTTGGCGACGGGACCGGAGCCGGGCGCTGCGTGTGGCAAGGACCCACCCCTTGCCCACAGCGAGCATCGTGGCACTCCACGCGGGTTGTCCACAGGGCGGAGTTATCCACAGCGGAAAAGTTCAATTTCTTCTTAAGTTCAGATTCAGGACCTCGTAAGACACTGTTTAAATTGGAGAAAAATAGGGTAAATATGACCAAACGGGCGGGTAAATATGACCAAACGGGCGGGTAAATATGACCAAACGGGCGGGTAAATATGACCAAACGGGCGGGTAAATATGACCAAACGGGCGAGCAAAGCGCAGCAGAAAGGCCAGGGAGATATGACATGACCTATTCATTCTTGTTGGTCATGTTATGAAGGAGCCATGTCCTTGACCACGCAGCAGATCACCAACGCTGTCGGCTTCCCGAAACCGGCCGAGCTGATCGAGATCACCGGCACCTCAGCCCTTGAGGCGCAGGACCGGGCGATTATGAACGTCCTCTACCAGCACGCTCACGACAGCGGGCGGCTACAGGACGTGAACGCTGACTGGACCTTGCCCATGACCGCCCTCCGCATTTCCAAGCACGAGAGCAACGACCGTCTCCATGCCAGCCTCGACCGCCTCATGCGCGTGGTCGTCACCGTGCCCGTGTTCTCGGCCAAGACTGGGGAGCCGCGGCTGATCAAGACACACCTGTTCGACTTCTTCGACCTGTCCGCGAACGCTCATGCCGCCGGTGCCACTATCCGGTTCGGGCTGCCCAAACAGCTTCAGCCGGTGCTGGTCACCTCCGGGCGCTGGGGCCGCATCAAGGCAGAAACCGTGTGCGCCATGACCAGCAAGTACGCCATCGCGCTCTACGAGATGGTCCAGCTTCGCGGTGGCCTGGACCGCTGCGTCGAGACATTCCCGGTAGACCGCTTCCGCGATCTCATGGGCGTGCCTAAAGGGGCATACCAATTAGGCGCTGACTTCGTTCGAAAATGCCTGGACGCTGCCGCTTTAGAGGTCAACGGCCTTTCGGATTACAGCGTCGAGTTCCAGGTCGTGCGCCGGCATTCCCGCGCCCCGATCACCGCCGTGACCCTGGCCTGGTGGCGCAAGGAGGGGGACGCCTTTCGGGCGACGCACGCCGAGCAGCAGCAGCCGAAGCAGGGACGCACGGCCCGCCTGCGGCGCATGGCGCAGGCGGAGCCGCCCAGCGCCCCCACGAGCCGCAAGACACCGCGCGGCAAACCGGCCAAGATGGGGCAGGCCAAAGCGCCCGCCGCGCCGGCCCAGCAACTTGACCTGGTGGACGCCCTGGCCGCGCAGAAGGCCGGCGACGGACCACAAGGGGCGAGGTAGGAGAATACCATGCCGGACGGCTCACACGACGCCCACAGGCCCTTGTCGGCCGAGGCCCTGGACGAGGCCGAGCGCCGGGCGCTGATCGCCGCGGTGGAGGAGGCCCTGGCCGACCCGCGGCCGGACATCCCGCATGAGGAGGTCCGCGCCGAGATCATGGCGGAGATCGAGGAGCTGGAACGTCAGATCGCCGCGTCGTCGTCGGCGTGAGGGTTGTCTGGGCGGCGGCGGCGCGCGATGACCGGCGACGCATCGCGGCCTGGCTGGCCGAGCGCAACAAGGCCGCGGCGGTGCGGGTCGCCCGCGCCCTCGCCGCCGCAGCCGACAGCCTGGCCGCCCTGCCCGCCAAGGGCCGCCCCGGACGGATGCCCGACACCCGCGAACTGTCGGCCGTGCCGCCCTACGTCGTCGTTTACCGGGTGGACGAGGTGGCGGAAGTGGTCCGCATCCTCCGCGTCTGGCACACGGCCAAGGACCGGTAGCGCAACGACCCCGGCAAGTCCTCGCGCCCCGCTAGTGGCCTCCAGCCGCCCCCGAATACTGCCCTTCGCCAAGTCCCCGCGCCCACCTGGCGCCACACCCCCCGCCGCGACTTCCCCGCTGCTTCCCCTTGACTGTCCGGCTCTTTCCATAATGGCGATTCGGCGTTGCTGCGGTGCAGCGTATTAGGCAATCACCTACGCTCAACCTTTACCTCGGCCAGTTCGGCTACGTGACGCTGTAAGCTACAAACTTCCGTCTGCTATACATCACCAGAACCACTACTACCGGTTGGCTCTCCTTAGCAAAGTTCTTTGTTTGCGACGCAAGCGACATTGGGAACTCATCTAAACGATGTGCGTTCTACATCAGAACACGTATCAGGCGAGTCCGGGGTTCCCTACACTTACCGAACTTACATCGTATCGGCTCACGACGGGGTGGCCGGTCAGGAGAAGCCCGCAATTGGCGCATGAGGATAGCAGGGCTGGGGATGGGGCTGGCCCTGAACCATCACAAGCTTCAAATGCCGCACCACAGGCCGTGGCAGGGGGCTATGGAATAGCCATACGCCGAACTGGCCAGTCAGTGGAGATTACGCTCACGTCTAGCAACGAGTATGCCAGCATTGAACTGTATGACAACTTGGTCCAGGCGATGAAAAAAGGCTTTCTGCGTCTCGAGCTAAAACTTCCTCGGTCCTGAACTGGCCCATTACGCATAGGCGCTTGCAATCATCGGCGCTCGTGCTCGCAAACAGCGCTGATTCCTGCTCCGATTCGCTGACAGTGGGGCAGGCGTCGTGCTCACATTACCTGTAGCGGCTTGCACTCATCCGCAGCCGGGCGCGCACTTATCGGCCTGAACCGGCTCACGCTCGCTGGGATTATCGGGCGCCTCTGGCTCACGCTCCG
>JAABUL010007298.1_pt1 | contig 12014 bp, 15 predicted proteins | sample 5559151 | NCBI WGS metagenome assembly JAABUL01 (sample SAMN10711876, study PRJNA513368) | rock metagenome | isolation source: Antarctica rocks | place: Antarctica: Victoria Land, Pudding Butte sud | reverse complement strand
ACGGCCTCCGCCTTAAGGAGACGGTCGGCGCCGGCTGAGGACAGCGCCGTGAGTCGGTCCTCGGGACGGGCTCTCAGGTGGCGCTGCAGGGTCCGCGGACGGCACGACAGTTCGCGGGCTCGTTCTCGTCCTCGATAAAATCTCGTCCCTGCGCTCGCAGCAGCGCCAGCGAGTCCAACATCTTGTTCAGGACCTCGGGGTCGTGACCCTGCCAGTTGACCACCTCGCCGACGACGCGCAGTGCGTCACGGGAGCGGTAGGACTGGGTGCGATTGCCGGGGAACTTCTTGTTAGTGACATTCGGGTCGTCCTCGAAGGGACCCGACGGCTCAACGACATAGACGCGTCCGCGCTCCGCACTTCCGGTCAGCGCGGTCGCAAGCTCCGCTCCCCAGACGGCTGTGTCCACGAGCGCGGTGAAGTAGATGTTGTTCGACGTGCGGCCCTGATGGAAGTTGGAGCCGTAGCCGGGGGCCAACTCATCGCCGACCTCGCGTGCGACCTTCGTCCCATGGTAGAAGGGGCCTCCGATGTGCTGACAGCGTTGGATGGTCACAGGGACGTAGTCGTTGTTGGTCTCGCCCATAGTGTCTTCTCCGTCGTCATAGTCTGATGGCCTGCTCCGGCGTCAGTCGGACCACCCTGCCGCCGCACACGAGCAGCGCTTCGTGCACCATCCCGCTTGAAGCAGTGGCCACTTGATGAAGTCATTGCTGGGTGTACCGGCGTCACCTGGGGGCCGCACCGCAGCGCGGGCTACGCGCGCCGCAGATCCTCTCGCGTGCGGCAGCACGACGGAGTCATCGAAGCCGACTCGTCTTAACAGGGTACGGCGGAACGCGTCGGCGACCAGTACCCAGGGGGACTCGCCGTTGCCGTGCTGCAACCTGGGCCCGCTGCGCCATCCCGCGTCGTCACCCACGGGAAGTATCACTCGCTCAGAACGAGGCGCAACCTTGCGCGCACGGGGCGCTGGTCTGGGTGATCTTGGCCCTGAGGTCCGGATCGCCCTGCTGTGGCTTGACGCCGACGGCCGTCGGGACCAGGGTGCTCAGACTTCACAAACACCTATCAGGAGGCCGCATGGCACGACACGGTGACAGGCGCATGAGGCGGGCGATGGCAGCAGGACTGATCGTCCTGGGCAGCGGAGCACTGCAAGCGGCGTTCACCGCGCCGGTGAGTGCTGCAAGCTCCACGGGCGGTGGTCGCCAGCTTGTGAGCCGCGGCACCAGCACGCCGACCGCCAGCACGTCGACCATTCGGCATGGCGGGCTGTCCACCGGAGCGCAGGAAGCCGGCAACGCGGCCGGCGGCATGGGCACCGGACCGAACCGCTCCCGGAGCACCCGCGGGGGCCGCCACACGGCGGGGACCTCCTCGCTAGCCGTCGACCAGACCACGCCCCGGCTCGGAACCAGCTTTCAGGGCCTCGGAATCACGGACGACGCGAGCGCGGCCGGCTTCGTCCTCGAGCCGCCGGACCAGGGCCTCTGCGTCGGCAGCGGCAAGGTTCTCGAGCTCGTCAACGTCGTCGGGCAGGTCTACACGACCGGCGGAACGAAGAGCGGATCGGCGTTCTACCTCAACGACTTCTTCCACGAGGACCCCAACCTGGCCAACGCGAGCGACCCGTCCTGCTACTACGACCCGGACACCAAGCGCTTCTACGCCGACATGCTGTTCTACGACAGCGACCCCAAGACCGGTGAGCTGAACGGTCAGAACCGCATCGACATTGCGGTCAGCGACAGCGGCGACCCGAGTGGTAGCTACCACATCTACAGCTTCGACGTGACCGCTGACGGCCCGAGCGCGTTCAACCTCGGCGACTACCCGCAGATCGGGGCCGACAAGGAGGGGCTGTACATCACGACCAACAGCTACCCCTTCTTCGAAAACGGCTTCGGTGGGGCGCAGCTGTACGCACTGAGCAAGCGCGGCGTCGTGGACGGCTCGGACACTCGGGTCACTCATGTGGCGCTGCCGAACGCTCAGGGCGGGACGCCCTTTGGTCTGCGGCCCACGACAGCCCCGGCCTCGGGCTACGCCACGGAGAGAAATGGCACGGAGTACCTGCTGTCGTCACAGGCGACGGAGGAAGCCGGCAACAAGCAGGGCTTTGACCAGGGCGTCGGCCTGTGGGCGCTCAAGGGTACGAACACGCTCGCGCCCGGCGGGTCGCGCACCGTGAGCATCGCCCGGGATAGCGTCACCGTCGACCGCTACGGTGTCCCGCCGCTGAGCGACCAGAAGGCTGGGAACTACCCGCTGGGGCAGTGCCTGTCCGACACAGCCTGCAAGCACGCGGTCTTCCGCAGCACCAAGCCTGGAACCCCGCACGCCGAGGGCCAGTTGGACTCCTCCGACAGCCGGATGAACCAGAGCGTCTACAGCAAGGGGCTCGTGTTCGGCACGCTCGACACGGTCGTCAACGTCGGCGGCCAGGACCGCGCCGGGTTGGCCTACTACGTCGTGCGGCCGTCCACCAACCCTGGTGGCGTCCTGCACGGCACCGTCGTCTCGCAGGGCAAGCTGGCCGTGGCCGGCAACAACCTGACCTTCGGGGCGTTCGGTGTCGACGCGGCCGGCAAGGCGATCATGGCGCTCAACCTCGTGGGCAAGGACTACTACCCGAGCGCCGGCTACGTCACGTTCGACTCCGGGTACCGCCCGAGCCCCGTGCACGTAAGCGGACTCGGTATAGGTCCGACGGACGGCTTCACCGAGTACACCGACTTCACCGGGAGCTACCGCCCCCGTTGGGGTGACTACGCGGCGACGGCCTTCGACCCCAGCACCGGCTCGATCTGGACGGCGAACGAGTACATCGCCCAGACCTGCACGGTCGCGCAGTACCAGACTGATCCCACCTGCGGTGGCACCCGCAGCAAGTACGGTAACTGGTCGACACGGGTGAGCGAGATCAAGCCCTAGCACCAGGATGACGGCTGACGGCCGGACCGCGACCTCAGGGTCACGGCCCGGCCGTCAAGCGTTGGGGCCTCGCGACGCGCGCACCACACCAGTGACCGGACCAGGAGGAATGACGCATGGACTCCGATGAGGTGCGCCACCAGCTGACGACCCCGCTAGGGGCGCCGGCCTACCCGCCGGGCGGCCCGTACCGCTTCACCGACCGCGAGTACCTCAACATCACCTACCGCACCGACGCCGAGGCGCTGCGCCGGATCGTGCCGGAGCCGCTGCTCGTGGTCGAGCCGCTCGTGCGCTTCGAGGTCATGCGCATGCCCGACGTGACCGGGCTCGGGTCGTTCCTCGAGTGCGGTCAGGTGATCCGGGTCGAGCACGAGGGCGAGCCGGCCGACTACCTGCATTGCATGTACGTCGACTCGCTCGCCTCGATAGCGAGCGGCCGGGAGATCAGTGCCTTCCCCAAGAAGCTCGGCGCGCCGGCGCTCTACGTCGACACCGAGACCCTGGTCGGGACGCTGGACTACGGGTCGTTGCGGGTCGCCACCGCGACGATGGGCTACAAGCACCACGAGCTGTCCGAGGACGACGCGCGGGCCGAGATCGGCGCTCCGACGTACGGCCTGAAGCTCCTGCCCGGCTACGACCGCAAGCCGCGGATCTGCGAGCTGGTGCGCAGCCAGATCACGTCCATGACCATCAAGGGCGCGTGGACCGGCCCGGCGCGGCTGCAGCTGTTCGAGCACGTCAACGCGCCGCTGGCGGACCTGCCGGTACGCGAGGTCGTGTCGGCCACGCACATCCTCACCGACCTGCTGCTGGGGCGCCCGGCCCTGGTGCACGACTACCTGGGGGGCTCGTGAACGAGGTCCTGTACGACGTCGACGGCCATGTCGCAACGCTGACACTCAACCGCCCCGACGCCCGCAACTCCGTCAACCCGGAGCTGACGACCGCGCTGGCCGCGGCGATGGACAGGCTCGAGGCCGACCCCGACGTGTGGGTGGGGATCCTCACCGGGACGGGCGAGACCTTCTGTGCCGGGGCCGACCTGAAGGCCCTCGGCGCGGGACGGGCGGCCGAGTTGTCCACCGGCAAGGGCGGTTTCGCGGGGTTCGTACGCTATCCGCGGACCAAGCCGATGATCGCGGCCGTCCGCGGCTTCGCGCTCGCCGGCGGCACCGAGCTGGTGCTGTCCTGCGACCTGGTCGTCGCCGGCACCGACGTCGCCTTCGGCCTGCCGGAGGTCACCCGCGGGATCGTCGCGGCCGCCGGCGGGCTGTTCCGGCTGCCGCGGGTCATCGGCTCGGCCCGGGCCATCGAGCTGATACTCACCGCCGAGCGGCTCGGCGTCGAGGAGGCCCACCACCTGGGCATGGTCAACCACGTGGTCGAGCCCGACGACGTACTGGCGCGGGCCCGCGAGCTGGCCAGGAGGATCTGCGCCAATGCCCCGCTCGCGGTGCGCGAGAGCCTGGCCATCGCGCGTGACGCGCTGCGGATCGACGACGACGAGGCCTGGCGGCGCAGCGCCGAGGCGATGGACCGGGCGCGGGTCAGCGAGGACGCGCGCGAGGGCGTGACGGCTTTCATCGAGAAGCGGGCGCCCCGTTGGACCGGACGATGAGCCGACCGCTGGAGGGTGTTCGGGTCGTGGAGGTGGCCGGGTGGATGGCCGCCCCGGGTGCCGCCGCGATGATGGCCGACCTCGGCGCGGACGTCGTCAAGGTCGAGCCGATGCGGGGCGACCCCGTCCGCGGGGTCATCCGCCAGCCCGAGGTCGACCCGCCGCTGGATGCGCCTTTCCAGCAGGACAACCGGGGCAAGCGCGGCATCGCCGTGGCACTCGACCGGCCCGAGGGCCAGGAGCTCGTACGCCGCCTGTGCGACGGCGCCGACGTCTTCGTCAACAACCTGCTCGGACGAAGGCAGGTGAAGTTCGGCCTGGACGCCGATCCGCTGCTGGCCCGCAACCCGCGGCTGGTGCACGCGACCTTGACCGGCTACGGCCTGGAGGGCCCCGACGCCGCGCGTCCCGGCTTCGACATCACCGCCTTCTTCGGCAGGGGCGGCATCACGCACGCCATCACCGAGCCGGGCGAGCAGGCCCCGCGGGCCCGGCCGGCGCAGGGCGACCACGCCGCGGCGCTGGCGATGCTGGCCGCCGTGCTCGCGGCGCTGCGCCTGGTCGAGCGCACCGGTGAGGGGCAGGTCATCGACGTCAACCTGCTGGCCACCGCCGCCTGGACCATGTCGACCGACCTGTCCTCGACCCTGGTCGACGGTCAGGACCCGCCGACGCTGGGCCGGCGACGCCGGCGGCACGCGCTGCAGGAGAGCTTCCGTACGGCCGACGACCGCTGGGTGCTGCTGTTCATGCCCGAGCCGTACTGGTGGGAGCGGTTCTGCACCGCCGTCGGGCGGCCCGAGTGGGTGGCGGACCCCCGCCTTGAGTCGGTGGCGTCGCGCTTCGAGCACATGCCGGAGGTGACCGACCTGATGGACGATCTGTTCGCCTCCCGGACCCTTGCGGAGTGGGCCGCTGTGTTCGACGGCGCCGGCCTGACCTGGGCGCCGGCCGCGACCGTCAGCGAGGTCGCCGCCGACCCGCACGCTACGGCTGCCGGCACCTTCCCGGTGGTGATGCACCCGGTCGTCGGTGCGTTCCGTACGGTCGCAACGCCGATGCGCCTGCGTGGCCAGGACCTGTCCCCCCGCGGCCCCGCCCCCGACCTGGGCCAGCACACCCGAGCGGTGCTCGACGAGCTCGGGCTGTCCGGTCCCGAGGTCGAGGCGCTGGTCGCCGCCGGCACTGTCGCGGACGGGGTCACTACGTCGTAGATCGCCGGATGCCTCTGCGGAGGCATCCGTTCGAGAGGCGGTCAGGACCGGTAGGCGTTGCGGCGATGCTCGACGTCGAAGACCCACACCGTGACCGGTCGAGGCGCACGAGCGCTACGTGCACACCGCCGGGGCTCAGCCCTGGGCTGCCCGGGCCGCGTCGCGGGCGGCGATCACGGCGAGCTGGGCGGCGTCGCGCTCAGCGCTGCGCTGCTCGAAGGAGCGGTCGGCGAAGCGCTGCTCGGTGTCGGCCGCGATCAGCTCGATGACCTCGGGGGTCAGCTCGGGCCGGCCGAGGTCGGCCCAGCGCTTGACCATGCCCGGGCCGAGGTGCTCGAGCAGGTGCCGGATGCCGCCGGGGCCACCGCCGAGGTGGTAACTCTCGAACGGCCCGGCCGTCGCCCACCGCACCCCGACGGACTCGGTCACGACCCGGTCGAGCTCCTCTGGCGTGACGACACCGGACAGCACCAGGTGCACCGCCTCGCGGAAGACTGCCGACTGCAGCCGGTTGGCGACGAAGCCGCCGATCTCCTTGCGCAGCACCACCGGCGCCTTGCCCAGCGAGCGGTAGAAGCCTTCGGCGGCCGCGACGGTCTCAGCGGTCGTACGCGCACCGGGCACCACCTCGACCAGCGGCACGACGTGCGGCGGGTTAAAGGGGTGGCCGACGACGACCCGGCCGGGGTCGACCATGCTCGCGCCCATGTCGCTGGGCATCAGGCCGGACGTCGACGACAGCAGCAGAGCGCCGGGCGGGCAAGCCTTCTCGATCCGTGCGAAGAGCTCCTTCTTGAGCTCGAGGCGCTCGGGACCGTTCTCCTGCACGACGTCGGCACCGGTGACCGCCTCCTCCAAGGACGACGACACGGCGACACGCTGCGCCCAGTCACCGGGCAGGACACTTGCCAGCTCCGTTACGCCCGCGGTCACGATGGCGGCGAGGTCCTCTCGCGGGTCGGTGATCCGCACGTCGTGGCCGTGCGAGGCGAACAGCGCCGCCCACGACAACCCGATCGTGCCAGCCCCGATCACGGCGATGATCACGCGGACGGCGCCAGGATGTGGGCGATCTCGCGGTACGCGTGGCGGTTGAAGGCCAGCCCGATGTGGCTGCCGGTCACCTCGACGTTGCGGGCGTACTGGTCGCCTGCCAGGAAGCCGGGGATCAGCAGCATCGGCTCGCCGTCGCCGCTGGTCAGGTCGACACCGCGCCAGACCGGGTCGGCGAGTAGCCGCGCGAGCTCGGCCTGCCCGCGGATCTCGCGCGGACGCGCGCCCCACCAGGTGGGCTCCGTCACCAGGTGGGCGGACTCGCTCCGGTCGGACAGGACGTCCTGCTCGAACATGGCTCTCCTCGACAACAGTTTCGGTCCTCCGGGGACCAGAGGGCTTGGAGTCAATTGTGGGCCTCTGGGCGAAGCCTCGCTCGCGCGCAGTCACCGCGAGTGACTGTGGGCGCAGCCAGGCGGCTGTCCTCGGCCACCCCGCTCCGACAGCATTTCTCCCGCGATGGCGGCACCGGCGGAGCCGCCGGTGAACCGCGCGGACGGCAGCCCGGACCGGCCTGTCGTACCGAGCATGTCCTCGCAGCCTGCGCCGCTGCAGGCGCTCACCCTCGCTCTCGCCGTCGGCGTCCGCGGTGCTGATCGTGCCGCTTGTGCCCGTCGTGGCGCTCAGGCGCTCGTCCACTCACCGAGGACGAGGTAGCCGTCGACGCGGCTGAGCATGTCGGAGTCCGGGTCGGGCGGGAGCGCGTGACCGAGGTTGTTCGCGCGGACCTCGCCGACCCACTGATCGTGCTGGTACTCGTGGTTCACCAGCGTGCTGAGGAGGTGGGTTGCGACGATCGTCATCTGCGTCGGTGCGCCGACGTTGCCGGCGGCGATGGTGGCGATGCGGGCGTGCACACGCTCGGCGACGGTGTCGCGGAACGCGGTCAGCCGCTCGAGGGTGGGCAAGGCGCCGCGGAACTGCTCTGGATTGGCCGAGTCCATCAGGCCGTCGAGCTCGGGGTCCGGGCTGGGCTCAGCCGCGGTCAGATTGCGGATCATGAAGTGGGCGACGTGGGCTTGATGGCCGAGGTGCCACCCGATCGCGCTCGAGCTCTCGTCGGGGCGCCACGTGACCTCGTCAGGGGTGAGGTCCTTCCAGAGCTGGTCGGTGTAGGCACGGGCGCGGTCGTACTCGCGCAATAGCCCGTCGAGCTCGTGCATCGCTTCTCCTGGTTCTGAGACTGGGTTCAGTGCGCGTGGACGGTGCTCGCCGTGGCGATGATCCCGATGATGCGATCAGCGGCTGAGGCGCCGGCGAGAAGGGCGCCCTCGATGTGGCCGGCGTACGCGGGGGCCGTCTCGGTTGACGCCCAGTGCAGTCGACCCAGGCCGGGCTCCTGCAGCTGCGGGTGAGAGTACGTGCGGGTCGACGCACGCGGGGACGGGGCTGCCGGGGTCGTGTACCGCTCGCGGCTCCAGTCGACGGCGTGAACCTGCAGCGGGGCGGCTGCCTGCGGGCCGAACAGGCGGGTGAGTTGTCCCGTGAAGGCGGCGGCGACCTGCTCGGGATCCCCGCGGGCAAACTGCTCAGCGTCGCCGAAGCCGAAGATCGCGGCGGGCCGCCCGTGGGGGCCGCTGTGGTCGTGCAGCTCGCGGAAAGGGCCCACGTGGCTGACCGCCGCGCCCGCCAGACCGACGTCGCGCCAGAACGCCCGGTCGTACACAGCGACGGCCTTGACCACCGCGCCCATCCACACCGCCGTGCCTTCCGCGAGCAGGCGCACCCGGGCAGGCAGGTCGGGCGTGAAGGCAATGCTGTCGACCGCGAGTGCTGGCGGTACGGCGAGCACGACGTGGTCTGCTGCGACCGCTCCGCTCGCGGCGTGCACCGTGACGCCGTCGTCGTCGACGTGGACCGCCGCCACCGGTTCGCTCAAGCGCAGCGTGCCGGGGGGGAACTCGTCGGCAACGCGCAGAGCCAGCGACTGCGCCCCGTGGCTGAACCGCCCGGAGTGGCGGTCGATCGGGTTGCCGGAGATGCGCTGGGGTCCATGCGCATCGGGCTCGAACAGCGCGTCGCCGAACAGCCACTGCTGGAACGTCCGCACGCCCACCTCGGCGACCAGCGACTGGACCTGCGGCTCGTCCGGCCAGAACCAGGTGGCCCCGAGGTCAACCGCGCCCTCGCTGTCGCCGACGCTGAGCAGGCGTCCGCCGACGCGGTCGCGCGCCTCGTGGACCGAGACGGTGCATTCCGCCGCCAGCAGGGTGCGCGCTGCGGTGAGGCCGGCGATGCCCGCGCCCACCACGACGACGTCGCAGCGACGTGTGCCGGTCATGGCCTCCCAACCAACGGCCCGCGTCGGCTTCGGCCCGTCCGCACCGGCGCGCGCTCCTCCAGGTACGCAGTGATGTTCTCCACCGTACGAGGGGTCTGGCCGGCACCAGCCATCGCCTCCATCGCCATAACGTAGGCCTCGCGCTCAGGACGATCGAACTGGGCGTACAGCCTGCTCCTGCCCACGCTGTGTTCGCACGTCAACCGCGGGTAGCCCGCCCAGCAGCTCAGCAGGCAGCACAACAGGCTGTTTCGCAGGTCGGGCTGTGTGGGGCGGGTGGGGCTCGAACCCACGACCGAGGGAGTATGAAGCGAAGAAGTCAGGTCTCCTGTCGTGTCGTCTGATGTCGTTCTTGCAGGTCGCGGCGCGTTCGTCGAACGTGGTCACACTCAGCCCGCTTTGCGCGTCAATGGGGTGACCAAGACGGGTGGAAGGGTGGAGTCCGTGGACCAGACGAGCGTGTTCGAAGCGGAACGACCGCGCTTGGTGGGAATCGCGAGCCGGGTGCTCGGCGACCATGCCGAGGCCCAGGACATCGTGCAGCAGGCGTGGCTGCGGCTTCATAGGACCGACGCCGTCGGCAATTTGGCGGCATGGCTGACGACCGTGACCACCCGGCTGTGCCTTGACCGGCTGCGCTGACGTACCCCCGTACCCGTGCATGACATCGAGCTCAGGGAGACCGTCAACGATCCGGCCGACGACGTCGAGCTCGCAGACACCGTCGGCCTCGCCCTGCACGTCGTGCTCGACCGGCTCTCCCCACGCGAGCGGGTCGCCTTCGTGCTCCACGACAGCTTCGGCTTCGAGTTCCCGACGATCGCGTCGATCCTCGACACCACGCCTTCGGCCGCCCGCAAACTGGCCTCGCGAGCAAGGGCCCATGTCAGCCAGCCCCATCCCGAGGACGGCCTCGCCGACTGGGAGGTGGTCGACGCGTTCATGGCCGCAGCCAGGAACGGCGACTTCGACCGGCTGCTGCGCTTGCTCGCACCCGACGCCGCCGTGACCGCTGACGACGCCGCGGTCCTTGTGGGCACACCGCGGCAGATCGAGGGCCGCGAACAGGTGGCGACGTTCTTCGACGGCAGTGCAACAGCAGCGCTCCCGGTCTTCGTCGACCACCGGCCCGGTACCGCCTGGTTCCACCTCGGGGCGACCAAGGTCGTCTTCGACTTCACCGTCACCGACGGCCTCGTGCACGCCATCACCTTCCGCGCCGCGCCCGAGGTGCTCGCACGAGCCGTGCGCCGCGAAGGCGGTGGGCCGCGCAGCTGACCGGTCACACCCTCGCCGTTCCGACCGTCAGCACAGCAGGACACCAGATCAGAAGGAGACGAACATGAAGACCATGACCTGCCGGGCCCTCGGAGGGCCCTGCGAACTCGAGCACCAGGGCGAGAGTGCCGACGACGTCATCAAGGCCCAGGACCGCCATCTCAAGGAGGCGGAGAACGCCGGCGACGCGACCTACCAGGAGGCCCGCGATGCCATGAAGAGCCGGTGGCGGCACCCCAAGAAGTCAGTGGGTTGGTACCGCGACGCCAAGCGGGTCTTCGCCGCTCTCCCCGGTGACTGACCCGTTTTCGGTCCTTCGCGCACTCCCGCGGCGCGGGGTTCCGGGCCGATGCGCTCGTACATCGGCAGACGCGGTCGGGTGCCGGACGCCACGTGCGCCGCGAGGATGCCGTTCGGGTGCCGGTCGAGGTTCTTGCGGGCCCGGTCGTCGCGCATGGCGGTACACGCGGGTCGGCGGTCCGAGCCGCGATCTGGACGGGCCGCAGGTCCACCCCCGCGCCGAGCATCGTGGTCACGAAGGTGCGCCGCCGTCGTGACGCAGGTGCGGTAGGAGCCAGCAACCACGGACAACCGCCGGGAGACCGTGTTGGCTTGACCGGACATGGCGTCGATCGTGCTGGCCAACCGCTTTGGACAACCAACTGGTTGACGACGGCGCGGGGACGCAGCATGCTCAACCGTGTGCTTGAAAGCGACGCCGGGCTCAGCCAGGTCTTCGCCGCGCTCGCCGACCCGACCCGCCGCGACCTCGTGGCCCGGCTCACGGCCGGGGATGCGACGGTCGGGGAGCTGGCAAGGCCGTACTCCGTGAGCCTGCAGGCCGTCTCCAAGCACCTCAAGGTGCTCGAGGCGGCCGGGCTGGTCAGCCGAAGCAAAGACGCGCAACGCCGGCCGGTCCACCTGCACGCGGAGGTCCTGGACCTGATGACCTCGTGGATCGACCGCTACCGACTGCAGGCGGAAGCGCGCTACCGGCGCCTGGACGCCGTGCTCGCCGACCTCGACAGCACTCCCCTCGACGAAAGGACTGCACGATGAGCACGAGCAGCACCACCAGCACCGGGGTCAGCATTACTGCGGACCCCGAGCTGCCGATCATCCAGATGACCAGGGACTTCCGCGCGACGCCAGCGCAGGTCCAGCGCGCGCACGTCGACGCTGCCCTGTACGCCCGCTGGGTCGGGCCGACCGACATGACGACCGAGATCGACTACTGGGACGCCCGCTCCGGCGGCAGCTGGGCCTTCAGCAATGTGCGCGCCGGGGAGCGGCACAGCTTCCGAGGCTGCTTCCACGAGGTGCGGCAGGACCGGCTCGTGCAGACCTTCACCTACCTCGCCGACCCCGACGGCGTGGCGCTCGAGACGATCACGTTCGAGGACCTCGGCGACGGGCGCACCCGCCTGCACGCGCACATGCTGGTCGACAGCTTCGAGAGCCGCAACGCCTGGCTCGCGAGCGGGATGGAGGGCGGCATGAACGACGGCTACGCCAAGCTCGACGCCCTGCTGGCGGCCGGCGATGTCTGAGGCACAGCGACACCGGGACACCGCGGCTCACTTCACGCTGCTCGTCGACGGCGTGACCGACTGGGACGCGCCGGCGC
>JAABUL010007297.1_pt1 | contig 12014 bp, 12 predicted proteins | sample 5559151 | NCBI WGS metagenome assembly JAABUL01 (sample SAMN10711876, study PRJNA513368) | rock metagenome | isolation source: Antarctica rocks | place: Antarctica: Victoria Land, Pudding Butte sud | reverse complement strand
TGAAGGAATCGTTCTGTTTTCCTTTCGTCTTGATATCCGGACAGGTGCGAAACGTTCAATGGATGATTGGGGGATGGTGGGAGGGGAACAGAGTAGGGAGGGTGTGAGTGGTAATGGCAGCGCAATCTATATACTTGATTGCTGGGATAGTGCAGAGGAGGATGATCGTCGGAAGTCCCAATGAAGGATCGGGTGTTGAGGTGCTCTCTCAACCACATACCATTACTCCCCTCCTCTTCTTCTCCCTCCATCCTCCAATCTTTACCCCCATCCCCTTTTCCTCTCTTCTCTCTTCATCCACCACCACCACTCACCCCATCGTAATCACCGCCCTCCCCCTAACATTCCCACTCATCATCGCCTCATACGCTTCCGGCGCCTTGTCCAACGGCCACGTCTGCACCTGACACTCCACCCCCTTCAGCAGCGCAAACGCAATCGCCTCCTCGGAGTCCAGCGCATGCCCCGACGGCCATCCATGGACGGAAAGATTGCGTATGACGAGTGGACCGGAGGGGATGGAGATATCGCCGGCCACTGCAGGAATTCTTAGTCTTTCTGGAAAGAGGGGGTGTGGGATGGGGTTGGGATCGAAGGAACCCACCACCTAAAATCAGCATTGTCCCGCCCTTGTCCAATCCTCCTACCAGGCTCTTGACACCTTCCATATCCGGCGTCGTGACTACGATCATCGCCGCGCCGCCGAGCTTCTGTAGCGCTGTCGCAGGGTCCTCTTTGCTTCCGTCGACGTACACATTCGCTCCAAGTTCTTTGGCGAAGGATTCTTTCTTGCCGCTGCTGGATAGGGCAACGACCTTGTACCCCATTTTGGCGGCATACTGGATCGCACTGTGAATGCATCATACTTAGCGATGTATTACAGTCAGGGTAGGTCGAGAAGAACAGGTATCAGATTTCGATTATCTATGAAAGCCGAGAATAGGGTTGAAGGGACAGGGATTGGGAAGGAAAACCAACTCACAGATGGCCTAGTCCACCGAGACCTTGCACCGCCACAACCTCGCCAGGCGAGATACGCAAGGAACGCATGCCTGCGAAGACTGTGACGCCGGCGCAAAGCAAAGGGGCGTACTTTGCGGGGGAAACGGAGGTGGGGACACGGACAACGGCTTCGGTGCGTAGGAGCACATATTCTGCGTCTGCAGGAGCGAAGACTTAGTGGCAAACATCGGACGATATGGGAGGGTTCGAGAAGACTTACATCCGCCGTCGCGGGTCACACCGTTGATCTCTTGGGTGTCGCACAATTGGAACTGGCCGCGGTTGCAGGCTTTACATGTGCCTGGGAGAGTGACGCAGTCATGAGTAATTGTATGAATCAATGGCGGTGGATGCAATGGGCGATTCGGGACGGGGAATGGGTACTGTACCGTCATGCCCGCCATGCCAGGCTGCGCCGACGCGGTCCCCAACATGCCATTTCTTCTCCGAAGGACCGAGGGCGACGACATCGCCAATAACCTCGTGGCCTGGGATGCGGGGGCTTCAGGTCAGGTTAGTCAAGGTTCCAGAGAGCTTTGTCTGTGCTGGCAAGATGTCACAATGCATCGCTCCAGCTTGGACCATGGCGTCGGAATGGCAGACGCCGGTTGCTAGGACTTTGATCAGGATCTGGCCTTCTGCCGGCATCTTCAACTCGATGTCCTCGAAGGTGAGAGGAGCGTTGGCCTCTTTGAACAGGGCCGCTTTGTACGTCTTCGGGAGGTTTGGCGCCATGCTGGAGAGAGTTGTCGAAGGTTGCTACGGTAGGTTGGGTGAATTCCTGAGACGGTTGCTCTACGGACAGGAGGTTATGTCATTACCTTTAAGTACTTCATTCCAGAGTTCAATTTCTAAGCAATCCGTTGGCAGCGTGGATATAGGGGATTACCGAACAGCTAACGCCGTTTCCCGGCTGCTCCGGGCGGACGTTTCCTGGCCAGCCGTCCATGGTCTCCGTACTTTAGGTTTCCCAGACAGACGGTAGTGGCAGCAGTAAAGTATTTGGACCTGTACACTAAAGGATCGACGTCACTCGAAGTTGGGGATTTTCGGTTTAGTGATCGCCAAGACTTCGGGCATGCTGTCTGACCAATGAGCTTCGAGTCAGGCAAGGGAGGGGGCGATCTGCGCTACCTCCGATCGGGTATTAAAGGAGGCCTCGGCTCATCGCCGTATCAGCAAATACCATTCTTAAGGCATTGCAGTATTCGATGCTATTCAGCTCTGAAGCCAGCAGAGAGCAACGCCGTTGTCCGGACTCTTCAGGAGATTCGCACATCATTCGCTGGACTTATCAGCGAGACTTCGCCGAAAATACTTGAGGCGACCCGAGGGATTTCAAAATCTGCAATCATGTCGCACATGCCGGATCAACTTGCATCAAAGCGCGATGTAGGGTAAAGTGAGCTTGTCCGCTTCCGGTATTGCTTAGCTGCTGGACGATCTGGACTGGCATGCGCGTGGCCAAAGTACATGTACTTTATCTCATGTCGTGATTTCCATGTGCGAGATACAAAGCGCATTGGCCCACCCAACAAATCCCCCGCATTGTGCTCTCTGGCTCTACCAGGCTCCAGGCTCGGCACCAATGGCCAGCTCGGAGGATACACGGGATGACTATCCTTTGACTCGGGACTACCACTCCATTGTGAGGTAATCCAAATATGCTCAACGCCAGAGGTACCATAGTTGATCAACGTAGACTCAATTCCCAACACCACCTATTCAAAGAAGAATTCGGCGGCCTTCTGAACTCGCACATATCACTTGAGAAGGATAACTTGAAGATAGCAGATGTCGGCACTGGCACCTGGTAGAGTCGTCTCCGTGCGCTCGCGAATGGCACATCGCTGAACTGACGCAACTCGGCCAGCATTTGGCCCATCGAGCTCAGTCATAAAATTCCATCCACGGCTTCCATCGACGCAATCGACATTTCCTTGGCGCAATGTCCGCCCCAGGAGTGGCTTCCGAAGAACATCAAGTTGATTGCTCACAATGTCTTTGTGCCGTTCCCAGATTCGATGCTTGGCAAGTATGATGTGGCGCATGTCCAGCTGTTTGCCACCGTCATCAAAGATAATGATCCTGCGCCGGTTGTCAAGAACCTTATCAGTCTCTTGAGTGAGTTCCAAATAATCATTTACTACTTAATTGCGTTGTGTATAGGGACGCACTTGGTTGGACTAGGCATCAGTATACTGACAGGGGAGGTAGAGCCTGGCGGTTGGCTGCAGTGGAATGATAGCGACATCAATGCCCATTGTATCGTCTCCGTTTCGGAACCACAGGCAGATATGAAGTGCACCCAGGACATGATGGCACTGATGGCAAAGCCAAGAAATTCCCAAAGAGATGTTTTCAAGTATGTAGAATACCTTTTGTAGCAGTGTCCTTCAAGGCCCCATTTTCTAGCCTAGGCTTCCTTTAATCGCTCTTCCAGCAAGAAACACCTGGGATAGCTTACATATGGACTCCTCAGCTGGGTATCCCAATTAGGCAACGTCTTCGTTCAGCAAGGCCTCGAAGCAGTCCAGTTCGAGCGGTTCCCTATCTCGGACCACAACAAAATGTGGGTTGGGCTGAACTGTTGCATGCTGGCCGAGGAATATTGTAGGACCCTCGAAAGGAACAGCACTTCCCCAGACGACGTCGCGAAACTTCAGAGCCTGCGCGAAACAATCGCAGGAGCAGCTGCCGCGGCTCGGCAGGGTGTTGCCGTCAGCCTTATACTGGTACAGGCAGTGGGTCGGAAGAGGCTTTGAACTTTGAGGTGAGTAGACATCATAGCCACGCCAAGTTCATAAACAAGACAGTTCTGCGAATGGAGAGTCGGCCTTGCGCAAATGCTACTGGGAATCTTGGTTTATTTCTCACATACATGAGTGATATGTGTTTTTTGAGCACAAGACCAACGTTGAAACCTGAACCGCATCGTATCGCTACTGAAGAAATACCGGCTGCGTTACCAACCTATCCATAAAACAAATCGCTACAGGTACATCATTCTTTTTTCGGATACCTCATTTCCACTCGATCAATCACTGCTCTGCTTCCATACGCGTTGTCCTAATGGCCTTCGAATTACGGCTCGAACCTCAAGGTAGAGTTTGCGTCTCTCCATCTAGGTGTCCAATATCGACGCGGCTTTTCACCACAATGTTGTTCGAAGCTCTTTGCTGACGGTGTTGCGGCTCGTCAATATGAATTTCACCCTGCTCGGAATCGCCTGTACGGATATAAGTCGAGTAATGTCCCGAGTCGTCCCTGAGCCCCGTAAGGGAAATAGATTGGTCGCTAGGATGTACCCTTTTCGTACCGCGGAGAAAGACGTTCTTTGAAGCATGGATCAAGCTTCGCTGAGGCCCTGGCTTGCGAGAATCTTGACGCGAGAACAAAGCTCGAAAAGATCCCAAGCAGGAGACAATGATCGCTACACGCCGGTTTTGTGAGTCGATGAAATGTGCTACCTCGAAAAGATGTAGACTCACCGATACATTGCTCAATAGAACTCCACATGTAAGACCAGGAGGTGTCGGGTTGCCTGGTCAATGCGCTGATAACCGCAACCCTGACAATCGCAATGACCATGGTAATAATGACGAGAGAGAAGATACCAATCAGTGCAAGCTTTTTTCGGATTGACATCTGAACTCGCCATAGCATATTGATGGGTATGGTCATTACTATACATTGTCAGCGATTGGTTGCTTCCAGGGAAAGAGAGCCAGGCTACTTAAGAAGTCCGTAACAACATCCAATGCACAGTTGAGCTTCAAAGTTGCCGTTTGGAATTGGATATTTTGGTCCGAAGAACAAGTGGCAACTAATTTTGGCAAGGGGACCACGAGGCATGAGTACTGAATGTCACCAATGCAGACGAGGTATGTGGCCAGCGTCAGACCAAAAATCGACCACCAAAGTACTTTCTGACCTCTCACGTTCTGCCCGAGCCTCTTGAAAAAGAGTAAGAAGGAAATTTTCACAGCCCACAAGCTCGAGTAGTAGAAGACAAGGACAGCTAAGGAGCCTTTATAATAGCTTTCGGTATCGACTACGAAGTCTGGCGATGGTGACCGAACCTGTCCGCTAGTGACTGAAACAAATTCGTACATCTTCCAGGCAACTAACTGCCAATCGATGGCGGTTCCGAGGGCGAGCATCCAAGCGAATATCACGAAGGCGTCGTCCAACCAGAATTTCTTGAAGGTAGCCCATCGAGCCACAAGCCGCATCATTACGAAGAGGAATGATATTACGACACCACCCCAGATGACTCCCTTAAGACATGGTCAAATATGCGTTGGTCTGTAACGGCGATTTTACTTACAAGAAAAGTCTCTTTACCAACTTTGGCTGGCTCGGTAGCGCCTGCTAACTTGCTAGCGAATGCTTCCATACTTTACAGGAAATAATCTCAAGGTATTATGATCCAAAACTCAAGTTTGAAGATGGAGTCGAGATCCGTGATGGGATGCCGTCAGATTGATATGTGTCGTAAGACGCTCCATATGTAGACACATCCCCCACCAGCTCTGGCTCGCAACTGATCTAATCAGGCATGCTAGGCAGTCACTACGGAGCGGCGGAGCTGCACCAACAAAGCCCTTCATCCATATATCGGTTGCGATTGCGCAAGAGCGTCCTCCATCGACGCATGCATAGGATGGTTTCGTGGAGCTGTGCCATTGTCTTGCATAATGGGGCATGTAGATCATGGACATACCTGCGGCATCAACACCACCGTTTTCAAACGCATTACATGATTGGCGCGACAATGGAATCCTTTACGGAACCAGATATGATTACTCGACGCCATGTCCGGGCTATCGGGGCTGAAACGTATCTCACGTGCTCCTGCGGCAAGGCATCTGAAGGAGCGAAGCCTGGACTTCTATATGGCGTATGCTAGCTTCAGCTCTCACGCGTGGCAGTGCTCCTGCATTGCATATGCGCCTGTCTTCCATTTTGGCACATCCCCATGGCTGCTTTTACATCGCATCCTCCATCAGCGCACTAATGCCTGTGATACTTTTGTGGATCGGACAAGCTAGAGTGATGATTTGACTTTACACCTTTGGGTGGTGAGTCCAAAGACATCATCCACCTGTTGTTGAGAACAGCGAGCTGATAGTCCCTAGCAGTACCCCAGTAGTCAGTCCCTCGTGGAGATAAGGGCATCACAAGATTTATCATACCCCGTAAATTATCTGATTGCAGGCCTGCAATTTCAAAGGAATACTAATCCGAAATCGACCTTGCTACTTCATACAATAGACTAATTCAGACAGAACCACGCCATTTCGCCTAGGGCCCGAGACTTTCTCTGTCCTCACTGTCATCTGTGCTTCCCAGCAAGCATGCACAGATCAGGTTTTCAGCTACGGATCGTCAGGTCCACGAAAATGTCCGTGCCTTTAATAGGCCCACTAATCCCAAGAGCAGGGATCGTATCGTCCAGCCGAGGAAATTTTTGCTGCGATTGACCTGTAGCTGTCGGCTTAGCAAGCTTGAGGTCGAAGCGATGCAAGAAGATCGCTATGAAGCCGAAGACCTCTTCCTTCGCCAGCACCCGACCAGGGCAATAGGTAACTCCTCCACCAAACGGTCTAAACGACGAGTGTCTGGTGAGACTCTTGTCTTTGGCGAATCTGGCGGCATCGAATTCATTGACGTTACTTCCCCAAACTTGTTCATTCATGTGTAATTGTCTTGACGGAATGAGGACGGTATGGCCTTTCAGCAGGAGTTTTCCACCTAACTTCAAAGGCTCCAGCACTTTACGAGCCACCATCGCACCTCCGTTGAGCCGTAAGGCTTCATGAAACATAGCATCTAGGGTCGGTGAATTGGCGCAGAGGTGTTTTCTGTCCAATCCTTGGTCTTTCCAAGCAGCTTCGATCTCAGTGCGTACCGTATGGAGCAGATCTTCGTTGAACAAGAGGTGGGCTATCAACCAGAAGGAAATGTTGTATTCATTGGAGTTCGCCCTGAGTATGATTAGCGCCTCTTCTCTAAGTCCAACGGAATTAACGTCGAGAAACTTACGCCCAGTAAATCATGAGCATCACTGATGCTTTGCTCTGAAGGTCAATCCCTACTATATCTTGTGCTGCAAGGACTGTCTTGACGGCCCACGACTGCTCGGATCGCTGCGCTTCAGGTAGGGTAATGAAGATCTTTAGGGCCTTCAGGAGAGCGTTGCGTGGACCATCGACGGGAGAGCCAAACGTATCGGGGTAGCGGAAAAAGACCATCCAAGCAAGGTCATTGAAGCCCAGCATATGATGGATAACGTCGGGCTCAATCTGGTGGAGATGACTGCCGAACATGGATCTGGTTGCGGCATCGACCATTGCATGTCGACACATTGCCCTGAGCGAGATGGTCTTGTGGCACGCCGTCTCATTGACTGTGCAGAAATCCAGCAGATCCCACTTCATGCTATTCTCAAGGGCGGTAATGAACACTTGACACAGAAATTCCATCTTCTCGCCAGGGAGTAGCTGCTTCTTATAGACATCTTCTGTGAGTCTGTTAAGAGACTTCTGCTGAGGGTTGATTGGGTTGTTGGGTATGTAACACGCATCTCCAGGCTGTGGTACGTGCCACGAGAGTCTGAGAGCATCTCCTTTGAATCCATAATTGATGAGAAGCTCGTTGAGGTGACCATCAAAGTTGAGAGCCGTGTTGTTCTTGTAGGCTGCAGCAACCTCTGGGGGATTTGTCACGACATACATCTTCTGTCTCCATACTTGGATGGCGTAAATCTCATGGGTGCGGCCCGTATAGTTCCTTGACGCTGATTAGTTATTTTACCATAGGTACGGGTTTCAGGAAAGAAAACCCAACTTACAGCCCTTGCTCGAGCAAAAAGTCGGATTTCTTGAAGAATGCTAGACTGTGTCCTGCAATTTCTTCGTCAGTTGCGGAGTCACGTCAGAACATTAGCGGAAAGTACCCAAGACTATAATGATACTCGTCAGCTCGAAGCGTTTGACCAGGGGTTTGAACTTACAAGGAATCCAGTATGGGAGCTCTTTAGGAGCTTCAGGGCGTAGGTAAGGCTGGAAGGTGAACTTCCAGAGTCTCCAACACACATAGAGCGCGGTCAGAGCCAGCAAGAGAGTATTCATAAGATTATGACTGCTCCGGAGCCCTACTCCGCGGAAAGCTTCGAAGGCTTGTGCCGCCCACGTTTGGTGACTAAGGGCAGACATTACCTGGCCAGAAGGAAAGACAATGGGAAATTTGGAACGCAAGCTATATTCCGTCGAGTCTGCCATCCTTTGGATCCCACTCGGTAAGAACAGAACAGAGGTCGGATCAGGTGCGAAAGCAATGGTATGTTGATGGTGATGTGAGCTGTCCTTAAAACATGGTATGACGGCTCACAGTACTACGTGGGCAAGGGAATATGGCACAGGCTACACTACTTCACATGCATGTGGCTTGAAATCATGCTTTTGAAGGCCACAGCTGCTACTGGAGGCAGCAACCCCTGTGCAGCTATTGCCTCGCGTCCGAAGGATCATGCATGAGGCAATAGCCTTTCATTTGGAGCTGCTGGTGGTTGCAAAGACAATCCCTCAGCACTAAGCAAGTCCAAACCTGTGTCATGAGCTTCGATGGATGGACAGCCGAGTTTGATAGGAAATCTGGGACGGAATGCGCTTGCGACTCACTGCTGGCATCTTGATTTCTGATTGGTTGTTGGCGTTATGCAGCAAACGCGGGATGCGGTCCGCGCCCTACATGCCCAGCACCTGATAGACGCCTACTTTGGTTTCACTTCGAACAATGTGCACCTTAATTGGAACGCTTGAAGGTCGGCCCAACCGATTGACGTCTGATCGGGTGATCTGGCCATTGCACAAGGCGATAGCCGCCAACGGTCTACACTAATTTTGCGGCTGACACCGTCCTGCATCGCTTCATCGATCCCGTAGAACCAGTCCCGCTATTTGCCTTGATCGGGAAGTGCAACAATAGCCGGAAGTGCAGCAAAGGCCGAGCTTTAGGCCTTATTGGGAGGCTGTTAGGCTTATCGGCGCCTGGCTCCAGGCGCCGCACTTCACTATCTGTTGCACTGCCCGATCAAGGCGAGTAGGCGATTTACACTCAAGTATGCAGGTGAGATCGCACCGCTCTCCCTTATCTGCGGCTCACACTGTCTTAATCGTGGCTTTCTTAAGAGCCACCGCGGATGAACGATGCTAAAGTAGCTTGTAGCTCATTGATGCGCATATCGAGGAGGTTATGTCCTGCATGTGACGACACGATTACATCGCATTTACACAGTCAGCATCCTGTGACACTCCGAACCGTCCACAACACCATCATGGCATCAGACACAAATCTAGTGTCCGCAATGTGCTGGCTCTATACGCCTGAAAAGGCTAAAAGTTATTGTACAGCAATGGAAAGCTCAAAATTGCCCGCATTTCATCGAAAGTGAACAGCCTTCCCTCAATAGTAGTTGACTGAGGTCTCACACGGTGACATAAATGGTCGTTGGGGTGAGCCATATGCTCAGCTGCAAAACCAGAGTGAGCATAACTCGTTTCTAGCATCACCAACTGTTACGTGACCGACCGTGGCGCAAAAGCAAGCATCTAAACTACGTAAGTGCGACTCGGTATTTGAGTCAGAGTCGGATGCGCTAACAGTCTTCCCAACCAAGTCCTTCCGTACGTAAGTCTCTCGACATTGCTCTCGAAGCTAGGGTGGCTAAGAGCAGAGCCATCGAGAAGCGGTTCAAAACATAGAGGAGACCCGTAGGAGTGCTCTTGGGGTGGCTGCTCGACAAGGGATCTCTCGGGTTCGGCAGGATCAGTGGAGCTTGCTGGTTAAAATGCATTCCGTTGTTCGTAATGTGGAGACGAATCTTTGAGGGTAGGCGAAACGACTAAAAGCCACTGCCGCAACAGACATGATCTCTTTTATGACTGATGCAAAGGATTTCGACGACTCGTGAGACCTCTCCGGTGAAGTGGGGAAGCTGAGGCACCGCCATCAGCTGCGGTTCAATTAGGGCGGTTCAGCTGCAAACACGGTCCGCTGCTTTAAGCTGGAAGACAGATTGTAAGGCGTCGTGATCGACAACGTGCAGTCATTAGCGATTTGCCTTATTTCGGTAAACACGGTAGCTGATTGGGATCCGAGACACTGGCTCGCTGGTGAAAGTGGTTCATCTTCTTAATGCTATACTTAAATGAGTACGCTAGACAGCGCGTTTGACAGAGCTACCTTCGTGCCCACAAATGCCGTAGGAGGATTCGGACTGTCCAGCCAGTCCCCCCAGAACAGTGCGGCGATTTGATGGGTAAGTCGTCTACGCGAGATACTGGTTTAATACTTGCGCGAAGGCATATTGCAGCATGTTTCATGCGCACCACGCGTTGCTGCACTGCAGTAGCCGAGGCCCACACATCGCTATTCGCTAGGTGGAGTGTCTGTGCTTGCCACACCACATTGCAGCCTACCCACCACTTCATCGCAGGAATGCTTATCAGCGTAAATCCTTCAGTCAATCCAACGCACTGCATAACTTCTTGGCAGTCCGCTTCACCTTTACGTGATTGCCCACACTGCTGAGGAGTTTCGACGTGGGTCTTCCAAGACGTCGTTACAATTGGCGCTCCTTGTTATCGCGTCGGGTCACATCCATCATCAACAATGTACTGGCTCTCCTTCCTGCTCGTATGCTTGCTGGCCTCTGCTGGCTGGCTAGTCTACACAGGCTACTGCCTATTCGCGAACTACTGGATCATCCGCAACATCGGGGTGCCTCTTCGGGTGGTTCCAATTAGTCCCGAGAACCCGCTTTGGATGATCGTTGACAAGAAGGTTTTCATCCCAATTTTCGAACGGTTACCGTTTGGGACTGGAAGTTTTACTCGGTATAATTGGCGAGGATGGGAGTTCAAAGACAAAGCGCAGTCGCACCTAGAAATGGGAGATGCTTTCGTCCTGATTACACCTGGGCGCAACTGGTTCTACCTATGCAACGCTGAAGGTCTGGCTGATGTCTTCCATCGAAGGGTTGATTTCCCAAGGCCTTTGGAGATTTTCGGTCTGTGGAAACGCCTCGTCTTTTGCTATTGCCTTGCTGACTAGAGCAGAAATGGTCAATGTATTTGGTCAAAACCTCTCAACGGTCTGTCCATCTTCCCAAGGCCCCATGTATGAAAAGCTGACTGACTGTGGACAGACCGATGGCCAACAGTGGCAACGCCATCGAAAGGTGACGGCGACTTGTTTTAACGAACAAAACAACGAACTCGTATGGTCGGAGAGCTTAATACAGGCCCACGGTATGCTCGACTATTGGCGCGGTAAGCGTGAGATCACGAGTGTAGCGGACGACACAAGGACGTTCTCACTTCACGTCTTAGCTAGTGCTGGATTTGGTAAACGCTATCCATTTCAAGGCCATCTCGAGGCCTCAGCTGTGGATGTAGCCACAAGCTACAAGGAATCACTGCAATTGATACTAGACAACTGTATTCTACTGATGGTTCTTGGTGAGAAGTTCCTATCGAAGCCGTGGCTTCCGTCAAAGCCTCGGAAATTGCACCAAGCAGTAGACTCATTTCGACGTTACATGACGGAGGTATACGAAGAGGAGAAGACCTCGATCGCTCAGGGGAAGCCCCGGGCCAACAATCTGATGACATCATTGATCAGGTCTGCCAATCAAACCGAAGCGGAGCCAAAGGGAGACCATGAATCTAAACAAGAACCTGGTGGCTTGACGGAGAGCGAGATTTATGGTAATATCTTCGTCTTCAACTTTGCCGGACACGACACCACAGCGCACACTCTTGCATTCGCAATTGTACTCCTCGCCACCAAGCCGCTTGTACAGGATTGGCTGCATGAAGAGCTCAGATCTGTCTTGGGTGATGCTTCACCGAAGGCTTGTAGCTACACCGAGATTTTTCCCAGACTCAAGCGATGCCTCGCAATACTGGTGAGCAGACAGCGAACTCTATACACGGGCAGAAAAA
>JAABUL010007292.1_pt1 | contig 12017 bp, 11 predicted proteins | sample 5559151 | NCBI WGS metagenome assembly JAABUL01 (sample SAMN10711876, study PRJNA513368) | rock metagenome | isolation source: Antarctica rocks | place: Antarctica: Victoria Land, Pudding Butte sud | reverse complement strand
AGAATCTTCCTAAAGAGATGGAGCCCAAAGAAGGGCAGCTACCTGCGGTGCTGATTCTTCAGTAAGTTCAATATTGTGGGTATAGGTACAGGCTAATTTGGCCTAGCATGTTCTTCCAGCTGCTCTTTATCCACTTATTCCGACCTTTCCTGAAGTACAAGCAATCGACTTCGCCTCTACCAGCCCATGTATCACCCCGTAAATTTTGCACACAAGCCGCATCGACGATATCGAAGCTCCTCCGCCTTTACAAGCGGACCTACGGTTTACGACAAATCGTCAACATCGCGGTCTACATCCTCCACTCAGCATGTACCATCCATCTGCTCAACCTGCCCGAGAAGAATGCCGAGCGGGATATCGTGCACGGCCTCAAGCACCTTGAAGAAATCTCCGAAAGCTGGCTCTGCGCCCGCAAAACTCTCGCCATTTTGCAAGCCTCATCCCGCCGCTGGAACATCCTGCTGCCCAAGGACGCTGGGAAGGTCTTCCATCGTACCGAAACCAAGTTCGGAGACCAACTATCTCCAAAATCCGAAACCACATCCCCACAGCACCCTCAGCACCACAACCCCATACCCTCCGCAGCAACAACAAAGAACCCAGACCCCACCTTCGCAATTCCTATCGCCACCGCATACCCTGCACCACCCCCCATCTTGAGCACCGCACCCATTCCCGAACCCCAGCGCGCACACATCCCCGCACCCCCTCTCCCAGCCCCCACAAACAACCCAGCCACTAAGTTCCCTCAATCCAAGCCCCAGCGGCAAAGCTACGCCCCCCTCCCACCCCACCAACAAGACCTTTGGAACGCCGACCGCCTCTCCCGCAACCAACCGCTCGCGGCCCAGACCTCGCCCGGCGTGCTCTTCGGCGGCGTCGACGCCCTGATGCAGGATTCTCAGGTGCAGGATTCTCAGGACTGGTGGTACAAGGACGAGCCACAGCTGTTTGCGAACTGGAACGCGATGGAGGCGCCGCCGGGGCAGGATAGTGCGGATTTGTTGGTCGCGATGGAGGGGGTGGTGGGGCATGGGGGGTATGGGCCTGGTGCGGGGGCGGGGGGCCAGACGGTGTTTGCTGGTGCGGGGTATGGGATGAATGGGGGTGGTGGGGGCTTTGTGGCTAGGGATTCGATTCTGTGAGTTGGGTGGAGGTATGGATTTTGGCTTGGAAAGGGGGGGGGGGGGGACCGAGGGGGGTAACGGCCACGGCGGAAAAGCGTTGATGAAAATCTCTTTCGGGAGAAATGACACGATGCAACGATTTTATGAGATTGGATACACGGCGGCTTTTTATACACTTGATATAAAGTACACATATACATAGAGCAAACCACCCAGGGTCTGGATCCTTCTCCCAGTCCGTATCCCTACCTCTTCCACCACTCCTTCTTCCTTTACACTTCGGCTTGTCATACATACATAGAGCAAGATAATGGCTTCTCATTCTTCTCACAGTCCGTATCCCATACCTCCTTCACCACTTCTCCTCCCTCGACACTTCGGCTTGTTTTGTGTATGTACATAGAGCAGGACATTGGGCTCTCGATCCTTCTCACGGGACCGATACATCGACAGCTCCTCCTTCTCCCACACTTTTGATTTCAAAGCACGGAAAAGGGCCATGGTCTCGCCCCAGGCACAGACGTTGTAGCCATGCGTGGCGGTTCCAGAGATCTGGGGAAGGAAGAGAGCCGTCAGCTGCGGTTGTCCTCTACTGGGAGGGGTCGGAGGGGAAAGGGATAGGAAACGAAAAGAGAAGAAAAGGGTTGTGGCGCTAGTGCTCTCTTGGTTGACTGGGGATACGAGGTGGTTGATTGGCCTTTCCGATCCCGTGAGTCGGGGTGCTTCGGGTTTTTTGGGGATTAGGGTGGGAGATACAAGATGCGGTTGAGGTGTTTGGCGTGTTGGTGATTGGGCTTGCCGTTGTCATTCTCCCTCGTAAGCTTGATAGTCCTCGACGTTGCTCCTGGAATTGACTATGCTCCTTTGGTGCAGGGATCTCCTCTGATAGCAGGAACGAGGAGGCCCATATCGGGACAAGCTCATTCGATAGGGATCACGGGTAAGGATTCTAGCGGTGTATCGAATAGACTATCACTGCGGGCTGAGTTCAGCAAATCAGGCTTTCCTACTCTTTCTGCTGCCCGTCTTCTGTTTCTGCGCGGCTGGGGTGGTCCCCTCCGTTTTCTCATCTTCGGCCATCTCCTCGATCCTCCCAGCTGGACGCTCTTGTTCCTTCCCAGCGCTCGATCCCGAATGTTCACCTTTCCGCCCCTTCTCCTCCTCCTTCTTCGCCACCGCCCGCTTGACCGCCCCTTCTTTTTCCAACGCCTCAATCTGCCTCTCACTAAGCTCCCACAACCTCTTCGCCACACCCTCATCCCCAACCTCCGCCCTCATCACCTCCCCCTCTCTACACTCCTTAACAAACCTCCCCCCCACCCCCCTCCCCAACTCCGCCTCCATCGCCGCTCTCAAAAAACTCTGCGCGCCCTGCACCGGCGACTTCAGCACCAGCCACCAGAAGGGCCACATGAGCAAATATAGCCCCAGGCCCCACAGGCTACCCATCGTCAGCCAGCGCCGCGTGCCCGGTGTCCGCGCAAAGCCGGGGTCGACGAGCATGACGCGCGCGTTGTTGGGCTGCTTGTCGGGCCGGGCGTAGGCGTCGAGGTGGGTCTGGAAGGCGCGCGCGAAGACCATGGTCGCGAGCTTGCTGGTTGCGTATTTTCTTCCTGGAGGTAATGGTGCGCACGTATCCTGGAGGGAGGTGAGGTCTCCGCCTAGGTAGCTGGCGCATGTACTGAAGATGATCCGGACGTCGCGGTCTGCTGGCTGGGCGCGCAGGGCGGGAGATAGGATGCTGAGGAGGTGGAAGTTGGCGAGGTAGTTTACGCCCCAGGTGGGCTCCAGCCCTTCATGTGTCGTAAGTCCCTTTTTGCCATATCGTGGCGTGAAGGTATCGGCGCAGAGGATCACCATGTCTAGCCGGCGGGGCGGGGCGTTGTCAATCCATTTTGTGGCGAAAAGACGGATGGAGTGCAGGGAAGAGAGATCGACTTGCTCGGCGTAGATGAGGGTGTTGGCCGTGGTGGTGCGCAGGTCGTCGATGTAGTCGACTAGGAAGGGGTCGGAAGGGGGGAGGCGCGTTAGGAGGATGATTTGGGCGCCGCGGAGGGCGAGGGAGTGGGCTATGGCGGCGCCGATGCCGGATGTGCCGCCCTGCAGATTTCAATGAGCATCCAGGCGCTCAACGGGTGTATGAAGGGTGGAGGAGGTTTGGGAGGGAGTGGTACGGTGATCATGATGACTTTTGATCGCATCAGCCGCTCGGAGGTGTTGCGCGCGCCGCCGAAGTAGATCTTGAGGAGATAGATGATGAAGAGGCATGGTAGGGTTTTGAGGATCGGGACGGCGAAGGGGACACTGTGGACGCCTTTGAAGAGGAGGTCACCGAGGAGGGGGATAGGCATGGTGGGCTTTCAGCGAGGTATTGGGCGCTATGTGAGAGATAGGGCTGGGTGTCCAATTGGCAGACCAGCATTGAGATTGTGAATGCCTAATCAAGGGCAACCTTTTGCAGGCATCGTGACAATCTTTGGTCTGGGCAACGCATGGCAGTCCTCCAGAGGTTGAGGTCGTTGCGTAGTCTCAGGCCCGGTAATCTTGTTATCTTATCGTGCTAGCGTCGTATTATATTTCGATGTCAACCTCAAACTCAGTTTCTCTCCTGTCACGACAACCCATGATGGAGCACGACGAGGAGTACTTCGTCCCTTCCGAAGACCAGCGGGTGGTTGGTGCGGGCATCAAAAGGAAGCGCGTAGCATTCGTGCCTGCAGCCACAGCCGAATCACCGCAATTCGCACCACCAGCACCCCCCTCCAGCAACGCCGCAGACCGCTACCTCTCCATAGTCTTCCCCTCCGATCCCCAAAACCAGAATGACTCCATCCGCACCTCGTTAGTACGCACCCACTCAGCGAAACTCGTCTCTCCAGTCGTCGATGTTGAAGTCACCATCTGCGACATCTGCAACCTCCCTTTAAACTCTGATTCCAACATATTGCTAACGGCGTCAAAACCCCACGAATCCTCTCTCGTCCACCAGCTCTGCCTCGCACATTCGCATCCGCCTTCACATCTCGATCGCTCGCGGCACGGGTTGAAGTATCTTTCCTCCTACGGCTGGGATCCGGATAGCAGGCTTGGATTGGGGGCGAAGGGAGAGGGGATTAAAGCCCCACTGAAGGGGGTGGTGAAGAATGATACTGTGGGGTTGGGGATCAAGAAGGGGCAGGTGGTTGGGAAGAAGGTGGTGCGGAGGCTGGATGCTAAGGGTGTGAGGAGGAAGGATGATGAAGATAGGAGGAGGGGGAAGAAGCTGCAGGAGATGTTTTATGGGAATTTGGATGTGGAGAAATACTTGGGATCGAATGGATGATTGGCAAAGCTTCTCCAGTGAAACAAGCCTCGCTTGGAATAATGTGGCTTTGGGTCGATTCTGCATACTTCATTTTTGTGCCCCGAGCGCCTGAGACCAGGGATCGACCACCGCCCATGCTGCTATATCCTGGCGGCCCGACTCCAATCGTGAAGGGTATATTGATATCTACAGTACCCCATTGAACAGTTGACTCCGTGGTAATGCATACGGTCTTCGCTAAAACGCAGCAAGGAATTGGCAGAGTTCTTGGGCTATGGTGTGGCCTACTTCTTGGAGCTGAAGAAGTGATGCTTTTTCTTTTTCTCTGGCTTGTTCGAAGATGTATCTGATTGAGGAGGTGTGGGTTTTGAATGCGACCCATTAGTGGGTTTCGAATTGGATGAACCAGCAACGCTCAGGTTCGCCATGCCAGTAATTGGAGGCTGCGAAGGAGGACCTGGCTGCGTGGGCATCGCAGATTTAGATGCTACTCCTCCATTCGCTGGCTTGCTCGGCAGGCCCTGCTGTGGCACCGGTGGCTTCTCCTGTTCGAATAGGTGATCCGGTGCTTTGGGCTTCAGCCTGTCCACAGGAAGATGAAGACGCCCTTTGTTTACACTCAAATCTCCAACCTGTCGCAAGAAGAGGCTGGGGGTTAGCATATGCGAGGTTGCCAAGAATACGTCCTTGGAGAAAGCTTCTGAGATTTCGTAGCATGCTCGGGATTCTGAATAGGTTGCTCCACCAGCCATGAACACGATGATCCGCTGTTGCGGCTCGCGAGTCGATGGTCGCGTCCTTGCCCATGTCGGCTTGGCGGTTCTTAACGATGATTGAGCGGTGGTGTCCGCACCAAGCATGCCTTCGGCGGCGTCTAGGTGGGGTTTGGTGAATGGAAAGTAGCTTTGATCCAGAGTCCCTCGGATGTGGTCTTCTAGCACGGTTTTCAGTACGGGATCGTATCTCGATAAGCCTGAATCATCCGAGTCGGGCGGTGGAGCCTGCGTCCTGCCAGCGCGGGTTGGTGCCAGTGGCCTTGGATCTTTAAGTGCCCTGGCGACGTGTGCGCCGAGAAGGTCCATATTATAAATCACCTCGCCATCCTGCGGAGGTAGTTGAGCATGTGCGAGCAGCTTCTGAATGTCCTGGGGTAGTAAACCGTCACGGTACAGTATGTATTCGAGAAGAAGGCGTAATCGATCAGAAGAGGATAAACCTGGATCGTCCAACATTCGTACCACTTGGTCCGCAAGATTCTTGGGCTTCTTGTAGTCCTCGTCTAAGCCTGTCGCTAAAGACTGCTCCACTGACGCTATGTCTCCCAGCTTGTGTTCTTGGAAGTAGTCCATGGCGTCCTGTGCCATTCCTAGATGCAGGGCATAGGCTTCCTTGCCCTTCTGGAATTGTGGCAGCCCTGCAAGCATGTCTTTGATGTTGTTGAGGTTACCAATGCTACTTCCTTGAGCTCCAGTGCTAGAAGATTTATTGTTAGCTTAGTCTGCGCTCACATCTCGTCTCTGTGACTGCAGTAGAAGGACTCACTCGGCTTCGAATTGAGGGTTGTCTGCTCTAAACTTGTTGAAGTCACTGACAAGCTTCCCGAGAAGGTCTTTCATATGGCGGTGACGATTGGTGATCCAGATATTGTCATTTTCCGTAATTTCGCTTTCCTTTACGGCCCCTGTTGCTTCGTCCTTTGATTTGTAACAAACTTTGTCTCCGTCTATAAGAGGCAATACATCATGTATCATGGCTTGATAGGTAAATTCGTGCAAAAGGGGTGCAAAGAGATCCAAAGATCTATCCACGACAAAAAGGACACCTCGTGGTCGGCCTGTGGGTGGTGGAAATTCGTCGTGATACTGCGCGTACTCATCTAATGCAGCCTGTACGAAGCGAGCTAAATGAGAGCATAGGACGCTTGCTTCGTGAGTAGGACTTCGGGGACTATGATACCGAATGGTAGGATACTCCCCTAGCGATACGCAGATTGATACTATCTTTGATGATGTCAATTTCTCACGGCAACATCACGCAAAAGGAGGTTTTACCTTCTCTGCGAGATCATCCATATGTTTCCGGACTAGCTGATTACATGCAGGGTGAAAAAGCATGGGAAAGCTCCAAGGGTCTCGGAAGGTGATAAGGTGGGACTCTCTGGGGTAATAATCAATATTTAGGACTCGAAGCTGAGCGAGCTGTTCTCGAACGACCGCCGCTTGTTCCAGTCTCGAGCGTTGGTCTCGAGGCAGGACTATGCACGAATGGGCGTCAATGATTGTATTTCTTGTGCTTTGAAAGCTAAATCTGAAAGGAAAGACAAACCAGAAGTCCAGATCACAAAAGCACGTCTATACCGTCGGCGCTCAAAGTCCGCCATGAGGCAGTCCACGATATGTGGCAGAGGCGAGAGTATATAGACAGCATCCATCTCCTTGTTCATGGCTCTTCTGTCCTCGATCTGCTCAATGTCTGATCCTCGTTAACTTCTAGCCATGTATCCTCCTCCTGGACACCCACTCGTGACATTTTCCTCCAATATGTCATCTTCATTGCAGACCGCATCGATCAACTTCTTGCTGTCCTCATCCACAACCAAGACCTTCCACTAAGAGCAGAGATCAGCCAAAGGTAGATAGTCTGCTCGCTCCCGAGCTGGCATACTTCTCCTCGGTCTGTACTGCGGACTGTCTCAAGGATAACTACGCAATTTCAGCGTCAGATTCTTGTCATCTGACAACGAAGGGCCCCCACTATCTTCAAGGATTGCGATCGCTGAATTTGCGACCATGTTGCTGGTGGCGGGGGACGCAACTGCCAGCTAACGGTTTGCAATGCCTCCCCATGCGTAGCTTGAGCTATGGACGGAAGAACAAGCACTTTCTTCTCCGAGGCGGATCCGGAGGTGAGACGGCGACAAGGGCAGAGCATTGACGGCGCAAGCTCGTGAAGCCTGAAAGCACTCCCTCGGAGTATTGACGGTAGCGGAATCTATTCCGCCGGCCCTTTGCAAACTTTTTAGCGACGGCAGATGTCTAACTTTCATTTTACCCCTTCGACTTTACAGCATGACAAACCCGCGGTAGGTGACTCTGAGGGGTCATTGGAAGAGCTTGGAATAGTAGCCGCAGTAGCAGCATCAAGACAGGATCCCGTGTGGGAATGCTTGCGTCTGCGAGGACCGCGGCACACGACGCCCTCTGTTGTTTGAACCCAAACTGTCTGAAGGCGCGCGCTGCTGGTGAAGGAATCGGCCACGATGCTGCCAAAGCTCGCCGGTATTTCTCGGCATGTCGGTCATTGCAGCGGCTGAAAGTGAAAACTCCGGTGCGGCGTCAAAGACCTCCACGAGAACCTTTGCTCAGTATCAACCCATCCAAGCAGAATCGATCCCGATCTAGCATCGACCTGCGGAAGGACGTAGATGGCAAGGCTTTCTGTCGATTGGTCTGCGAGCGACTGGAAAGAATTGCATCAAGCGACCAGGGATCGGAGCTCTCCAAGCTTGCCAAAAATCTATCGCGGTTATTCGATCCGGACTCCCATGGAACAATCGATGACTTTCCACCTCTATACCATACCTTTCGACAGGCCTACTCCGACCATGGCCCACCAGCGCTGGAATCGCAGATCAAGTACACCTTGCAAGGACAGCTAGCGAATGCTCGTCTTACCGATACAAATCTCGAAGATCAATCAAAGCTGGCCGATATCAGATATCCGGCGGAATGGTATCCGGCGACAAGGGCAATTCAGCGGACGATACACCTACATGTAGGACCTACGAATTCGGGAAAGACATACCAGGCGCTTCAGCGGCTGGAGCAAGCAAAGACTGGCATATATGCTGGTCCACTAAGGCTACTTGCGTACGAGGTCTACACCAGGCTGAATGCTAAGGGGAAGGCCTGCCATCTGATCACGGGCGATGATAGGAGGATTGATGAATCGGAAGAGGATGCCATGGTTAGCTGTACCGTGGAGATGGTACCAACAGGACGGGAAGTGGATGTTGCAGTGGTGGACGAGATCCAGATGATCGGCAACGAGGAACGTGGTTGGGCGTGGTCTCAGGCTTTATTGGGGCTGAAAGCCAAAGAATTGCACCTCTGCGGAGAAGCACGTACTATCCCACTAATCCGAGAGCTTGCAGCACAGATGGGGGATAAGCTCGAAATACACCACTATGAACGACTTAGCCCCCTAAAAGCGGCATCGCGGAGCTTAGGTGGTGACCTGACCAAACTAAGAAAAGGAGACTGCCTCGTGGTCTTCTCTCGCAAAGAGATACACGCCCTCAAATCGGAAATCGAGCGAAAAACCAATAGAAGAGTCGCCATAGTCTACGGCAGCCTCCCTCCTGAGACTCGAGCCTACCAGGCCCGACTCTTCAATGATCATACCAACGACTACGACTACCTCGTCGCCAGTGACGCTATCGGCATGGGCCTTAATCTCGACATCAAGCGCATCATCTTCGAGTCTACCTGGAAGTTCAATGGCTCACAATTCGAGCCCATGTCCATCCCACACCTCAAACAGATTGCTGGCCGCGCTGGTCGTTACCGCGTCGCTCCCCAAAGCAAACCAACGACTGAGTCGTACAATGTCGACGACGACGGCTTGCCCCCTAACGAAAACCCTAATTCGTCCGCTGGCTCCGGTACCGTCGGGTTAGTCACTACTCTGGAGCAGATGGACTATGCGCGCATACGACAAGCTATGCAAACGGAGGCCGAGCCTATCATGACAGCCGGTATCTTTCCTCCCACAGCGGTCCTCACACGATTCGCCGCCTACTTTCCGCCTGGTACACCCTTTAGCTATATACTTTCCCGCCTGCACGAAATCTCAAACTTACACCCACGCTACCATCTCTGCAATCTGAGAGATCAGACTGCTATTGCCGAGATTATCGAACAAGTACAAGGGCTTACCATAGCCGACCGGATTGTTTTCTGTGCCGCCCCTGCTTCCCACCGCCTGCCCGCTTTCGGCGATATTGTTATTGCCTTCGCGCAATGCGTGGCACATAACACGGGCGGGACCCTGCTAGAAATGCCTAATCTGAAACTTGAAATATTGGATGTGAAAGTCTCAGCGGAGAAGGATTACCTGGCGGGACTGGAGACTTTACATAAAGCGCTTATACTCTACATCTGGCTGAGTTATAGATTTTTGGGTGTGTTCCAAAACCAGGATATGGCGTTCTATATTAAAGGGTTGGTGGAGGAGAGGATCAACGACGTGCTCGCGCAAGTCAGCAGTAGCAGGAAGCAGAAGATGAAGACACTACGACAGCTAGCGATGTTGGAGGAGCTGGGCTCGGCGTACGGTGAGAACAAGGAGGCGCTGGCGGGAGCAAAGCAGGAGAAACTGACTTTAAAGCAGTTGGGGCTGCCGTGGGAACAAAAGAAGGAAATCTTCGTTAACGTCGAGGCAGAGCTGGACCAAGATGAAGAGACCATCACCAAGCGCGAGGATATGGGCCCTTTATGGGAGGACTTGACCATTGAGCGGCCTGGAATGCAACAAGAGGCGGCTGTTTCCTAGGGTCAAGACGGGATGGGAGGAGCATGTATAAAATGTAAGACTGTCATGCACGGAATGTATAAATGGGGCCTCGAAAGTTCTGAAGCATTACTGGTAGTCTATTGAACAGCGGGTAAGGTGAGCGGTTGGGTTCTTTGGCATTTCTGCTCAGCAGCGAGGGGTTATAACACAAACTGAAAGAAGCCGCATCGTCGTGTACATCCGTCTGATCCTCCTTGCTTTAGACTTAATGTTCAATGTCCAATTTTTGGCTCTATAAAGCGGGGAAAGAGGTTGATGCCAAGCCAATACGCATGATTCGCATACGCTAATGACAAGCGTTGCTAGCCGCGGCCGAATGTCCTACAATAAAGTGATGGGCTTAGAGAACCGTAACTGTTCATTCAAGCCTGGATCTCTTGACTGACCGGCTGCCCGGCTGCTGCAAGGTCTCATTGTAATATGGACGACCTTGCCTCTCTGGAGCTGCTTTCCTTGGTGTCAAAGATCACCTCGGAGCTTCAAAATCATCTCGGTATCAGTGACAAAACCCTCGCCGAATTTGTCATTGCACAGCATTCGAAATGTCCGTCACTCGACGATTTCAAGTCACAGATGACGGCGATGGGCGCCGAATTTCCGCAGAGCCTGGTGGAGAGCATCGATCGGCTGATCCTTACCATGCATCCACAGCATAAGGGCAAACGGCAGGATGGAGGAAGGAATGGCACAACCGACGAGGACAGTAGGCTTGACGTGGACGAGAAGACAAGGGTATTCAAAGGCTTGGCCATGCCGGATAAAGAGCAGCAGTGGGAGGATGAACCGGAGCCGACCATTGGTAATGGCACCGTCAACGCTTACGACGATACATTTGCGGCGCTGGAGAGCTTAGCTGGCAAGCCAAAGCAATCTGAGACATCCAATGGCAGGAAGAGGAGCCGGAGTCCAGAGGATGACGGAAAGGGAAGAAGGACGAAAGAACCGCGAAGGTCAAGATCAAGGTCGTACAGTCGAGAAAGGCACAGACATCGAAAGCGCCGCAACAGCTCATCTGATGATGATTACGGAAGACCAACGAATGGCCACAACAGCCGACATAAAAGTCATCGAGATGACTACAAAGATAGGAGGCGGCAACGGGACGAAGGCGATGACTACTTTCGGAAACCTCCTACACCTGAAGTAGATGATGCGCCCAAGCTGTACAAGGTTTACCACGGCGTGGTTACTGGTGTGAAAGACTTTGGAGCGTTTGTGAACCTACAAGGGGTAAAAGGCAAGGTTGATGGCCTGGTACATGTCTCTGCGATGCAAGAAGGAGCGAGGGTCAACCACCCATCGGATCTGGTATCGCGAAGCCAGCCGGTCAAGATCAAGGTTGTCAGCATTCAGGGAACTCGTATTGGGTTGTCGATGAAGGAGGTTGATCAGGTCACAGGTCGAGATCTTGTTCCCCAGAAACGGTTGGCTTCGGGGGCGAACATGGAGCGCCTAGATGGCACGGGGGTTGAGTCGAATGGCGCTAGTCGATATGGTGGGCTTAGTACTGAAGTCCCTGTCATCGAAGGAGATATGAACGGCAAGCATATGCGGAATAAAAAACGAATGACATCGCCGGAACGATGGGAAATTCAACAACTGATTGCTTCTGGCGCGATCTCTGCTGCGGAGTACCCAGATATCAACGAAGAGTATAATGCAACATTGGCCGGCGAGGGCGAATTTGAGGAAGAAGAGGATGTGGATATCGAGGTCAGAGAGGACGAGCCACCTTTCTTAGCTGGGCAGACAAAGCAGTCTCTCGAGCTGTCACCCATACGAGTTGTTAAGGCTCCAGATGGATCCTTGAATCGAGCCGCAATGGCAGGTACATCATTGGCAAAGGAGCGCCGGGATCTGCGACAGCAAGAAGTGCAGGACAAGGCTGCCGAGCAGGCCTCTCAAGTTGATCTCAACGCTCAGTGGCAGGACCCAATGATGGCTCCTGATCAGCGCAAGTTTGCCAGTGAGTTGCGTAATCCGCAGGCTAATAAGGCCCCGGACGATTT
>JAABUL010007287.1_pt1 | contig 12022 bp, 17 predicted proteins | sample 5559151 | NCBI WGS metagenome assembly JAABUL01 (sample SAMN10711876, study PRJNA513368) | rock metagenome | isolation source: Antarctica rocks | place: Antarctica: Victoria Land, Pudding Butte sud | reverse complement strand
TGCCGGCCAGCCACCCCCTACTCCTTGTTCTACCCATAAAAGACGATTTTCCCCCACACACTACGTTTTGCCTGGCACATGGCACATTCCTATTCTCTACTATTCTCTATGTTATGTGTGTGTTATGCAGTGTGCCTTGTGCCACCTAGTAGTAGTGTGTGGGGGAAATTAAGGTTTTTAGGGAGTGTAGAGTAGTTTATTGATGATGGCCGGCACACACACACCCCCCCCCTGTTTGGCCCGAAGGGCCCAGGGGAGAAAAAGCAAGGTCTGTGAAGAGCAACGTTCAGTATTCCATTTCCTCGTCGTCATCACCAGCCTCCTCCTCAGTCATCCACCCCTTCTTCTTCATCAAGTACATGCACCCTTCGATAGATGGGAATACCAACAGACCCCTCTTAGGGCCTCCACCCCCAAGTCTAGTCCTGCCCTTGACGTTTATTCCCAGCAGTTCAAAGTCTCTCTTCAGGTCAGCTCCGTTGAACCTGGTCCATGACTGCCCCTGGAAATGCCTCGTCACGCACTTCGCCACATGGTCCAAGGGGAGCACACACTTCACAGAGTTGACAGGGCCTGTCGCGCTGTAGTCTCGCTTGAGCAACGCTTCGTTCAAAAGGTTCCCCACCAAGTTCAGCAGGGCAGGTGGAGTTGGGCCACGTGACTTGAAGGTCATCTTGTGCTTATCATTCTCCCACGCCGCCCGGAGCTCATAGTCATCCACGTCAGCAGGTACGTAAGCAGCTGCAGCTGGCTTGTCCATGATCACAGCTTTCATCCATTTGATAGCCACAGGGCATTGCTCTGCTGCCTGGGCTGCCTTAGCGTCTGTCATGGGAGCATCCTTGGTGTGGCGGGAGATGTCCACGCACGTGCGTAGGTACTGGAAGAAGATCTCTCTGACCGCTGGGTTGTTGACTAAGTCCCACAGCTCTGACCACTTCTCGGTGCCGTACTTCATGAGGGTGGTATAATAGATAGCGTAACGTTTGCAGTCGGGAGTCACGTTCAGAGCCTTGACGTGATTGCTAGCTCCGATGTAGTTGTGGTAGCTGTTGAGATTCTGCGGCTCGTGAAACTTCTTTTCGCATCTGCAGGTGGTCTCCGTCAGCAAGGGCTTCATCTTGTCTGCCTCCTCTTTCTTGCTGCTGTGGAAACCCTCGTTTGCACCAGGATTACTAATCGTCAATGCATTATGTCATAGTGTGCCACTTTAGATTCCGTCTTGCGTGTGTGCGAAGAGTTGACTGGACTTTTTTGAGATCTTGAATACTTTTTCCGAAAAAGGTGGCACAGTGGCACACGCAGGCGTTACGAAACATTCAATTTTTTATGGCTTACCTATGAACACCAGGGACTTGAACATCACATCGCTGTTGAGCTTCCCCGTCACCGAGTCGAAATTCGTAGCATGGAGTCCCAATCCACCGAACATCTTCACCATCAAACCACTCAGAATGATGCCCTTCCCAGACCCCTGTTCCCCGATGAAGAATGGCATCCATTTCGTCTTCTTGTTTGGGTGCCTGACGACGTGGGCTAGCCACATCATGAAGGAGTTGTAATCCTTCTCCACCCCTGACACCAAGCTCTGCAGAATGTGATCCAACAGGGGCTGAATCACGTCTATCTCGCTGTCCGTAGGCTTGAGGTAAGGCAGGCTCAGTAGGGGCATCGCGTTGGCACATAAATTGAAGGCGTTTGCGGGTACGTCTGACTCGAAGGGCTCCGCGCACAGCTGCTCTAGGGTTGCTGACTCCAGTCTGTAGGTGCTGGTCTCCCACATCTTGAATGCCCATTCGAATGGCTTCACGTGGTCTGCCAGAGACTTCCTGCTGAATGAGCTGAAGGTCAACAGTTCACCGTCAGGTCCGAGTGTCCTCTCTATGAACATTGACTGCTCTTTGATGAACACGAAGAAGTGGCTCATGTATGCAGCTATGGTGTCCTCGAAAGTGCCGAACCAGTCTTGGTCAGGGATGTTGAGCTGCCTAGCTGTAAGGGTTTTGCCGTCACATGCATCTGAGGCAAGCTTGTAAACTCTATCTAGGAGGCGGCCGTCTACCTTGGTTGAAGGGCCCCAGACATCAGCATGCAGCAGGTGGCTGAGTTTGGTGGCCCAGCATCCTATCCTGAGGGGCTGTGGGCACTTGTGAGAGAAGCAGGTGAAATAGATTTCTCCTGATCGTCTGAACTCTACGTAGGCACGGTTATGCTGATGGTGGGCACCGTGCATGCACTTCCTACCATTGGGTCCACATTCGTAATAGATACGATTGCCTCTGAGCCTGCTGTGTGGATGCTGGCTGTCTATCTTGAAGTTCTCCATGCATCTGCCTGCCATGTGCGCTAACTTATCATCAGTGAAATCATCCAAGAAGGAAGCCCTCACCAACTGCCGGGCAGCTTCTCGCACAGGGAGTGCCACGTCAGCATCAGCTCGACGTGGCCTTGTGGATGGTCTCTCGTCTGGGTCTGTGAGCGTTTCTGTGATGTCCACCTCGTTTCCATGCATGACCCTGAATGCACCCCCCCCCCCCCCTTTCCCCTTTCTGAAACCTGCCATCTTTGCAGCAACTACATAACAGCAGCATTGCAATGCAGGTAATCTTGCTGCTGCTTCTGGAAATCTTCTGCACCGCAAGTTTGGCGCACCCAGCAAGCAACCTCAGAACCAGAAGTCTCGAGTGGGCATGACTGACCTGTCAAAAGAGTTGTCCAAGGCAATGGAGATCATAGGCTGCGGCAATGATGCTCACAGGTGCTGTTCCCATACCTGGTCACGTTGCCCGCGCAAGTGCATTATGGCCTTTTTGTGTTGTTTGAAGTGAACTTGACTGTGAAACTGCCATAGCTTGATTGTGAGATGAAACCAAGCTGTGGATGTACTGCATTGTCTGAGGGGATCACTCAACTGGGCTTTGTGGAATGACCTTTTAAGATGGCCCCTTCAAGGCCAAGTGTAGGTGCAAATGTTTTCAGGACAGCATGAGGCAGTCAACAGTCAGGTGCGCTACTTGCTGCACCTCATCCAGTCAATAGCATCAAATCAAATACCTAAACAGTACACCAGTCTACCTGGTACACCCAAACCCAAGCCTGACCCTGTGATAACACCCAACATGTTGAGTCCGGGCAACAGCCAGTTGTCAGGTCGTCAAGCTACTCTTTGGTACAGCCACATGTGTGCAAAATCAATGCAAGCCAGTCACTTCCTGTATTCACTGGCATGCAGAATACACACCATGAATGGTGTCTACACTGATGACCTGACTTTCTGGCACCCATTCATGTCAGTGAGTGGCAAGAAGGACATGCTGGGAGTGGTGCGCTTGTGGACGTTCCTGAACACTCACTTAGAAGTAGACACAAGGCGAGTAGGTAAGCCAGCAGAGAAGCTTCAGGTCACCAACTTGGCAAGTATGCTTCCTGTTACAGGAACTACAGTGAAGCACTGGAGGCGCCTGTCGAATGCACCTCATGCCTGTCTTTCCTTTGCAGTGCTGTGAATATGATGTAGCATGAAGTTTGTCTACCCCTTTGAGCATGTGCGCATGCATCCATCTCGTGCCGCAAACTGAACATTGATTTAGTCAAAAATGCGCCCAGACTTATACATCATCATAGAAAGATCAGCAAACATGCAAGGCTGCTTGTCGTCGGCACACTTGTGAGGCAATATCAGAAGTAATTTCCAGAAGACTCTCCCATGTGCAGTGCCCAGCCACAAGGAGGATGTGATGCTGATTGATCTGGAAAGGCGCTTCAGGCCATGGCTGTGGCCCTTCTTCTTGCCGCCCATTGCACTTTGGGTGCATGTGATTGTGCACCTCGTAGATGCACCAGGACCCAATGGAGGTGAGGCTTAGGCCACGCATGACAAGACACAGTTCTCCATGGAGAAACACAGTTTTCCACATGTGATCACACTTCTCCATGAGTAGAAATAGTTTTCCAAGAGTTGTCGCAGTTCTGCATGAGTACTCACAGGTCTTTATGTGTCGACACAGCATTCAATGAGTAGCCATAGTGCTCCGCAGGTAGCCACCCTTTTCCAGGGAGACACACAGCTCTTATGCAGTACAAGTAGCTCATGTCTAGTTGGATTGTACCAGGCTATGTCTGTACCATGTGCCAAATCGTCCTCGGCATGACAGGCACAGTCAAGCCGAAACGACAACTTACTGCAGCATAAACCTGAAATGGTTGTTGAACTTTTGCCACATCTGATTGAGTTATGCATAGTGCCGATGTGTGGAGCTGTCAAACCGTTGCATGTGGCTGATAGCCTTGATTTTCTTTCCAGACACAGAATGTATCTATACCCGGGCAAGTGGATGGTGTTCTAACTTTTAGTACATTCATCATTGCTGCAGTGTCTCATTATATGCAGCACGATTGCACTGTTTATGTGTGCAATGCAGGCAAGCTGATCAGCAGACATGAGGATCACATCATGTGGGAAGAAAGCCTGCTTCTGCGCAACCTGGGGCCATTCAGCACATTCTTCTATAATCAAATCAGGCCATTCACTGGAAAGCTGTTCTCCACTGTTGGCAACTTCATATATCACGTCCTTCTCTGGCTCAACCTCTCATCAGATGTGAAGTAAGCAGTATAGGGATAGACTGTTCTTTGCAACATATGGTCTGTTGTCAGGGTGTTATAACATGTTACAATATGTGTCAACAGTAACAAGTTGTATATAATACTATTCTGATTGTGCAACAGGTTGTCTATGACCATGACAAACACTACGGTCATGAAAAACTGTGTACAAGCTGCGTGCTTATTACCTGAGGGTGTATACAGGAACTGCATACACATCAGATAACATTGTTCATCAGACACTCTGGTCAATCACTGGCATGCAGGATAGAAGTGCGCTTAGGCTGCAACTGTGCTCGGCACTATAGAATGAGCACCAAAGCTGAGTTCTTGTAAAGCTGTAGGCAACTCAGAATGGTGATTGTGCACAGTAAGCATATCATGGTGCAAGCCTACCGTGCAGCACTAGTGCTTTCTGCTGTCAGCATAGAGATATCAGCTAGTTTGTGTGGATCAAGCCATTCAAAATTCAAGGAGTTTAGATTGAAGCAGTCACCTCAGCTGCAAGATATGGCCATCTACATATGTACCCAATAGAGAACCATATGCGGATCAGTCTGGTCCCTATTCGAGGCTGTAAATTCACTGTGGCGGTGTGAGCTGACGACAGCGTCGAAGAGTGTTTACAAGCTGTGATGTTAAGTGCCTATTGTGTCAAATCGATCAAACTTCTGCACACTGCCCTGATGTTGTACAAAAGGAGATGTACATGTATGTGTACAGAATGATTGCAAATGGGAACCGTATTTGCGGATATGCCGCATATCCGCAGTGCATGCAGCAGTGACAACGTATCTGCAGTGCATGCAGCAGTGACAACACAAACATCTTTGCAATTGAAGCAAGGTGTGGTACAGCTGGGCTCCTCACCGTTGCTGCAGCTGCCTTCTGTCAAAAGAGCCAAATGCTCATGCATGTTGATGATCACATATACACGCATGAGCATGAATGCCCACATATGCACAAAATAAACTTTGCTTCGAAGAATTTTTGATCCACCCATGACTAAACTAGTGGATGGGAATTGGGTATGCCTTCACATGAACATTGCCCAAGTATGCTCACAACACAAAACTAGTTTGCAGCACATGGTTGAGATACTTATACACTAGCTGCTTGCTTGAGAGTTGGTGCATTATATCATATACCTACAGCTTTGTGATAACCCTGTTACAGCATGCCAGAGGTGTCCCACACTGGCCTGTTTCATAAGTTATTGCTGAGCCAGCCCGTTGCCAAGTCCATAACTGATCAGGGAGCCAGCCTTATGAGGTCTGGAAAGGTGATTAGCGAGTCAACCCTGAGGCTGCTGGAAGACATATTAGGCTGCCAGCCCGATGGCTGCTGGAAAGCTGAGGTTTCCATGAGCGCTGTCATCCTGCTGAGGCTTCTTGCCACGCTCCATCACTTGCTTCTGAAGCTCTGGCAGCTCTTCTGAATCATCTGGCTTAGGCCCCAGATCATTTGCAGTCGTGTTAGGAATCCCAGGGATTGCCCTGTCAGCACGGCGGCAAAGAACTACATGGCCGATGACGTTTGCCAACAGCCCTCTGGCCTCCCACAGGGGCAGAATGGTGCAGACAACTGCTGCCAAACAGCCCCAAATGATAGAGATGATGACCCACATGGTGAAGTAGCCCTTGGAGAACACCTTTGCTGGGGTTGTCAAAATAGGCCACAGCACCACCAGCACCAGTGTGATCAAGCCGCCATACAAAAGAATATTCTTTTGTGCCTTCTTCATCTTGTCTGTGCTCTCAAAGGTGAAGGAGTGGTTCATAGCATCCACATCATCCAGCACCTGCAGTCATGAACATAAGGATAAAGGATCCTCACTTTCAGAGGCTCAACAAGGATCGAAGTGCAAATTCTCAAAGCTGCACAACAGTGCACACTACTTCTGTTAGACACTTGCTACTTGACTTTTGCCCAGCTATGCTAGCCATGCCATTAAGCATATCATAGAGCAGGTGTTTGACCTGAGCAGCACATCATGTGTTGAAGAGAGCAACATTTCAGGGCAAATGTGGGTACGGTTGCGGATGATCTCACCGAGATAACCTTCATTCCAGCCCAGTCATAGTTCTGAGGCTTGATGAGGCTCATCACAACACAGATGAAGAGTGACACAAACATGGCTACTGCTGCTCCAGCCAAGGTTGGTGCATACTCCTGAAGGTTATCTAGATTCAGGTTCCCGTACCGGATCTTGGTGCAAGCAAGCCAGGCTGTGATACCACACCCAAGGCCGACAATAGACCCTTCACCCATGCAACAAGACAATCAAATTGCATCTATAGAGCCAGAACTCTGACAACGGAAGTCTGCAGCATTGCCAGTCTTGTAGACCAGGATGTGGCGCAGCGTATCTTGTGTAAATGACATGTATACATGAGGTATGCATGTACAGACTGTTCACACTGTGACTGCAGTACGTTTGTGGCATGGCCACTTGGAGGTATGCATGTACAGGCTGTACAGTCTGTGAGCATAGTCCATTTCAGCAAGGCCAAAGATTGACAGACTGCCCAAAGTCAAAGCTGTATGTACATGTACAGCAGGATGGGTGGTATGTGCTTGACAACGTCTGCCAAGCCTCATTCTATTTGCTCAGTGTACAGGACTCACAAACTTGTGTGCATTGTCATGTCTTGGCACAGCATGGGGCACAGCATCAAGTGGTGTTGTGGGAAGATGGGTGGGTCATTGGCGCACCTGTGATGGCAGCTGCCTTGCTGCATTTGTCCCAGAGGATGGCGAAAGAGATGGGGGGTACGGCGGACACAATCAGGGTGGACCCCACCAGGAAAATAAAGTTCAAGGACACATTGGCCACACTGAAGATGATGGCAATGACTGCAGCACAGATTGCAGTGTTTGCTCCAATGCACTACATGCAAATGCAAGGCAAGTTGGATGTATGTAGTCACTGTCAATTCTTGTGCAACCAGATTTTAACGGGCAAATCAGCAGGCAGTGATCAGCTGTGTTCAGGTGTGTGTCATGACAGGCTGTAGTCAGCAGCTGTGCAGTAAGTAGGGGCAGGGGCAGGGGCAGGGCACTCACCTCCCATGCAGACAGCAAAGATGCAAACAGAGATCCTGGAGCATAGCAGCATCTGCTTGCCAGTGGCTCTGGGGTTGATGTACTCCCGGTAGATGTCATACGAAATCAAGGAGCTGACAGCTATGAGCTCTGCTGATCCTGAGGAGGTCACTGCCATAAACAAGATGACCACCTGCATACAAACATACACGGCCACATGAGGGACGCTGCCAGACAGCTTAGGAGGCAACTGAATCCTTGAGAGAGTGGGTATGCAGCATTTTTGTCAAGTTGGACGTTTGCAGCTTGAGATCTGCATCTCACAGGCATTGCCCCTGAATTTCCAGAGACAGGCCCAGGGGTCATTGCCAAGCCGTGCTCGAGTGGACAGGGCTGCTACACACAGCCATAGGCAGTCTAGCTCTACAGTGTATCTGAGATCTTAGGGCTGATACAGGCAGCCCTCAGAGAAACAAGCCATTACCACAAGAATGGCTCCTCCATTGCCTAATATGGCCAGGGCAGCGGCAGGGGGCACAAGCCCCAGATTGCCCTCATCAATGGTGAGGGGCAGATCCAGGGCTACAACGGATAGCCCCAATGAGGTGGCCAGGGCAAAAGGGATACTGAACCACATGAGGCCGCCTAGGAGATACCCCTTCCATGATGCTGAGGGCTTGGCAGCAATTGCTGACTGCCAGTAAGACTGGTCTACAAAGACGGTGCCAAAGCCCCCTATAACATGCACACATCTTAGGTCATCATTTGTCATCTTGCAATCATGCAACAGCTGCCATGGCAACATTGTGCATATACAAAAGGCCTTAGGATCAAAATATGCAAGCAAACAGGTACCAGGAGTCCGTTGGAGTCCTGTGGTATCTACCTGCAGACACCTGCAGGCTTGGGTCACTGTCAGGCTCGCTTTTGGCACTGTTCATGTGCAGATTCACATGCACATGCAGTACAGCAGTGCTCAACTGTGGCCGCAGCATGCATGCAGTACATGCGTATGCACAACAGACACATGCACTGCATGCAGACAAGAATTTCATGCCTGGATCAGGCCAAACATGAGACCGTTGGCACTTAGGATGGTCATGTAGCTTCCATCACGGTTTCCGGAGGCAGGATTGGCATGCTGCATTGCTGTCAGGTGCTCCCACACCACTGAGGGGCTGCCAAGTTTTGGACTGGTGCCATAAACTGTCACACAGAAGAGGATGAGGGTGACGTAGATGATGACGGTATGGATGTATGAAGACGTGAAGGTGGCCTTCAGCCCACCTGCAGGCAGAATCATGGTCATGTCAGCAGTGGCAATCAGGGGTCAGTCAGAACAAAAAGTGGGGGCGCTGGGGTGGAGGGGAGAGCATGAAGGGGGCAGCAGAAATGAACAAGTGATTGTGATGTAGCTTAAACCAAGAAACCTTGTTGTGACGGTCGCCTACAGTGTGAGTCTTGTCCAAAGGAAGCCAAAGACGTAAAGGAGCAAACCAACAAGCATCGATCACACTGTGACGCTGCGCTGATTATGTCATCGAGCAGACATATGGACAGTCATGTAGTGGTTATGTAGACAGTGATGCCACCATGGAGCAGCATGAAGACATACAGACAGACTCAGGCACACACTATATGAGTCAGACACATACACAGGATATAGGCCTGTCTAGGCACGGACAGACATGAGTGTGGTTGACTGACCCGTAGCTGTGTAGAGAGTGATACCCAGAGGTATGAGCATGCAGGCGGCGTACACTGACATGCCTGTCAATGCTGTGATGACTGCCGAGCCTCCCAGAATGAGCTGAGTGGACACCACAATGTTGGTCACGATGCAGAAGAAGAACATGACCTGCATTCATCAAGCCAGTCCACAAGTCTTTCAGCGTGCTGTGTCTGCACTAGCTAATGGTAGTGTACTTGCCTGCAGCATGCATGCACAGCATAGGACCATGCAGAGGTGTCAAGAGATTTGTGATGTCTGTCTGTCAGCATGTGCATATCCTATCGTCCAAACATTAGAGCAGCGCAAATCAGCATGCACACAGCTGTGCACAACAAAGACATTGCGCGCTTGCAGCAGGTCAAGCATAAGCCTAGGCATACAAGTTATCGTCGGCGTCATTTGCCATGGCTGAGATTGTGTACAGTATATTCAAGTATGCTGATAGGACCTGCAAGTCTGGCAGCCTGCACATGGTTGGGACAATTGGGTAGAACACTGTACAGGACATGTTTGTCTCTAGAGCAAGTTTGTACAAGAAGGATTGAGATGGACTTGAGCCCCATGGTGCTGAGAAAATGCAAGCACCTTATGTCACAGATGCAACTAGTGACTTGGACTGTAGCGTGCCGTAACAATGGGTATGCAATTGTGTAGAGTAGGGACCTTGTGAGCTGTGCAGCCCCATCTCGCTTTCACAATCTCCAGGACGGTATGTGCAGAAGGGGCTTTACGCTTGATCTCAACAGCCAACACTCCAAAAAGGAGGATCTGTATGGTAGCACCAGCAGCATACCAGAAAGGTCCTGCAACTCCCTGCATTTCATGAAACATGAACTCTGCATTGGGCATACTGCATTGCATGATCAGTGTATACATCATCACTAGCTGTGCAGCTTTGCAATTGCAGTCAAAATTTTCATTGTCACACAAGGTCGCTTGCAAGATATGCTTTCCAAGAGAGATGCTGATGATTACACCAGCACTGTCACCACTTACATATTTGAAAGCCTGGTTTGAGGACTGCAGCAAGGTTGAAGACCAGGTCCAGTGCGAGACAATGTCAACAGCTATCAGGCCAGTCTTGATGGTCCTGCCTGCGGTATTGAAGTCCTGTACGCAACACATACGTTTGATTGGACATCAGATGAATGAGAGGGAGTCTTAAGCCAGCAAATAAGTCGGCTGGCGCTTGTTTCCTGCAAGTAGGGTAGAAGATAACGTCATTCAAGTCGGCGTTCCAATTGGTACCTCGCTGTGATATTTAGTACCACCATATTTGTAGTCCAAATAAACTAGTGTTGTGGTCAACACCGCGAAAGCTGCCCCGAAGCCTACGACGATGCCGTAACCCACTCCTTGGGACAGTGGAGGACCATCGCCGAAAAAGCTTGTTAGCCCGTCATATTGATGCAAGCCAAACAGATTCAGGCCTCCGACTCCCATGGTGTCCGAAACTCAGATTGTTGACCTCAACACCGTGTCTGCAAGCACGCCGTACGGTGAGGCAGTTGAATCAAGCATGCAGGTTTCACGTCAAGTTGCAGAAATTGACCACTGCGACTGTTATATGCTACAAGTATGCAGCCAACGGCGAGGATGGCGCTCATTGTCACCATGAAGGATTCGCTGCAGGCACGGCGTAAGGTCCCGCGCACCTTTTTTTATCGAGCCCGTCCAAGAGCCCAAGAGACAACTGATGCCTGGGTGCTGCTGAGTGACCAACAAGTACTCGCGGCAATACTTTTGCTCAAACGGAGTTGTTGCTCGTACAGAACAACCCTTGTCAGGATGAAAGGACCTTGCGAAGCGGTTGTTTGACTTGATGGCACAACCTCATGTCCTGACGTTGCACGTGGACCCTCCATATGCCTTGGCATGTGACGCAAGTCAGGGTCCAAAGTGGATGCGGTAATTGACAATGTCACCACTCAAGCTTCATGCAGTACGGAACGTATGTATGTATGTATGTTTGTTTAATGTCCTGGGGACCAACTGGGGGCCAACAGACAGAGTTCTGTTCATGCAAATCCACTCAGTCAAAATACTGCTCCTCAGGGAAAAACAAGACCTGATTATACCACCACATGCATTTGCTTCACACCTAGCAAAAAAATCCGATACTGAAGAAGTCTGCTGAAAAACCTGGCTCTAATAGGACTATATGCAGGGCAATCAAAAAGAAAGTGATGTTCAAATTTGTCTTCCACATGCTGTGATAATTTGCACACTAAACAAAATCTGTCCTTCCTTTCAAGACGTACATTGTATTCCCAACGCCCTGTGTCAACACGCAAACCATGGCAACCACTTCTGAAGCTGCTCAACAACCTCCGAACAGTTGAATGTCTGTGAGCTGCACAAGTTCACGTGTGCATAACACATGGTTCAAGTAATGAAGAGTAATACTAAGCCGATGAGAGCTAGGACTTTATGGGTCAGCGCAATACCACACAGTAGCAACAGAACGGGAGCGGCAGCGTTCTTGCTAGCGCTGAGTATCAAAGGAATCTGGATGTGGTCAGTAGTCAGTCACACAAATATATATATGGCTCAACAGTGGCTACACAGTCACCTATGTGAGCAGTAAAGCAACTTTTTTCAACAGGCTGCATCTTCAGTATCAGCCCTTGTGGCTGCTGA
>JAABUL010007286.1_pt1 | contig 12022 bp, 13 predicted proteins | sample 5559151 | NCBI WGS metagenome assembly JAABUL01 (sample SAMN10711876, study PRJNA513368) | rock metagenome | isolation source: Antarctica rocks | place: Antarctica: Victoria Land, Pudding Butte sud | reverse complement strand
CCAAGCACAGGCAGATGAGCTAGCCAGCTGTGACCAGGACGAACTCCAAGATGCTCGAGATAGCCTCATGTCAATAGAAATGGATCTCGAGGCCAAGCAAAAGCTTGTCGAGGATCTCCAAACCCAGCTACGGGAGAGAGAGAATATTCTTGGAGACGTACTCGAGCGGAAGCAGGAGTGCGTTGAGGAGGTCAAGGAAGCCGAGAGAGTCTGCCAGGACTGTCGTGGTTGGAGTCCGGCAGAAGTGTCCGCTTTACATGGTAAGCATCATCCCATCGCCTTCTTGTAACGAATTCGACTGACCATATTTAAAGCCAATGTCAGCGCCCTCGAAGCCACCCACGGCTGGACCATCAATTCAACAGCCGACTCATCCCTAACAATGACCTACAACCGCACGCTCCAGCTCTTTTTCACACCGTCTTCCTTTGCCTCAGGGAGCAAACCACCCGCCAATGCCGAAAACGCTCCAATAAGTCTCACATACATCGCCGATGCGCACTCACACCATCCCAAGCCATTGACGACAGAGAAGCGATTCTTTCTACAGATAATGCGCGCTCAACTCCAATGCCTGCAGCAATCTCAAACCAGCGTCAAAGAACTCCTTGCCTTTGTCAGCACCAGTTGGGAAACAGCCTCCACAATCGTAGAGGAGGCACGCATTCTGGGTGTGAGCTACATCACCGAGCCGACCATAACCTCTGACGAAGTCATGGCAGTCCGGTCTTGCATACTACTGCAAGCTATGAGGACGAAAGTCGAGGTCGTCTTTGAAGTTAGGGTGCGCAGTGGAGAGGGTGTGGCTGTGCTAGGTACGACTGTGAACGCGGGTGCGAAAGTCTGCTATGGAGAGGGATTGAAAGAGAAGAAGATGGCGGATTTCTTGGAGAGCAAGATCAAGGGGGTTGAGAAGAAGGGCGGTTGTTGGGTCAAAGCAGCGGGGGAGCTGGAGCAGAGGTTGAAGGACAGGGGAAAGAAAGCGTAGGAGGTGAACGTGGTGACGTGCTTGGTTCTTTGGCGTTTGGACTCAACGGGAGCCTGATGATATCCTTATGCTTTTGCTCTGCTCGACCCATTTGGTCATCTTTGCTCATCTTTTGCCATAAGTACTGCTAAAATAATCGTATGCCGAAAATTCAAGCTGAAGCCAACATCTAGTCGATATCGATATCGAAGCAAACTACCTTAATTACCTTGTTTCCGAACATTGTGGAAGCAATCATCTGCTGCTATGTGAGCGGTATCCCCGCAGCCGAATGTACGACTGAGCGTTTACTTACCCACTGTCGGCCGTCGTGGCACTCTCAGCGTCCAACCTGTTGGCTACAATTGCGTACCTTGCCCCAGTGCTTCCGCAGAATCTCTACGCCGACCACTGACTCAGACCTGACAACCTTTTCAGGTAGTACGTCTCAGCGTTGGCTTTGCAGGCCTCTTCTGCAACGCACTTTCTGGAGCCAATGCATGCGAACCAGTCTCGATATCAGTCGCTCTCGGCTCTTGCCGCCTTACGCTGGACGTTGAAGTAGCGGTAGAAGCTATGCTGAGGCGCTGATTTGGTGGATCTGGCGCCGATATCCTTATACTTGGGTGAGGCGAAAAGTGCACTGCATGGCTATCACGAGTCGGCGAGCGCTGCTCGTAGTCTAGGTACCTGGACAATCGCCTTGGGGTTGACACGCTTCTCGCGAGGCTGTCAGGTCTTTTTGGTGATGGAGGGCGTCCTCGTGATAGGCTTTGGCTGATTGGTGGACTGGACCTGTGCAAAGGGGTCAAGGAACCCCAGAGGTCTTCGAGCTGCAAGCCTTTCTCGTCGTCCAGAGGCGGGTCTCCGGTCATATCTTTTGGGCTTCTCAGAGAGCTCTGGCGTCTCGTGGTACCGTGCGCACGAAAAGGAGGACTCCCGCATCTGCTCTGTTTGCTAGCATCCGCTCTCTCAACGCTTCCCTTCAAGCCTTGCCACCACCACTCCCATGTTGGTATCTCAATGCCGTCAAAGAAGACTACGACTGTATTCCCCTTGTCCTTGCCAGTATAGTGGCTCCAATCTTTATCAGTCAGCTTTTCCGTCCAATCCAGGTCCCCTCCCAGCTCTCCCAGCATGCTTGCTTTAGCCTTCATGCTTATGTTAGCCTCTTTGTCCTTGGCCTTCCAGGCATTGATACTACAGCCTGGAGTTGTGTAAGTTCTAGTGATGATCCGAAGGCCATATCGCCGTAATTCGGCACCATGAAGAGCCGAAAGCTGAGCTCTATTGACAGCGAGCCATGATCTGAAGAGTGTTTCGTCGTTATATGATGTCAGTGTAATGGGCTTCTGGGTGACAAGGACAGCGCCAAATTTTGTTTTCGACTTATATATGATGTGAGCATTGGCGCCAACTGGGAGGCCGATGCTGCTGTATGAAAGCAAATGTCAGCTTGATCTGGTGCGTAGACGCCCTGACCCGTCCATGCTGAAGCAAACAAGCGGTTAGCCTCACGGTGTATGGCCGCTTGCATCGACGTTCCATTGTCGTACACCTATGCTCGTTCGAACTCTCCATTCAATTCCTAGTTCTTCCATCTTCCTGGGTTCTCGCTCAAGCGACTTGAACACGCATCTTTTGGCGACTTCAATTGGGCTCACATCGTTCTTATAGGACCGTTCATCGTCCCTCGTCCAGTCGATGCTCGCGACCAGATTCCATTTCCCGTTGCCATCTATGTAGCCAATACAAGGCGGTGGCATGTCTCCTGCTGCAACCGGCTGAAAAAGTGCGGTCCCGCAACCAAAGTGTTCCATACCTTTGGCGTATAGATCGCCGAGGTCATCACGTGTCATCATCATACAAAGTAGAAGAAGAAAAAGGCGTTGTGAAACAGATCATGGAGATGTCATTCAAATTCATAGGGGAGAAAACAATTTATATGCCATAGGAGGGAAGATCGATCCTTCCTCATGTTCGGAATTCTTGGTGGCACATAATGTGGAGCAGGACCAACATCATGAGCCATTGATTGCGTCGTATACTTACATATGCAGCTATCCATCAGTACACTTTATTCTTCAATTCGAAAAGCCAATTGGACAGTTATAGGATGTCTCAGCTTTGGAGTGAAGAATGGCGCCAATGAACAGGATTGATATGCTGGATTGACGGGTGAGCTTCACAGGGTGTACGATACAGACCACCAGGTGAACTAAGCCTCTTGTCATACCGATGCCAAATTTGCGTTGGGTTCGAGTCGACGGTAGAACTCTTAACCTCGTCGAGGTTGAATGGCAGGGTATGATGAGCATCTCGCGATATTCGCATGACTTGTTGGAGGATTGTAAGCGGCGTTCTCGAGACCCTAAGTTTGCGAATACTGTTGATCATTCGATCGAGTCGGCTGCGGACTTGTACACGCGCTACCAAGACGATAGATAAGTAGGTTGTCACCTTGTGAACACCGCACGCCGTAGAAATACTGAGCTCAGAAGATATCTAGCCGAGCAGGAAAAGCTCTGAGTTCAACCAAGTATGATTGGGAATCACGCCACAACATTCCATGCTCGGCTCGCATCTTTGTGTTGGCTTGAGGTTGCTTGCACCTAGCAATCTTAACCAAACTAGCTCTGCATCGAGTATTATATTGACTCTTCGATCAATACGCGACCGCTTAGATGCTCTTACCATTGCTTGGGGATGAGCACTCCAGGTAATCATTGCTGACCACCAGTCCCAACATCGTCGAGTTCTATGCCCATCTCCCTCTCGCGTAGGAGTAGCAAACAACACTCAAATGTTCGACTCACTCTGCACTTATCCTCTAACATCCGACCTCTTCGCCCAATCCATACACCCCAAATCTCCATTACTAGCTCTCGGTCTCGCCTCAGGGCACGTCCAATTGAACCGCCTCCCCGCTTCCGATCCCTCTTCCGCCCCACAAACCGGCCGCAGCTGCATCGAAACAGCATGGCGCACGCGCCGCCACAAGGGAAGCTGTCGTAGCCTTTGCTTCAGCCACGACGGCGAGCAGCTATTCTCAGCAGGGACGGATGGACTCGTCAAGGTAGCGGCGACAGAGACCGGGAGAGTCGCAGGAAAGATTGCCGTGCCATGGCACAAGTAATACATGCCCCCTTCTGATACTGGCCCCTAAAGGTATCATTGACTAGATGAATAGATCCTCGATTGATCCCCCAATCCTCCTCCACCCCCCCACCCCTCAGACCCTCCTCCTAGCCACCGACTCCTCCGCTCTCCACCTTTACGACCTCCGCGCCAACTCCACCTTGACTTCCTCGAAACCCCAGCAAACGCACCATCCACACGACGACTACGTCACCTCCCTGACGCCACTCCCACCAACAGATGCGTCTACAAGCGGGACTAGCAAACAATGGATCAGCACGGGTGGCACCACCGTCGCCGTCACAGATCTCCGCCGCGGTGTTCTCGTTAAGAGCGAAGATCAAGGCGAGGAACTACTCAGCTCTACGATTGTGAATGCAAAATTGGTGGTAGGTGGCGAGAAGGGCGGGTTGAGACTCTGGCAAGTGGGCGTGTGGGATGATAATGAAGAGACGGTTACGGTGGGCAAGGGTGCTAGTGCCGATGTTCTGGCTCGTGTTCCTGATGGGGTGGGGAAGGAGCAGATGTTGGCTGTGGGGATGGACGATGGGGTTGTGAGGTTTGTGGGGATGGGAGGTAAGAGGGCGAAGGTGCTGGATTTTGAAGTGAGACACGATGAGGTGGAGGGGTTGTTGGGATTGGGGTTCGAAGTTGGAGGGAGGATGTGCAGTGGAGGTGGTGCCATTGTGAAGGTGTGGGAAGAAAGTTTTGCGGCTGGTGAAGGAGTAAGTAACGAGGATGAGGAAGATAGCACCGTGAGGAAACCCCGAATAAATGGGGTTGCTAACGATGAGAGAGAGGATGTTGAAGTGGATGAAGATGTGAGTAGCGAGGAGGAGAAGCCACGGAAGCGTAGGAAAAGGAAAAGAAACAAGGGCAACCAGAATGGAGAAGCGCAACATGTCATGGCCTTCAAGGGTATGGACTGAGACGCGAGCGCCTGAAGCCTGGAGAATATTTTCGTCGCAAGATGATACCCAAGTTCTGACCAACCCTATGTACCATTTCTCTCAAACACAACGATGATAACAGCGATGCAACGCCTGCGCACTGCTCGATGATCAGTCCCAAGTTCCGCGACTATACTCATCTCAACATACCTATTCCCAACCCAACATGAATCTCAGCTCCTCGTCTTGCTCAGCAGTGGCTCCATCACCACTCAGATGCCCAAAACAAGAAGCTTGGCAGACTCCAACCCAAACGTCACCGTAGTTGACGCCGTACGGCAATTCACCTGCGAGTCGGATGTCGGGATAGTAGACTCCATAGCTGTAAAGCAGAATCTCGCAGCCTATGTGACAGCCAAAATAGTCACTTGGATCGCTGCCGGCTCGGAAGAGGAGGAAGAATATAATAACGACGGTCAAGAGCCGCATCGGTGACATGTTCTGAACGGTGGAATGGAGAGACGGGACTGGTGTCTGCGGTGGAAGGATGTCCGACTGTCTGATATGTTTTAGATTGGATATAATGTATAGATGTTGATGTCTGTCAATGGTGAATAGTTGACGTTTGTCTCAGCTGCAACAGATTGACTTGGAGACATCATAGTGGCTGTTTGCCATAGTAAGAAGGGGCGAGGAACGATCTTGCCTTCTGATTGAGTAAGTTCTCGTGGCCACACTTAGCAACGTTTGGATTGAGGGAAGCAGCGTTCTCGGTTCTATCATTGGAAGGCTAGCTTCGAGAAACGATCCCAGGATTCTGCAGCACGGCCGGAGTGAGTGCTCAAAGCAGAGGCCAAAGTCCGCCGCCAATATGTCGCAGTGATAGGGATAACAGCCCTGCAGTTGTATCATCCTGGAGCTGCGTAAATCCCGCTGAGTCAAGATCCTTCATACAGTCGAAGAGAGTATATCTGACGTAACTTTAGTGGAGCCAATTTGTATATGAGAATCCTGGTATGACCTTCAATATCGGCAGGTATTATCCTCTTTTAGCTGCCAGTTTTCTTGATAGCTAGCCCGAGGGCAGGGGATTTTATAACACAAGCTCAAAACTATTCCTGTAACCGCTCAACGGACCATAATACTGGCAGAAGACTCTTTGACCAAAAATCTTTACTTCGTTGCGTTCTTCCTCGGCCGCTTCCTCGTGGCAGCAGACGACGATGGTTGAATATCGTCCACCGACTCTTTGAGTTTGTCTGGCGGAGGTCGATGCGTCTGATTCCGCGTGCGGGTGGCTCGAGTCCTCCTAGGAGATGCTGTTGGCTCACTCCTATCCATTTTCAGTTGATCCTCCCCAGATGTGGATTTCGGCTTCTTGCTCCGCGATTCAGTACTCTCATCTTGTTCCTCACCCCTAGGCTGCTGATGCTCCTTCCTATATTTCCGTTTGGGAGGTTGACGACCAAATTTGGCTGGTTCGCTCGATTTGGCAGCTTCTCCGAATGGTGGAGTATCCATTTGATCAATTTCTGTCTCGGCGCTCTTCGCGGCTGCGCCTTTGGGAGGAAGCTTATCTCCCTTTTTATTTTTCTTTGCGGCCCTCATCTCCTTTGCCTCCTGTGTTGTGAACTGCGTAAAACTTTCGACACTCGTATCGCACTTCTCTGCATGCTTGGTCTTCGCCTATAGTACTGTTTAGCCATGAGTCTTGCCTCAATGTGGTCAAACTTACACTCGGATTCAGTTTGTCTACGCTGACGAGACAGACAATGCAGTAGAGTAGTTCCTTAGGAACTGTACCCCCACTCGGTGGATGTGCCACCATACTCGCCGCCGCTTGTGGTTCTGGATCCTCTGTTTGTGTTGCATGATTGAGATCTGAATTAGCAGATGCACGCCTCGTATATTCATCGACCTGGAATTGCAGCAGATCGCGCTCTTGTGTCCTTTCAAGTGTCCGCCTTTCGACGTCATCCACTCTGCTTTGCAACTGGTCGCGTTCTTGCGTGGAGCGTAGTACTTGACCTTCAAGATGATTGACGGTTAGACGCAGTAGCTCGCAGTCCTCTGCAGATTGAAATGCCTCGCCCAGAAGATCATTTATCCTATTATCAAGTTCATTGCGCTCTTGATGTAGAGCTTTAGCCTGATCTTCAAGCTGCCCCACCTGGCTCTTCAATTGACCGCCCTCTTGTTCTAATTCGTCAATTCGGTCGTCGAGGTCGCGCGCTTTCCTTTCCAATCTGTCGTTCTCCTCTGTCAAAGAAATGTTTTGCCCCTCAAGGTCATGGATCTGACTACGCAGTAGACCTCGCTCTATATGCATTTGGTCTAATTCAACTGCCTGGGTATTGTCCGAGAACCTAGCCTCAGCAGACTCTAATCGACGCTCCAACTCTTCAATCTCTGAGTGAGTGCGTACTCGTAGGTGTACCGAAGGGGCATTAGGACCTCCTTTAATTTCAAATACGGTCGTTGGTGATGTTGTGCTCCATTTGGTTTGACTCGTCTGCTCACTCGTGGTCACTGTCTCGTTGTACGCTTGAACCAACTGTTGGTCCAGTAAGCGTGTTTCATGGGCTTCTCCTGCCTGATCATCACATGGCTCTTGATCCGCCACGGCCAATGTGTCAGGATGTACAAATGTGTCTCCAGTCTCGTGAATGAAAACCTCCGCCGAATATTTCCATGGCACGGGCTCGAGAGGGCCACTCGTCATCAGCTGAGAGCTTGTGATATTGTGGAATGTTTCGCCTAGTTCACGAGACACAAACGAGTCTGATATGTCGATTGCACCAGGCTGAGGGAGTATTTCGAGCGTTAGGAGCTTCGGTATCTCCTTTTCTGGAACCGGAGCACCAGATTTGTCTCGTCCAAACAGGAAACTCAGGCCATTTTGGAAATTAGCACTATTCTCCATTCGCTCTGAGGAGTTTTTGGAGTTCCAGCTACCAACAGGGTCAACATAGCAGTAGCCAACCCCCACGCGTGTCAACTTTAGTGTACCAGACTGGCCGCTGTCAAAGGGTAAACGAGGGGTGTAGGCGTCAGACCGTATCCGATAATGATGACCTGGGAGACCAAGATACGGCTTTATTTCGCGGGCAAACTCGCGCGAGCCTTTGCTGCCCGAGTCAGGCACTCGGTACTCTACAGAAGGCGGTCCTCCGGGCTTCAGTATGTCCACAAACAATGGATTAAATCCTGTATTTATCTCATCCTTCTCGTGTTGGGTCAAGTACCGAGCAAGTTGCCGGAAAGCCGTGTGGCTGAACTCTTCGAGGTACAGCGCTCCCCATTCGAATCGGAGAAGAACAGACTGTTCTCTAGGTTGCTCTTTGCTCACTTTTCTAGTTGCCGAGAGCTTAAAATTGTCAGGTTTTGGGAGATCTTGCCCGATACTTGGGATCCGAGGACTTGACTTTTCAGCTTGGCCTAAAGAATGAGTGGATGCAGAAAACCCTTCACTGCTCTCCCTAGCTTCCTTCTGTGGAGCACTGCCCTTCCGTGAGGTGGTAGTAACCTCAGGCAAACCTTGTCTGAGTCCTGGAATATGCAAGCTCCGCGCATATGCCATCCCGCTAGGCTGATTCGAAGGTTTCCCTGTCAATGATCCTCTTTCGTCGCTGTCGTTTTTCTTGTTGTGGGCATCGGCAACTGAGATGGTTGGTGAAGGATCTTTCCTACCTCCGGACTTACCAAATCGATCTCTAAATGGTGCTGATTCGGCTCCTTGGGTGTTCGTGCTTTTCTGTGTAATCGGGTCGCTGAAGAGCTCGTCATCGGTCTGACTGTCTTCACCTTCGTTTTCGCCTTGCCGCATACTTGCCCATTCGTCAGGCCTTGATTTCCTGGATTCTGCACGCCAGTCAATAGGTTCTCCAGCTGTGACAGGATCAGCATCGTCCGGCGCTGTCCAGAAATGGTAGGATGGAAGCTCGTCTAACTTCAAAGCCACATAAAATAGGGTTCGAAGGCTCTTTGTGCTCTCTGTCGTTGGGGGTAGGAGCTGACGTGTCTGGTATTCGTACGTATCGTCCAGAGAGATCTTTGCTGTCTGCGCGGAAACTTGCCCTACAAGTCTCGAAGCGCGGAAGATGCGGCCCTCTCCCAGGAAACCGGTCAACTTTCCAGAGAGAGCCATCGCTATCATCTCGGCCGTAGGCTGTGTGGGCTCCTTCATTCGTGGTACCAGTAATCTTCCTATTGGTGTCTCGAACGCACCAGGTTTGTAACTGTGAGCATTCTTCTGGCCTGGTTTCATTTGAGGCTCTAAGACAGGTAGGCTCAGAGAGAGGACTGGGTCCTTCCCAAATCCCAAGAACGCCATGGCTTAGCCCTGAGAGTATGCCGAAGTGAATAGTCTAACAGGCGTAGGAGCTTTCTGTAGCTTCGCGAAAAATTTGTGCGGAACAAGCTAGACTTTGATTTATGTTTTAGGTGCGACATGTTTTGGGTGGTACAGGTGAACAAAGCAAAATGCTAATCAGAAAACATAGACATCCAATCCGGCGAGGGTCCGACTGAACTTGCAAAGTCATGGAGGCGTTTTCAGAACAAAGGAAATACGATCAATTGAAGTGTCTCAGGATTGATCCGTCTAGAAAATGAGGAGAGTCAAAGTAGCTGTAGCCGCATTTGGCAATCTAGGACAGGCGAAGAATGTGAATTTGCGGTGGTAAGAAACGAAATCCCCGAATCCATCTTACCCCTGCACCCTCAAAATTCCAACATGATGCAAGCAAATCATGCCGTGACCATGTCATCGTATCAGCCCGGCACCAACGAAACAGACTTATGTGTACAGAGCTCCGGAGCATTTTTGGCGCTTGGCTACAGTACACAACATCCACGTCATGGTTCGCAGTATACACCACCTAGATAGAGTACATGTTTTTGACTCATAGACTGGAGGGACTTGTGGTGGCATAAGGTCGACCACCGCTTTTAGAAGGGGGAAGGTGCGTCCCCAATTGGTATTAGGGAGGCACTGGAGGCAAGGAGGCAAGTTAGAGTAAATGAGTCTTTCGGGTATGACGGATACGAGGGGTCCTACGTTAACCAGATCACCCCTTCCTAGTGCCGATGTCTCCGTACATCTCGATCCCCTTATGTACCAGGCGGAGGACTATCAAAATGGAACATTGGTACCGCCAAAACAAAACCCTTATCCCATGGACTCTCCTTGGTCTAGAGTTGGCCATTTCCGTTGGCCTACGTCTGTACAAGATTCGAACCGGCATTGAGCAAGACACCCAAGTCGCTCTCTCTCCTCTCCAAACCCTCCTCCCTAAACTTTCAGAAGCTGAATTTGCCGACCTTCCGTATCCTCCAGATGCTTATCCAGGCGCCAGGGACGTGGCATCACCGTATGGTAGCTTGAGAGTGTACGAATGGGGACCAGAGGATGGCCGCAAAGTTATGCTCGTGCATGGAATATCGAATCCCTGCGTTGCATTGGGAGCCATTGCACATGGATTGGTGGATAAAGGGTGTCGAGTGATACTGTTCGATCTGCCAGGGAAGGGATATAGCTCTACACCAGTGTCGACGCCACATTCCGTCAGGCTTTATACCACTTGTATTCTTTTAGCATTGACATCTTCGTCCGTGTCGTGGACGGGCAATGGGTCTGCATTTTCCTTGATTGGATATTCCCTCGGTGGGGGAATAGTTGCCAATTTCACATCGTACTTCCCTTCTCTTGTTTCTTCCTTAGTACTTCTTGCTCCAGCGGGGCTTGTACGGGAAGACCGTGTGACGTTGACAAATAAATTTCTGTACAACACTGGTTTGATAAACGAGAAGACACTAGAGGGTATTGTAAAGACGAGGTTACAGCGTGGGGATCCGCCAATGAAGGCCAAGAAAATATCGTCAGAGGCGCCAGTGGCGGAAGAGCTACCGAAAGAGAAACTGGGAGCTGTACCACAAGCCCCCGTGCTTTCGAGGATAAGACCTGGTATCACCATTGCTAATGTTGTGGTATGTACTCATGTCCCACGCTCTGGGATTGCAAAATTGATCAAATTGAGATAGGCTTGGCAAATTGGCGCCCACCAAGGTTTCATCAAGTCCTTCATTTCCAGTCTTCGATATGGCCCTATCATCAACCAGCACTCGGACTGGCGACGTATCGGCAAGCGTCTGTCCGCTCAAAATGCCTCGTCCGAAGAACGAGACGCGAACGAAGATCTGCAGAACGGCAAAGTGCTCATTATCTGCGGAAGGAAGGATGCACTTATATTGCAGGAGGAGCTGGTCCCAGATGCAACAGAAGCTTTGGGGGCAGATAATGTCACGTTCGATTTTTTCGATGCTGGTCATGAATTGCCTGTGACAAAAAGCGAGCAGATCGTCGGATGTATATGGAGGTTTTGGCAGGGCGAGTGAATCTCCAAGCCTGTTTGAGAACAAATTGCGTTGTTCGCTCTCATGCATTGATGAAACTCAAGGCATCTGAGAATTGACATGTTATGCCCCGCACGCGACTAGGTCAGCTCGTGGAGTAGTGGTAGCTCGAGAGCCAATATCCCGAAGATTTTTGAACGTTACAGCTCCTTATATGAGGGCTTACAATGCACTAAATAGAGTCTTTGGTTCACTTTGAAATCCTGTCAGATCAACTCGAGCATACAGAACGATGTCTACTTCAATTTTGTCTAAAATTTTCGAAGTGCTGCCCTGCTGGCTACTACTCCCGCTGGCAGCAAACCTACACTTTTGGTATACGTCCGCGTAATGGGGAATAACAATAAATGGAGAGCTCAAAGGACAGATTATCGATCTCAGTATCTGACTTGAACCATCCTGTATTGCGTCAGATCCCCATCCTCGTCTTTACGATATGTCATTCGCTCCATAGGCTTACTATCATTACAAGCCCAAGTACTGCTAATCACTCAAGTACGTCGTCACGCAGTTACCCTAATGAGCAACATGCGGGACGCTCTCGAAACCGAACATCCCCAAACCGCCTTCGAGCTCACCAGATCACTCAGCAACGAGACCCGAGGGTGCTCAG
>JAABUL010007281.1_pt1 | contig 12036 bp, 15 predicted proteins | sample 5559151 | NCBI WGS metagenome assembly JAABUL01 (sample SAMN10711876, study PRJNA513368) | rock metagenome | isolation source: Antarctica rocks | place: Antarctica: Victoria Land, Pudding Butte sud | reverse complement strand
TGCCATCTGGCGTGTGTGGCAGGAGTGTGTGTCTCATCAGGCATCATCCTCGTTCGTCCAAGCCGCGTAATGACGCTCACGCGGCTTATCCCTTGACATAGGAGCGTCAGGCGTTTGTTTCCCGCACCATTCCACTATTTCGAGGTTCACCCGATTTGCCGATTTGCCAACTAGTAGCCCGTCAAGCGAATTATGGACAGTTGCCGTCCCCTGTTGCACGGCGATTTAACTGTCAAGACGACGCGTGACGCACTACTAGCAGGCCGCCCGTCACGATTCGTTGGCTCTCCCGAAACTTGATACCGCTGACCATGTCGTGGATCAGGATGCCCGCCCTGCGACCGTGGTCGGGGCGCACGCGGCTGGATCGACGATGTACTCCACGCGCTTGACGCGCCCGATAGCGAGGGTGTCGTCGTCGATCTTGTGCAACGCGGCCACGACTTTGCCGGCCAGCTTCTGCTCCAACCAGGTCTTGTTGAACGCGGCGGGAACGGCGACCCGCAGCACCTCCCCCTCTTGGTCAAGGACGCGCGTCGTGGCTAGCCACGCGTTGAAGTTCTCCGTCGTCAGCAGGTGGGCCAGCTCGTCAAGTACCGTGTGCCAGACCGCGTGCTCCTCGGTAATCGGTAGGCGGTCAGGGCTGTCGGACCACGCCGCATAGGAGCCGACGGGCTCACCACGGTCGTCGTCACGCCGGCGTCGACGACGACCTGACGGGCCGGATCGCCGGCAATCCGCGTCCGGGCTGGCGTCGGCCATACGGGGCGGCGCGGGGTGCAGCAGGTCGGTTAGGACGGCGAACAGGTAGGGTATGCCGTTGGGGGCCTGGCCGTTGCGCCGGCGCTTGACGATGCTGGCCTGGCGGTCGCGCGTCCGGGCCGCCGCCTCGTCAAGCAAGCGCAGGAAGCGGGCGGGCGACATGCTGGCGTCGCGGCATAGGTTGCGGGCGCGGCCGAGACTCGAACGCGGCACGTCGTCCCCCAGTTCGTCACTCAGGGCGGCGATCGCGGCCGCGAGCGCCTGGTCGTCGGGGTCTGCACTGGCTGGGGGCCGGGTCTCGGTGTCGGTCGTCGGGGTCACTGTTGCCTTAGCGGGGGTAGGGGGTATCGAATCGTAGTCGAAATTGTCTATTTCGACTGGGTTTATTTGGGGTGAAGGATTCTTCACCCCTCCCGCACGCGATCCTTCACCCTCCCCAGCGGTCGGCCTTCGGTCACTCGACGGGCGGTTGTCGGGTCCACCACTCTCCGCACCTGCACATAGCGATTGCCGTTCCGCGTCGTGACGACTGGTGGTGTGCGGGGTGCCTGGCGCCTGTGCGCGCGCAGCGGTATCGCGTGGCGCCGGGGGGCGCTGTTCGTCACGTGGGCTCGCGTTGGGCCGTGCTGTACCAGTGGGTGTGTCATCGGAGAGCAGGCCGTCGAGCCGGGCGAGCCCTTCGACGGCCGTGAAGAACGGGCGTAGGTCGTAGGCGTTCGTGGACTGCCGACCGTTGGTGGATAGTCGAGTATGTATGTGCAGTAACCCCTTCCCCTCCAGCGACCGGAGATAGCCCTGGATCGTGCGCACCGTCTTGCCCATGCGCGCCGCCAATGCCGCCTCGCCGGGGTACGGGTCGCGTGACGACCACCAGTAGGTGCAGAGCTGCGCGATACAAACCATCTCGGCCTCAGTGACGCCCAGCCGCGCGTAGTACACCCAGGCGTAGGTCGGCAACGCCGTGTAGCCCCCGGTGAGCAGCCACGCCCCGTAGCGCTGCACCAGGCGCCGGTCGATGCTGTCGGATGACGAGTGTGATGGTGATGGTGTACTTTCGGGCCTGGGATCGTGGGCATAATCTTGACATGCACCCATCGTTCCCGTATGATTGCTCATAGGTACTCCTCTGAAGCGTAAAGCTCCCCTGTGAGTCCCGAAAGCTCTATTGGGGGTGGTAGCCCGGTCGAGGTTTCGGTCCCGTTCTAGCGGCGATGGTGATTGGTTCCTAGGCCGTCACACCAGAGCCGAACAATATTAATAGTTAGCCGTAACCCACCGGGGCAACCCGGTGGGTTTCGTGCGTTTCGCACGACTGTATTAGGTCATCGCAAACTTCTCCATGTTGCCCATAATAGCGCATAGCATCGCGTGTCTGCAACGTGAACAGTCACCATAGGACACAAGTTCTAAGGATGAGCGGCACGCCGCTCATCCTTAGAACTTGTGTCCGCAATGCGTGCAGCGTGCGCAGCCGCCTCGTGGGTTAGCCGCTCATCCTTAGAACTTGTGTCCGCAATGCGTGCAGCGTGCGCAGCCGCCTCGTGGGTTAGGGGAAGCTCGAACTGCGTGTAATCCCGCACGTCCTGAGGATCAGCGCAAACTGGACAGAAGAGGAGCGCGCGAGGACAGACCTCTCCAGTCCGTTTGTTCACAAGCGTCACGTTCCGAGCATAGGCCCGTAGGACGTGCAAGCCGGGGTTAACGCGTAGTGGGAGGGGAAAGACGGCTGCGCCGCAGTTGTAGCAAGCACAAGCGTGATCCCATGCATGGCCCCAGTGGCGTCTGCGCACGAGTCGACGGGGTAGCGGTTGCTGCATGTCGATCTTCCTTTCTTGTCTTGCCTCACTATTTGGTTTTGCCGTATGCTATGATTGATTCACGACTCATAGTATTTTTTACAATAACAACAATGCTTTGATATGTCAAGTAAAGTTAATGTAAATAACAGGTGTGCCGCAGCGCGAGGTGGGGAGGATAATGGCTACAAACGCGGGGGTGGAGGGGAGCATATCTATGTCCGCTCCTCAAGCGGAGCTAGAGCGATCGCAACACTTCGCGAACGTCCTGAACTATCTCTTCGTCACACGGCTTAAAGAGGAGAACGGGCGCAAGCGTCCCTATAAATTACGGGAGGTGGCCGAGGGAAGCGGCGTCGCCATCAGCTACTTGAGCGAGGCGCGACGGGGTAATATCGAAGACCCACACATGCAGAAGGTTGTAGCCTTGGCAAAGTTCTTTGGGGTCAGTCCCGCAATATTCCTGAACGAAGCCAACCCTTTTGCGTCCACTGAGCAGGCTGAAGCGGCTGCTACGGAAAGCAGGATGCGCGATGCGCTGGTGGAGTCGGGGCTGATGGAGCCGAGCATGCTCAAACTCATGCTGCGTGCGGGTTCGTATAGCGCGGTCGAGCGGGCGATGGTTGTTGAAGTGATGGATACCGTCGTCGAACAATGGCGGGCGATGGATGAGCAACGCCGCGATGGGGACGAGGGCACCACCTGACGCACCATCCTGTTGTGAGGCTCAACAGGATGGATGAGCATCTGTACAACGCGAGACGGAAGGTTCTGGTTCATGATTGGCAAAGCTCAACTTGACGAAACGACACGCGATCTGAGGCGCAGATTGAAGGTGCCCAATACCGTGTCCATCAGCGATCTCGCCAAAGTCGTAGGGGCAAGGACCAAGCGCGACATAACGATCGATGCGTACGACTTTGAGTGCAGCGAGATTTATGGTGTATGTGTATCCGATGGGAAGCGTGCTGCCATACGGGTGCGCGCCGACGCCCTACCGCGTCATTTCATGTACATCGCGTGCCATGAATTGGCCCATGCACTCAGGGGCGATACGACGTCGGGGCCTTTCGTGCATGTCCACTATCGCGACTATGAACCGCGGACGCCTGCGGAGCGAAAAACCGAAGACTTGGGGCGGGCATTGTACAGATTGTGTCATGCGACGGAGCAGGATGACGCCGGCCTGAAGGCATACATCGAGTCCCTGTAATCATGCTTGCACTGCAATCACTCCTGGGCGTTATTCTTCTCATCTGCGCCGTCGGCGCGGCGCGGCAGAAGGATCGCTTGTTCTCGACCGTTGCGGTCCTGTGCGCGGCGGTGGCAATCGGCCTATGGCCAACGCCAATACTCGTGATCATGGATCGCTCTGTCGGCCATCCAGGATTTGGGTACATGTTTACACGCAGTCTGGTCGATGTAGCTATTGTCCTGCATGTGATTGATATGACCCGTGCGACGAGACACTGGGATCGTGTATGCATGACGCTCCTGGTCGTCGCCATAGCCTCTATTGGAGGATTTATTGCCGCATGGCTATGGACGCAGGGGATGGATGTACCTCCCTCCCGCGTTGAGCACTTGTACTACGATAGCTTTCCTGGACGTCCAAACGCTATGTTCGCCTTATCCACGATGATCGGTGTGATGAGCGCGTCAGGAGGTGCGTTTGCCGTGTACGCCTTTGGTCAACAGGCGCTCGCGGACCGTAAGGCCAAGCGAAAGGGAATGTTTCTCCTGGGCCTCACGTTGACCCTGTGCTGGGTCGACGAAGTGTTCTGGAGCCTCCTCGGTCCGGTTGAGGGCGTGATCGAGCGTTATGGACAGCCGGCACCGTTCATTCTCCAATACGTGCGCTTTTCAATACTCGCGATTGATATTGGATACACGGCCTTATGTGTTTTATTTTTTATCGTACGTCCGCTGCTAGTGCTGAAGAGGACGATAGACCGCCTCCCAATCACGCTGGCGGAGGTGGAGGGAAGATTGTATCAGGTCACAGAAATGAGTATGATGATGAGCGATCAAATGGTCCTGATGCGCATCTATGCCGATGCGACTATCGTCAAGGGCCTGATGACGCGCTGCACGCGCGACACCGATCTGATCGCGTATCATCGTGCGGTCGCCTGGGAGATGGCAAATCTTCTCACGCTCAATCCGGACCTCATCCATCAGATGTACGCGCCGGGCGAGGAGCAATTAAACCCTGGCGAGATCGCGGCGGAGTTGGCGAAGTACGCCGATTTTGTGGATCGAGAGCTCTACCTGTATGCGGACGTCGGAATCGCCGTCGGTATCGCTTTCCACGCTGACGAGATAGGGGTGATGATTCGCGGTGCGCAGTGGTGGCATCGCCGCATCGCGCGACACTTCGTTGACGTCATGGCTACGTATGACCAACCTGTTGAGAAGCTGGCGGCCTATCGCCGCTATCGCGCTCGACACAAGGCATTGAAGGACAATGTGTCAGAGACATTGGTGAGTGAGTTTTTGGACGAGATGGCAAGTCTATCTCGATAGACAAGGAGAGACAACATGCGCGTACTACTGATCGGAGCGGGGGTGACGTCGGGGCTCATTGCTCTAATAGGGGGTGTTGTCGGGACAGTAATCCTCGCCGATACCGCATTCGGCGGTGTGGAAGGGCAGAAGAAGCTGAACGCGTTCGTCGACCGTCACCGGACGTTTTTTCGTCTCATTGGCTTGCTTGACCGAGGCGATACGGCATCGTCGGCGCGCTAGTGGGTCACGCTACAAATAGATGGGAATGCTCAACCTGGCTAGACGAGTGCAAGGACGTTCTCGCCAATATCTACTTAAATGCGGCGTGACCCACTAGTTGTCGTCGACGATCGCGACGACGCGGGCCGGCCCCGCCGACCCACCGACGACTTTCAGGGGGAAAGCACAGACCTTAAAGCCTACCGATGGAAGTTTGTTAAGATTGGTCAGGCGTTCGATCTGGCAGTACTCTTTGTCCACCCCGACAAAGTGTGCTGCCCAGAACACATCACGGCGGCCACTCTCTTTAGCGTGGCGCGCCTGCGTGGATAGCGCGACATCCCACCCCCAGGCGTCAATGCCCACGAGCTTGACACCTTGATCAACCAACCAACGCGTGGCCTCCGCACTAACGCCGGGCTGTTCATAGAAGTAGGCATGGCTGCCGAGCAACCGATCATTGCCGGTCTGCACGAGAACGATGTCGTATGGTTTGAGCGTGTGGTTGACATGCGCCAGGGCGGATTGTACGTCATCGATGGAAATAGCTTCACCATGGCGTCTGTGCCGCATATCAAGCACGACTCCATCCCCATAGAACCAATCAAGCGGCAGTTGATCAATGGTTCTGGCAGGACGGCCTTCAGACGTAGGAGCATAGTGCCAGGGCGCATCGACGTGGGTGGTGCCGTGCGTCGATAAGACGATTGTTTCGTTGGCCCACCCCAATCCCGTGCGCAGGTATTTGGGGGTAAGACGAAAGAGCATCCAAATAGCGAGGCGTCCGAAACGGTGTCCCTGACGACGCACCTTTGTCCGCGCCCAACGTGGCGCCTCTCGTTTGTTGGTAGTGAGCGGGACGCTCAAATCAACAATCCGGGCCATAGAACACCCCCTCACCAAGATTTTGTGGTCCGCCTGCCTGGCGACCATGCATGGCAACGCGCCTCAGCACTTTTAGTCGTCCCGTGGTTCTACCCATGATCATTGCGTACAGCGGCAACATCGAGATCGTCAGCGTCGGCAAGGAGAACGTCCATGATCCTCGCCACGCGCGCTGCATCCCGTGGGCTGACCTGTGCCGTCGCCAGTCGCACCACCACTGCACGCAGTTCTGGTTGCGCCAGTGCGCGCCGGATCGCTTCCTCATCGCCCTCGTCGTCATAGCCGCCGAAATAGTCCAGGGCAACGCCAAACACACCCGCGAGAAGTTGCAACGTATCTAGCCCTGGATTATGATTGCGCCCATGACGTAGCCGCCAGACGTGATTCGCGCTAATACGTCCATTCGTGATGCGTTCTATGTCCTCGTTGGTGAGCGGCTGCCCCTGAGCGCGAGCGCGCTCGAATAGGCGATTGAGCCGATCCCCGAAAGCGTGCACGCGCCCCCCTATTTGGACAACCTCACTTAGACGATGCTAGCAATTCTATCCCGCCTAATGTGCATTTTAATACATCCTTAGCTAGACTTTGGCCCTTTAGGCGACGTCATACAGCATCTCCCAGAGGTGCTCGACCAGGGCACGAGGAGTTTTCGCATATCGGGGTGAAAAGGCGACATGCAAAAACTCCGCGTGCCGACAGATACCGGCCAGCCATGGGCTGCGGGCACAAGACGTAGGCAGCGCCGTGGGGCTCCACGTCGCCTGGGGGAAGCGCGGCGGGGCCGCTGACAACGGAACGATGTGTGCATATCATGGCGCGTTTCCTTTCGTGCAAATGGCCAAAGTCCAGCTTAGAGCGTGTCCACAAACCCTCCATGCTCAAAAGGTATTGTTTCCAAACCAACGGGGGCACAATCGGTGGTTCCCTGGGCATCGGGAGGACGCGCACCGCCATCGTGCCGTCTCGGGCGTTTGGAGACTGCGCGCGGGCGAGTGCGGCGCGTCGGGCGACCGCTGGTGGACGCAGGATCGCGTCTTTTTTGGCAACAACGGACCTCGTGGACGACCAAAAGGTAAGGTGGAAGGGCCGTGGGTTTGTGGACACGCTCTTAGGGGAGACTGCCGGCCACATTGAGCGGCCGGAAGGTAGTATTTGCACACGATTATAATCTTCCGATATATGGCAACGATTTGTAGTGCGCATCGTCCTCTCGAAACCATGTGTTGACGCCGTATGGGGGATGAGATGCTAAGAGGAAAGATCCGCCTAGATAACTGAGCGCGCACCACGATCGTCCCGCTCCAGACGACCATCATTACCAAAGTTTGGTAATGATGAAGCTGGAAAGAGTGGTCCGGTACAATAGGGGCTACAACAGATCGCACGGTGTGAGAGCCGAGGCCGGCGAGAGGGGATGCTGCAGACCACGATGAGTAGTGACACGATCCTGTACGTCGCCGTACTTGGGCGCAAGGGAGGCTCTGCGAAGACGACGACGGCCTATAATGTGGCCGGCGCGCTTGCCTCCGAGGGCAAGCGATGCCTGCTCGTCGATCTCGACAGTCAGGCCAGTCTGACGCGCGCCCTCTCCGACGAGCCGGTCCGTGCCGACGCCGGCATCGGCGCGCGCATCGCCGAGCCGAAGCGCGGCTTGCGCGACATTATACGTCCTGTCGGTGCGCTGCTCGACATTGCGCCTGGCGACCGCTCGATCGAGGCGGCCGCCAACGCCCTGGCACAGAACCCCGCTGGCCCCTTGCGCCTGCGGCAGTTGCTCCATGACGTCGCCGCCGACTACGACGCCATCGTGATTGATACCGCGCCGCTGCTCGGCTTCACGCAGTCGACCGCGCTCCTCGCGGCAGACAAAGCGATCGTGCCGACACGCACGGGGGCACAGCAGGATATTGACGCGCTCGTCGACATTTTCGCCCTCCAGGAGGAACTGCGCCTGTTCCGCTTTACCACCGCTGAGATCACGGCCATCCTGCCGTCGAACTACCACGCCGACGAGGCCCCCCAGCGCGATGGGCTGGAAGCCTTACAGGCGGCGTACAACGGGCTCGTCGCCGACCCCATCCCCCATTCGCCGCTGGTCGAACGCGCTATTAATGCGCGTCGTCCGGTCGTCGAGAGCAGCCCGAAGTCGCCGGTCGCAGCGGCGTTCCGCGCGCTCATCGCCCGGCTTAGCTCTGCGGGAGTTGCCTGATGACAAGGAAGAGACCAACGGGTCCGCGCATCGCCCCCCGGCCGGGGCCCCATATCACGACGGCTCAGCCGGATGCTCCGACGACCGTCTACGCCGGCGGCGACCGCATCCTCGTCGGGGCACGGGAGATTGATGTCACTCAGCTCGCTCCGGACCCTGAGCAGCCGCGCAAGTACATGGACCCCGACCGCTTGGCCGAGCTCGCCGCGTCCATCACCCGCGATGGGGTGTTGCAGGCCCTCCTGGTGCGCGAGGAGGGGATGGGGCGTGACGGGGACATGCGCTACACCATCATCGCGGGGGGGCGACGCTACGCCGCCATTCAGCTAGCCCTAGCGCAGGTACCAGACGAAGAAACGCGCCGTCGTCTGGCCCGCGTTCCGGTCGTGGTGCGTGACACTGAAGCAGCCGAGCGCCGCATCCTGCAGCTGGTCGAAAACCTGCAGCGCGAACAGTTGCCGCCCGTTGAGGAAGCTCGTGCGCTCAAGGAGCTTATGCAACTGGAAAATTTGACGACGACGGGCGTCGCCCAGCGTATCCACCGCTCCCAGGGGTATGTCGATGAACGCCTCCGCCTCATCCGGCATGATGATGTTGCCACCGCCGTTGAAGCCGGCGTGATCCCGATCTCGGCCGCAGCGGCGGTAGCCAGCATCGGCTCCGCCGATGAGCGGCGCGACTGGATTGAGCGGGCGCAGGCCGGCGAGACGATCCGCCCACGCGAGATCTATGCGAGCAAGCCTGATCGCCGTCGCGGACGCCGAACATCATCTAGGTCTGATTCCGATTTGGCTAGTGCGGCCCTGGGGCAGCCCATCATTTCGGTGCCTGCCAGTGAGAGCGACATCGGCGCGCCACAGACAGAGCAACGCATCGTGCAGGACGCACCGGACGCCCTCCCCCGTCCCACGAAGCCAGCCATAAACACACCATTACCAAAGTTTGGTAATGAGGCACGCCCTCCTCTTAGCTGGGCACGGACTGAGACGCCCCCGGGTACGGAGGCGGCGGGGGAGGCGATCCTCGATCCAAGGCGTGCACAGACGAACCCAGGCGCTACGGTTCACGCGCTCCTGGGTACGGCGTCACCCACGCAACGTGCGTTCGCCGAGCGTCTCGTGGGCATCGGTGTCGATCAAGGGTGGTCCTGCGCGGAGTTAATCGGGCAGATCCGCAGCGACGTATGACGCGTGGCCATCACCACAGTCGCCTATCCTATCTTTTCTCTTGTGTCTGTCACTCTTACTCTTAGGTGTTTGGCTCCTACGTCGCAGGTCGCGGGGGGGCGGCGATCCAGGGGCCGGACCACTCCTCGTCGAACTCAATCATGCGCACCAGCATCTCCCGTTTCTCGTTGAAGAGATAGTCGATGAGGGACATCCCTTTACGGACACGCCCGGCCGCGCGCCAGGTCCACATGGTCCAGGTTGCCTGCCTCCCACCGCTTGATCGCCGCAACGAACGGATCGAGGACATCGTGCCAGCGATGGTCATACTAAAGTGAAGCCAAGGTGAAACCTGCGGGATCGGCCCGCAAGGGCATGTAGGTCCCACCTTAGTATGACTTTAGGCGTCAGTGAGCGCCTGCTCCCACGCCCACTCCGGTGTGTCCCGCCGCCGCTTTCCGCTCATGACACGCCCTCTACCGGCGTCACCATCATCGCAGCGCCTCCAGCGCCTTCGGATTGTGGATGCCCTTCTCCTGATCGAGGAACTGGAAGAACTTCCTGAGCGCGACGCGGGTCTCGTCAGGGTCCATGCGGTCGAGCACCTTACCCCGATACCAGCGCCGGAAGTGGCTGTTGACCATGCCCCGCGTCACATCCTCCAACCGCTCCACGTCCGTATAGTCGCACAGAAAGATACTGAACAACTCGACGATGCTCGTGTGCTTGAGGACGGTGCGCCGGCTATATTTCTTTGCAAGGGAGGCCGCGAACGCGGCATTGAGCTCGTCGAGGGAGCGCCGGAAGGGGAGGCGCGCCTCCTCGGCCTCTGTGAGCGCCGCGAGGGAGGCGTCGATCTGCTCGCCGGGGATCACCACTTTGCCCGTGAACACTTCTGGCATGACCCACCCCTCCCGTTGGTTACGTCCGTCCGATGTACGGGTGTCCATAGCCCGTACCTCCATAATACCGCGCTGATAGGCACCGACGGCTGCCTGGACAAGAAGGGTGTGGCCGTTGGCACCAGGGCGCATCTTTGTGAGTTCTGCATCATGCGCGGCCACGCAAACCGCTGCTACGCTACAGATGGATGGGGGGCATCCACGCCGTTGTGGGGACGCCGGCTTGGATGCCCCTCGGACTATCCCTCATCCCTTGCCACTATCCGTTTGGCCGCTGCGGCGTTGACCGTGGTGTCGCCTTCGACCCTGGTGACAGGCACGCTCCAGCGCCCTGTCTGCCACACCCCGTTCACGGATGGCCGCACGGCCCGCACGGCACCCGTTACTCGACGTACCACCGACGCCCCACATAAGCGATCCGCTGCTCGCCACCATCCGGCGTTCGCCCCCGCCACGCCATGGAGCGCGCCCGGTTCGCCAGCGCCCGCAGGGCATCACGCATGTCCGGCTCCGACTTCGCAGTCATGCTAACGAACACGCCCTCCCCCTTGAGTTGGAGCGTCGCGGCAGCGTCGTCTCCCTCGTCAGGGTAGAGCGCGGCGGTGAGTGCCGCAGCGAGGCCCGGCAGCGCCGCTGGTGGGGCGACCAGCGCCACGAGTGCGGGCAGGGGACGGTCCAGCGCGAGCAGCACGACGCGGCGCGGTTCCTCGGTCGTCACCCGCACGAACGCGCGCCGCTCGACGGCGAAACCGTGAGCGCGCAGGAGCGCCACGATGTTCTCCACGGCCGCCGTCGTGGCGTCGTCCGTTGTCAACGTGACGCGCTCCTTCGTGCCCTCGTGTGCGTTCACAGCGTCTCTGTCTCTGGCTTTTGCGCGCGGGCCAGCACCGCGTCGGCCTCGTCCACGACGTTAGACGGCCGCCGCCTCAGCCGCTGGCGCTGTTCCTCGCCCTCGGTGCGCGCGGTCCGCTCCTGTTCCTTTATGGCCTGGTCGACTATGGCCTGGTCGACCCGCACGATCAGGGTGGGTAGCAAGTAGCAGGCGAACGGGAAATGAGTCCAAGCTCTGGAAAGGCCCTTGGCGAGGTGGTAATCAGGCCTCGCCATATGATAGGCTTCGCCGGTTTGCAGTAGTTGTGGCCGAAACGGGAGGTGTGGGCCACGGTCTCCAGTGGCCATTTGACCCGTATGACGGTGCCTTAACGCCTGTCCTTGATGCCGGTTTTTCGGCCACAGATAGTGCATGTATACGTAGCCCCTCCTCCGGCGAGGTCTGGTGGTAATGCAGTGATAAGAGCCGTTACGACAGCAATAGTGACACAATGGGTGCTCTTTTACGCCGTGATTAGCGGTCCGACTGGGCGGCAATCTCATCGTTATCACAGCAATAGGCCCACGTTTACCACGCGGATGCGCCTTTTTGGCCGTACACACATTTTCTGTGCGCCTGCTACTCGCTACCCAAACGACACCGGTAGATCGGCACGCCCGGCCGGCAGCCACATACCTCTTTTGCCCCTATTGGAGCCGTGACGCCCGTGGGGCACGGGTCGAGTGTCACACCGCGCCAAGGGTTGGAGTGCCTATTC
>JAABUL010007277.1_pt1 | contig 12044 bp, 7 predicted proteins | sample 5559151 | NCBI WGS metagenome assembly JAABUL01 (sample SAMN10711876, study PRJNA513368) | rock metagenome | isolation source: Antarctica rocks | place: Antarctica: Victoria Land, Pudding Butte sud | reverse complement strand
ATGAATTATTAAAAATAGTACTATTTCTAGTACTAATTATAATAATACTACTAATATTTTTAATAGTATTTCTAGGTAATATAAAAAGGTAATATATATTTCCTAGAATAGAAAATAGGGATTAGTAATAAAAATTTAGGCCTAACATTTTTTCTTAAAATAAATTAAAATTTTACTATTCTTAGGGATTTTTTTTAGGTCCTTACTAATAGTTAGCACCTTAGCGATTTAAGTCGACTTAACCTAACTTATTAAGGAATTAAGAGGTTTTTAAGTTAATACTAATAGTAGGTACTAAGTATTCGAGTTAATACTAAAGTAGATACTAAGTATTTAAGTTAATACTAAAAGTTACTATTGAATCCTAACTTAATAGTTAGTCTACTAACTACTAAGTTAGATTTTAATTCTATCTTTTAGAATTAAATTACTAAGCCTTTTAGCGCGTTACTATTAATAGTATACTAGTATACTATTAATAGTATATTTTATAATACTTAGTTCTAACTTTTAGAATTAAATTACTGAAAATTAGTAGCTTAGTACTAAATTTAATTCCGTGTAATTAATTTAATTCTACCCCGCTTTAAGGCGGATACTTAAAGCGGGTACTTATACTTATTCTATAATATAAAAATAGTTAAAGAGGAAGGATATAATAAAGATACTATCTTATTAAACTTTACCTCCTTAGAAGATAAGAATATACCTTAATTATAATTAAAAAGGCTAATAAGAAGATAGTATAAAAGGAGATAGTATAATAAAAAATATAAACGAAGGATTATAAAGATAAAATACTCTATTAATCTATTATAATATTAAAGGATAAAAAGCTAGTAGTAATATATAAATTAGAAGAATATAAAGTTATTATAAAGTAGATAATTAAAGGATAAATAGTAATAGCTAATTATAATAAGATTAATATAGTAATAAGAACTAAGACTTAAGAGTTTAGGATTATAATAAGAAAAAAGCTATAATATAAATATAAGTTAAAGAGTAAATTTATTCTACTTAATACTTAATTATCTTAATCTTTATTTAATTAATTTATAATTATAATATTCAAAGATATTTAATAATATTAGAAGTTAATAAAATTTATAATCTTAAAAATCTTATTTTAATAATTATTAAGAGAAGTTATATATAGATTTAATATTAATTTATATAATTTTAACTATTTATTATTCTTATAATATAAGAGGCTACTATTAAAGTCTACTTAATAAGATTTTTTATAAGTAATTTATATATTAATTTAATTAAATAAGAAGATTAACTATTATAATAATAGTAAACCTAGTTATAATCTATATTAAAAATATTATAATCTAAAATAAAGATATATAACTAGTTAAGAGTTTAGTAATTTTTTTCTTATAATCTAATTTTCTTATAATATATAACTTAGATTTACAATTCCTAATAAAACTTATATTCTATATTTTATAATACTAGATTTATAAGATAAAGAGGCTTTATCTTAATTAGATACCTCTTAAGGTAGGATTAAGATAAAGATTAAAATAATTTCCTAAAGACTTCCTAGTAATTTATAAAAGTATCAGGTAAAGTCTCTTCTATTAGTAAGTAAGTAGATACTTACTATTATATTTTATAATTTATAGGGTTTTTTTTAAATAGTAAGTTTAATTATCTTTTATTATATTAACTAACTTAATAGTAGAAAGCTATATATCTTATTACGATCGTAGGTTCTGCTGAACTGCTAAGAGGCTAGGCATGGCTTAGTAATACAGGTCGACGGGTCGATATCAGCCAAGGAGTGTCGACCCGGTGAGTAGGTCGCTGGAACGACAGGAGCGCACTACGAGCGATCCGGGCGACCTGGCGAGCATACGGATTTCCTATGTCTATATAGATAGCGATGTTTCTAAGTAGATAGGAGCTCCGTGCTTAACTTATGTTATGATTCTAGTAATCTCCTAAGCACTGAATATAATACCTTGTACTAGACCTATTTAGTATAAGCCTACTTGCCCTGCTTCCTTAATACTCCTCTTTACGAGAACTAATCATAGGTCTATCCTATCCACGGACGGAGTGAACCGTAACATATCTCTTTTCTCTCTTATAAAAAAAAGTAAAATAAAGATTAAGATAATTTCTTAGGAACTTCCTAAGAATTTATATAAGTATCTTAAATAAAGTTTTTTTAATTAATAAGTAGATTTATAACTAGTATTATATTTATTACTTTATAAGGATTTCTAAAAATAGTAACTTTAACTATATTCTATTATATTAATTAATTTAGTATTAGAAAGCTATATATCTCTTTTCTTTTTTATAAAAAGAGGATTAGGATAAAGATTAAGATAATTCTTAGAAGACTTCCTAGGAATTTTAAGTAAGATCTTATCTATTAGTAGATAAGTAGGTATTTATTATTATTTAAAGTAGGTATCTATCTTATTATCCTTTAAGTAGAATAGGTATTAATCCTAATACTAAGGCGGGTTCTAAGGATATCTATCTACCCTATCCTATCTTATTATATAATATAAATATCTAGTTATTAAAGATATTATATAAAGGAGATAATATAAATTAAATATAAGATTCTTATATATTATAAAAGTATTATTATTATATAGATAAAGGAAGTTATATTAAGACTATTATACTTATAATACTTATACTCTAAGTATTCTAAGTAGCTACTATACTTATAATACTTATATATTAAGTAATCTAAGTAGTATTATAATTATATTATATAAGTATAAGACTTATACTATACTATAATTATAATAAAGAAGTGTAATTATAATAGCTTTAATAAGATCTTAAAGTACTTACTATATTTAGTTTTTAAATAGATAAACTAAGTTTAATAGAATATACTTATAGATTAATATTATAAGAAATCTATCTATCCTAGGATAATTATCTTATTAGTCTTAAAACTACTTAATATTTTTATATTTATAAATATAATATATATAGGTTAGCTCTTTTTACTATTAAGCTAACTTTAAAGGTATTAATAAGATTAGATATTAATCTAAATATTATATTATTATTAAATATTAATATTACTTCTCTAGTAGTAAAGTTAGAAGATTTTGAAAACTATATATAACTTAAGACTATTTTTATTTTCTCTAATAAGCTTAGTAATATAGAAGGATTTTCATAAATACTATATATAATCTATTAGATCTAGAGCGCTAGAGGTATAGTAAGGCCTAGGCTACTAGCCGTTATCTAATATATAGTTACTTGGCGTTATAGTTTATAGTTGTATCCTCTACCTAAGAACCTAGCTAACGGGCTAGTTCGCGTACTAGCTGGGGCATAAGGCTATCTTCGGCATTAGTAAAGTCCTGACTATATCAATGACTTCTCCTACCTCCAAATCTTTCATAGGCTCAAGCTCTTGCGCACTATACGGCCAGAGTTCGAACAATCTAATAGACATATCGAAACCGCAAATTCTGCTTATCGGTCATTCCACCCCAGGCTTCCTCCTTCGTGACCGGTACTTCCGTAGCCATTTGTTCGATATTCTCAAGAACACTTGTTCCAGTCCGAGCATGCCTCCTCTTATTCTCCCAAACATAATACAGATACAGCACGAAAATTACAACAGCAGCGCCCGCCTGCGTAGCCAGCACTGCGATCTTCGCAGGGTGGTAAGCCGGTGCGTCTCTGGCTTGGAAGGTCTGTGGGCCAATAATATTACCAATAGAGAAAGAGCCTGCAACAGCAGCGCTGGCGAACGCTCGTTTCGTCTGACCGCCACAGTTGGCCGCGGTCCAATGGTAGATGATGGGAAGCGGAGCGACGATGGCGTTTACGAGATAAATGCCAATGAGGAGGCCCGCAGTGTCTCCTTTGGGAAGAAATGACATCAATCCACCGCCAATGATACCGGGAACGCTGCACATCGCGATCCATGCCCAGCCGTGGGACGCACGACGGACGCCAAAGCCGACAAGAAGACTGAAGAAGATGCTTACAATGCCAGATGGCATGTTGAGGAGTGCGGCGTGTGAGGAGCTAAATCCGAGGGACTTGATCAGAGTTGATGAGTAGGTCGTTACCACTCCACTAGAGACAGATTGCTAAGCATAGCGAGTTGAGTCTATACTCCCAATGAAACAGCGAAAGAGTACTAACCAAGATAGTGATCAGAATCAAGAGCCAGATCTGTAAATCAAGACAAGCTTCCCATATTTGAGACAATTGGAAGCGTTTGTTGTCGATGCCAGTTTGGTTGACACTGACATGTTCGAGCAACATAATCTTCTCCTCTCTAGAGAGGAATTTGGCCTTCATCGGGGTGTCTGGAAGGAAGAATGCAGTTGCAACTCCAACAATGACAGTGACAATCCCAAGCACGACGAACATTACCCTCCAGCCGGCAATAGCATCATGCGCAATGTGCTGGAAGGCATAGGATAATATCCCACCAATTATCTGGGCCAACCCTAACCCTAGATACCACAAGGAAAACCGAGGTGCCTGCTCCGACTTGGTGTACCATTGACTGCTAATCAACATGAGGGATGGACCGATTGTGGCCTCGAAGACACCAGCAAGATTCTCACGGTAAGAAGGCCACCGTAATCGTGTACAGCGGCGGTACAGGCAGTCATTACACCCCAGAGAGTGACATTGAGTCCTAGCCACTTTGCAGCCGGGACTTTCTGAAGCATATAGACTTGTAGAGGATCAGAGATTGCTCGACGATGACAACCAAGCTGTGAACATACCATTGGGCACCTCTGCTATCAGATAGGCAACGAAGAATGCTGTTGCAGCATTTTTAAAATTGTTACCTTTCAGCTTCAGGTCCTTGTTTAGACCCATGACTGCGGCATACTGCGGGGAAGGTCAACGACATCCGATACAACATAGTAGCAAAAGCCCTTTACATTGATGAGGACTTTGTCAATGAATTGCATCACGTAGCACAGAAATGCCAATGGGACTATGCGCCAGTCTATCCTACGTCTCAGAGCCTTTAGGTCTAGGTTTCCCACGTGGCTTGTCGCATGGTGATCGGTGAGGCACTTCCAGGCGGCATCCACAGAGCGCGGATCCACGCTCGTCTCGTCGACTATGGCCGCTTCCTTGGTATCACTCATGTCGGCCTGCTCAAAGGGGAATCCTGTCGAGACAAAAACGGGAGTTAGGTTGGAGATTGCAATGTGTGGGAGTCCTGAGGGAAAGAAATCGTGTGGGAGTCCCCAGAAACAACGATTGGGGAGGGAAAAGGGCAGCATGGAAGGATGAGAGTTTGTGGTGGGTCCTACGGGGCGTTATTCCCCGTCCGTTCCAGTGCTGACATGATGGATGCACTGATAGGTTACACAGTTTAGCCTTCGCCGTGTCCACCTCAGGCCCGAATTTCTAGTGCCCTCACCAGAACCAGAGTGGAAGGGATCTACAGCATGGCTGCATGCAGCTTATGCAGCATCTCACTTAGTATTACCTGTAGGGATGGGATAACCACCTTGACCCGGAGATCGAAAATCCTTTGTCCCTTTGCCTCACAACTATGTTTCGTGGTGTTCTCCGTTCGAACGTCGCGGATTCTCTTTCTTTTGGCAAATTGGTCTTTCAAAATGGACTGGGTGCTGAACGCTTCGCACGAGATCAATGTGCAGTCGAAGCATCCAACCATCATCGCAGTATGCATCGTCCTCATACTCTTGATGTCGGCTATTGTCGTCCTCCGCATCTACCTTCATGCCCAGGCCAGCCAAATCAGGGCTGATGACTACGTTATCATCGCGACGGCTTTAAGAGGGTGCTTCCTCCCTATATTTGGCTCTCGCAGGACAGCAGCTAAAGTCACGATCCCTGAGAGCAATAGACTTTCGCCGTCATATACGCTGCACTTGCCATAGCGCGTAAGTTTCCCCCAATATGAAGCAGCGCCTTCATCCACAGAACTCCATCGCTGAAAATCATCCTCCATTGCAGAAACGAGGTACGGCCTCGGTCTGCCGCTAGGGTTACGTCCGAAGAAGAGCCTCGCTACATATTCGAAGGTATCATATCCGCTCCTTCGACTTTTAAAACAATGTCGCCGGTCTCCCTGTGTCAGGTCAATTTTGCAGGGAGACCATTCTATCAAATGGGTATCGCAGGCTTCAAGCTCGCGCTCTGTATAAGTTATCTCCGGCTGCTTTTGGGTACACAAAGTAGTGCATACAGGATCCTCGTCTTGACTATTGCCGTGGTATGTACACTTGGGGATATCGCAGGTGCCTCTGTGTTGATCCTCAACTGCACACCGGTAAATGGAACATCTCGTATCGATTGCCTTGAATAGACTCGGTAACATGCGCTGTCGTTACAGGCCTTCAAGTCTTGGGATTCTCGAGCCAAGGGCACCTGTCTTCCTTTTGGTCCGACGAATTATGCTTTGGCTGGCTTTACGATCCTCTGTGATATCGTTGTCATCCTAGTCCCGACCCCGTTGCTGGCCAAGCTGCACATGAGACTTTGGGAAAAGGCAGTGCTCTGCTGCTTAATTCTCCTTGGACTCTTCACGACGCTGTGCTCCATTCTACGACTGTTGCAGATCAGCGTCATTGCATACGGTGATGGCAACTCGACCATGCTCGTCCTTTGGGGTATCATTGAGTTCAACATAGGCGTACGTTTCAACATCACCGTCTGGTTTTTTCTCTCCTAAATCGAATATTTAAGCCGGCTAACTCTCTGCCAACTCTACCCTGAATAATAGATCATAATCAGCTCGGTACTCTTCCTCGCCCTCCTCGTCAAGAGACACATCCTGGCCTTACGAACCAAGATCAGCTCTTCCGGCATAGGTTCTGGTAGCCAAAAGTACAAAAGCCGCGGCTATCAGATGGCACATCTCCCGAGCCGTAATTACACCGTTCACTGTGGAGGTCACAGGTCGACGCACCACGCAGACAAACTGGGCAGCACGCGCGACGATCATGCGTGAGGGGCAGACGGACGAAGACGTGATCAGGAAGACGACCGAACATCGGGTTTCAATCAGCAGTCAGGTTGGGAAGCAGGACCCATACACAAGATACTAAGACGGAGAGTAGCTGGTCAGTCTAGGATTTCATAGAAGCGAAAAGTCTTTTCTTGACTCTTTTGGGATGTTTCGGTGTCTGCTTCAGGGCGCATTGCGACGATTGAAAGGACGAGACGAAGGCGTTAATAGTAGGTACGATTGAAAGACCTTTATTCATCCATAGATGGCATCTTTTGATCGTTGTACGATAAACCCTAAAGAGATACTTCTGCAGTTCTATGCTTTCGTCGGCACCGCCGCCCTTCGCATTAATAAGGGGCTGTTTTCATTGATCCGTTCATGCTCATGCGCATCTAGGCAGGCCTGTCGCGAAGTCTGGACTGCGATCCGGCAGCGTGAACCTCTCTCTTCTTCGAATTCGGTAATCGCACCTTGAATAGACCTAGACAACTGCTCGTTGTCCGGGGCCGTAGCCTCAGACTGGCTGGCTATTTTCGAGGCCAAGGGTTGCAGGTGTCGGACCAGGTTCGACACGTCCAATATTGCATGATTGGCACCTTCGCCGCGGACTGCGTGAGACTCTGGTAAGTTTTGTTTTTTCAACATGGGCGAACGGTGAACACAGAAACAAATTAGCAGCACATCAGACGTACACATTGTCATTGGGTGCGCTGCATCCCCGATCATGGTAATCCGGCCTCTGCCTTGCGAAACGTGTTCTGGCACCCAGTCTTCCAGCCTTATTACTTTCACTTCCGCGTCTGCAGGGATGTTTTGCACTACTGATTTGAAGGGTTCCGTCCATGGGCCCGCGAGTCGTTTCATGAAGGCGAGACGTTCGACATTGGTTGATGGGTAATCTACAGGAGTGGGACTGTTGAGGAAGCCGGACCGGTAGGGCCAGGACACTATCACTTGGCAGGAGCAAGATCCGCTGCTGCATTCACCGGTCTGAGGCGCATCGAGAACTAGGGGTCCGTGTCAGTCTACGTATGGGGAATAAGCGGGCTTTCGACGAGGGAAGCGTGGTCGGGCTATCATTGAACCGTAGAGACGTACAGCTGAACCAGAGATAGGAGTCACTTCTCGGGTCGCTTCCTTGGAAGAACAAGGGATCCAACTGCAGTACTCGTCAACCTGTTGTGCAGTGTATTGTACCGTAACACCCAGCAGCCGGATGGGCAACCTGTAACTCTGATGACCCGAGGGATAACAGAGTTCCCTCACGCGTGATAGAGATCCGTCACAGCCGACTAGCATAGTCCCGGTACAGAAGGTCCCGTCGTCGAATTGCGCGGTCACTAGACCAGCAGAATGATCGACGGACATTAATCGTTTGGACCACTGAATAAGATGAGCTAGCTGCTCGATTCGAAGGATGTGTTTCGAACGGACCCACGTACGTGGATATCTACGCCCGTCGTCAACAACCGCCTCAATCTGTCCCGGCTGACTCTCGTCCTCTTTGCTGCTGGCACTTTCCATTTGGCTTCCCCATTGCTCAGGTCGAAGAATGTAAAAGTCCCGTTCTCACCCTTCTCCACTGCCTCGCGGTTCACATAAGTCTCTGGTAACCGCGTCCACAGCTCCTCGGGGATGAGGTCGTGGAAGGCCGACAGCGCCCAATGGATGGTCAGGGCCCAGCCGGCACTTCGAGCAGATATGGACGAATCGCGCTCAAGAATTTGGTAGGGAATGCCTGCTTTTCGGAGGCCATGCGCAAGCGTGAGACCACTGATGCCGGCGCCAATGATGATGATGCTCGGGGCAACAGTCATATTTGTAAATTTTGAAGACATAGCTTCAAGTTGTTGGAGAAGTAGCGGTGGGCGTCACCTGAAAGCTGAAGACTACCTTGTCATACATATGACGTATTCGATGCGGGGGTTCCTTCTATCAAGCGCGGCTAGAGATTATTTAGCGTATACAAGACGGTTAGGAAACCTTAGTACTAAATATTAAAGAATCCCCCTCTAAATTTATATAAAAATCTATATAATACTTAGCTATTATAATTATATTAACTTATAATATTCTAATTTATTATAATTAAGATTATATATACTTTTATAATATATCTTAAGTCTTATATTATATTTATCTTATTAAACTATTTAAGTTAAGGCTTTTATTTCTTACTAGCTTATCTGTTCTTACTAGCTCTTATCTACTATTATTATATACTGGAAAATACTTATAAAAATCTAGATTTTTATATATATTAGATAATTTACCTTTACTACCTAGTTATAATAAGTCTTAGTATAGTTAGATATATAGATTTAAGTATATAAAATAATAGAATTAGTTATATCTTTATTACTAATTAACTTATTTATATCATTTATTAGTAAATCTTAAACCTACTTAAAGTAAGAGAGGAAGTTATAAGTTATATAAGTTATATTAGCTACTATAAGTAGGTATTAGTAAATTAAAAATCTAAGAAAATTAAATTATATAAGGACGCTAAATTAATAGTTTTTAATTTAAGGCTTTTTGAAATTTAAGCTTAGGCTAAGCCGTTTCTTAAAGGAGGAGCTAGAAACCTCTCTAGCTTACTTATTAATTAACGAATCTAAAAATAGACTCCGGATTCAGAATCTATACTAAAGATATACTAGTATAATATACTTATAGCCCCCCTATTCCTACTAAGGATAGGTAAATTTATTAAAAATTTATCAAGTCTAAAAACTAGACTAACTATTAAGTTAGATTTTGATTCTAACTTTTAGAATCGACTAAATACTTAGGTTAGGTACCTGAAATCAACTTAAATACTTAGTACTAACTTTAGGTATCGACTTAAAGTTCTTAGATACTTAGTACCTCTTTTAAGTACTAATTTAAATCGCTAAGGTACTAAAAATTAGTACGGGCTAAAAAAAGGTCCTAAGAATAGTAAGATTTTAGAGTATTTTTAGGAAAAAAAATTAGGCCTAAATTTTTATTACTAATCTCTACTATTTTATCTATAAGAATATATTACCTTTTTATATTACTTATAAAAAGTACTAAATATATTAGTAATATTACTTAGATTAGTATTATAAATAGTATTAATAATTATTATTATTAGAAGGGATGGCGACGGAGACAGCGAACACGGCGGGCCGTATAAGCGAATAGGCGTACGAGTTAAAAGACGAGTAGACTAGGGGGTAGGAGAGACAGGGCACCCAGCGGGGGGGATACAACGGGGAAGGAGGTATTAGGGTAGGTAGAGGAGGAGGAGAAGGAGGTAACGCGACGACGCGTTAACTGGCGGGGGGTAAGAAGGCAGGGTTAATAAATAATAAGGAGCGAGAACTATATAAGCTCCTTAAGATAGTATAGAGTATAAAGTAGGAGTAGATAAATAAGATGTTATAGAAGTTCTACTAGAGCGCGATAGGCTAGCTACGCGCCTATATTAACTATACTATCGAGGAACGCGCTAACGTGGCGGAGACTAGAAAGAATATACTGATATTACTAATAGTATAAAGAGGATTAAATAGCTAGGTAGAGATTATATAATATATTATACTAGGGTTATAGGTACCCCTAACCTAATAGGCGCCGGAGGTAGAGAACGCTAGGAGGGCTAAGTAGATCACGATAAGGATTAATAATACTAAGGAGAGGAAATAACTACTAGGGGCTACGCTTATATAACTTATATAGATATTCCGTGTTATAGGTAGAGTTATAGACTCTATTATCGCGGCGTATTAAATAAAGATAGGTGACGTTATACTCTATATTACCACGGTAGAAGCGAGAGAAGAATTAGAAAGAGTAAAGGGGTAGGTTATAAAGGTATATAAGTTAGTACAGATACTCCGATAAATATTAAGGGTAGTAGTCTACAGGGTTAAGATAGCGGCGGTTAATAATAAAGATTAGTATATAATAATAAAGGGGCTAAAAGTAGCTAATAAAAGACTATACCCCTAGCTAAAGATAATTAGAGTTAAATAACCGGCCTTTATATATAGCCTAAGTGTAGCTAGTATAAAGAAGAAGTTCTCCTTACTAATTATAAAGGTCGCTAACCCCGAAGCGGCGAACAGGTTAATTAAAAAGGGAATAGTAGTAGAGGGCGTACTCCTCTTCTATACTAGATAGGAAAGGGATATAGTACCTAGGTAATACTTTAACTACTATGCGTACGGGTATATTAGTAAAATCTATATAAAGCTAGTAAGATATAGTAAATACGCGGGAGGCTATCTAACTAATAACTACGCGGACGGCCTAGGCGTAGTAAGGTGGTACGCGGTCTACAGAGGCGAATACTTAGCGTAGGCTAAGAGCTACCTAATTAGATAAAAGGAGGTAGAGAAGATAAAGGCTAAGCTAGGAGTAAAGCTAAAATACTTCAAGATACTAGAAAGGAAGGTAGTATAAGCTATACTATTTATAGTAGAAGGCCGTTAGGAGGTAAAGGGCTTCTAGATAGTAATATATAATATAAAACGTAAGGTACTTAAGGATATAATACCTAGAGTAAATAGCGCGTTTATATTAAGGAAGGTTAGGAGGCTAACGAAGCTATCTTTATTAGAATACGGCTAGCTACCCCTTCTAGTAGAATCTTAATACTAATAGCGGAGGGAAGAGTCCGCCCTAGCCCCTAGCTAGGACGTAGATATATAGGTAGAGAATTAACCCCTATCTACTTAATAAGTAATATAAGGGGACTGAAAATCCTATAATATAACGTATAGAGAAGGAAGGATATAGTAATAATACCCCTTTTAGAAAATAATAAAGTCTAAGATATAGATATACTTATTATATAGGAACCGGCTAGGAACTTAATAAATGGTATATCTTATAATTATAATATAAGTAGGTTCTATCTAATATATTATAGTAATCTATAGGTAAGAACCTACTTCTATATTAATAAAAGATTAGACCTATCAACTTAAGACAAATGATTTCGGCGCGGAAATCATTTTTACACTACTAGGGATTTAGGTAAGAATCATTTAAAATCTTTAGCTAAATGATTTCCGGGTTAAATTTAGTCCGATTTTTTTTTTGAAAA
>JAABUL010007276.1_pt1 | contig 12044 bp, 12 predicted proteins | sample 5559151 | NCBI WGS metagenome assembly JAABUL01 (sample SAMN10711876, study PRJNA513368) | rock metagenome | isolation source: Antarctica rocks | place: Antarctica: Victoria Land, Pudding Butte sud | reverse complement strand
TGAATCTGAGCTCTGTGCTTGATGAGTGGAAAATGGGAAACGATGGCACGCAAGACCCAGCCAGATTTGTACTTCTGTACTGACCAGCACCACTGACAGTGTCATGGATGGACCAATCTCGAGATCTACCTCTTATGGTTAATCATCTCCGCGCGGTAATACCTTGGCCATTGATAAGGCTAAATCACAGTCTTGGCGCCTGCTAAATGTAGGTTTCTCTCCTCCCAAGGGAAAGGGTCTCATGGGCATTGCTCATTCTTCAAAGTACAAATCTAGCCTTAATCCATCCGAGACTCCTCTTCTCACTGATCCTCTTCTCACTGATTCTCTTCTCACTGATCCTCTTCTCACTGACCTCTTCTCACTGATCCTCTTCTCACTGATCCTCTTCTCACTGATCCTCTTCTCACTGATCCTTCTCGAGCCCGGGATCCAATTCTCGCTCATAGGTATGCTGGGTACCAGTTCACCCAGCATGATGAAAACCGTCACATGCCAACACGACATCTGACCCTCGCGCAAAGCTGCTGCTCCAGCCTTTAAGAAAAGCCCAGGCTTTGCAGCCTGGGACCGAGGCGTTTTTGAGGGCGTGGTTGAGCATGGTCTACGGGAGTTACTGACGGCTTCGTATCCGGAAACCATCTTAGGGCAGGCCCGATGGTGAGGATTCTCATGTAACGTTCACAACAACCAAGTATTAAGAGGTCTGGACCATGATGCGGCGGAACTTCAACAACGGCGATGCCTCGACCGCAGTCAGGTTGATCGGTCGGCGCTCGCTGAATTCGATCCTCTTATAGGCTACAGTCCGTTCTATCAGCCGGAGTCATGAAAGATCTGGTACAAGCTCCCTGAAGTGCGATCATTGGCGTTATTCCTGAAAGCTACAGTAACGGAAATGGCACTCGACGAGATCAGGGAGGGTACCAGAGTTACCGGTACAGGTATCGGTAGGAGCGGAGGTGTGGTGGAAGGTCGCGTCGAAGAAACAATCTTTTCGAAGCGCAGGCATCTCTTCCCAATGTGAGTTAGTCAATGAGACTGCGACTTACAAGTGCGGTTGGGCTCGGAGAGGAGCTGAAGCTGTGGAGAAGAAAAGATGAGATGGGAGGAAGAGAGATCAGAGGTGGATGGAATGCGCACGGGCGAAGCTCTCAGTAGCATCGTTCGACCATCGGTTTGGAACCGTGGGTAGACTGAAAGAATGGCAAGGCTCTATTCAAGCTGGGCAGGAGAGTTCTATCGTTTCATTGGAGGCGTGGGACCTAGCTTTTGGAAGAGAGTGACCGAGTTAATAGCATCGAGCACGTCCAGCGCTTTCCGTAGTTCCGCAGGCACGGCCAAATACGAATCTCTACGCCGGTGGACAAAAACGATGCATTCGGGTTCCCGTGCGGTGCCTGACTTGCTTCGCTCCTGGAGGCTTGGTCCCGTCGCAACTCTTGTGCAACCTCGGTACCCTCGAGCCTTGCTGCCTATCAGCTCTATCACTGTTTACAACCAATCTTTTATCGTACCGCTTATCTCTTCATCTTTCGCTTTCCAAACATCATACCCTTTGCTGATCTTGAGCCTTGCTGCCTACCAGCTCTATCGCCGTTTGCAATCGATCATTTGTCGGACCTTTATCTCTTTGTTTTTCGTCTTTACAAGGCTGTAGCCTTTGCTGACCTTGTCGTGCAGTTGCTTGTTTCGATCTCGCACTTTCGTGACTTTTGCAACTTCTTGGCAAAATCTTCGCTTCCTGAATAGGTTGCTTGGTCGGCTCGGCTCAAGGACCTCGTTGGCGGGTTTGGTTGTGGATATGTTACATTGACGCTGTTGATGGAGGAGATGGCTGACTTAAATGGTGGCTGGATTCGAGAAGTCACTATTCGACGATGGCATTTCTCAAGTACATCCTCAGAGATGGGCCTATAATGAGCGACGAGATTGATGGGTCGGCTGGATTGACGAGTGGGGTTTGATGAGCGCTGTATCATTCCCTTTGCCGTCTTCACCGTCGACGTCTGTGGATCGTGCTCTTTCGTGAGCTTCGCTTACCCAATAGTCTTCTCATTGCTCCCCAAGATCATTGGCCATAGCCTCTCGATGGCTTCCGCCTGTTGTTGTATTCGAATCTGTGCTACGCTTGTTCTCATGACAAATAGTGCTACGGCTTTGAGGCCGTCGTATCCCTACAAGTAGCGCTTCTTCTATCTTAGGAGACTGGCATTTGTGTTTTCCTACGCTGGCAGGATGGAAGGTGTCGCCCGAGGACGAGATTAGCATGTCAACGTTGTGTGGATGTGGCTTTGAGGGATGCGGAGAGGAAAATCCTTTATTGCTGAATGCTTGCAAATAGGAGAAATGTCTTGACCACTGGCTGCTCTTCGTCCGGTTTCAAAGATCTTCAGATATGACTTTTATGACAATGGTTCTGACTGGTACCGGATATTAATCTGCGTCAAAAGATGGACGAGCCTGTATATCCATTATAAGCCCGACCATGTTCCACATGGATAAGGCATCGGCCATATACCCGAGCCACCATCGTGAAGCGTCTGTTCTCCACGCAGATAATGTCGCCCGCGACAACATCAATCCCCCTACTGACCCAGAAAAGCGTCTCGGCCTTGCCTCAGAGGAATGCCGATAAACCGGGATTGCGACCAGTCTTTTCAACTTATAGAGGGACTTGGGTCATTGCATATGTTGTTATGTATTCAGGGGCATTTGCCGCCGAATGGACAGCGAGCGAAAGCCCTGACAATGGGTATATGACCGTGGTCGAACAAAAAATGTTAGTATGATAGTGGCACTTAGATGTCCGGCCTGTGTCCGGTCAACAGGGCTGTAATAATGAACGTGGCTTTGACGTCAGGGCCAATCCTCGTGAAATGGCGGACAGCCAAAACCGAGTAGCTGCGAAAATGCACCAACACCACGATGCAAATAATCTGCGTCAGTCGTGACCGTTCAAAGGCGATTCTCGGGGGGGTCTTGTCCGGGATCCATCGTTCGCCCGCTGCTAATTTACGCTTCGCTCTGGGGCTAAGTTCGATGGGCCGTGGATTGAGGATCCATGTATAGAATCCGAACCGTATTTAGTGACATACATCTCATGCAAGGTTGCGCCTTTACAGATAATCGATAGTGTTTGTGGTTCTTGCGAAGGGGCTATGTTCAATGGAGAAGAAGTTGCTTGAGTCGCGCAAGTCGCTCTTCCCATATAATGGGACCTGAACGATCCCCAGTGACTTGGGTCTCTTGAATCCTAGACCCTGCTCGCGGAGCAAGTGATGGACATAGTGCTTATATGCACGCAGGACCATTAGTACTCTCGTCTGCGCACTCAATCATCTGGCAATAAACGCGAACGCCCGTGAGTAGTTATTTTGTTCTCAGCGAAGACAACTCTGCGGCGACAGGTATGATCCCCACTCTTATCGTAGTTGTCTGTCCACTTCAGCCTTGGAAGCTTGTGGTCCTCCTTACTTAATACCACAGCACTTCACAGTCCGCTTGCAAGGCCACTGTGCGTTACCTTGGTGAGATCCATCGCCACTGCCGCGAGCGTAGTGTCACGGACCGTCTTTGTTGTGCTGAAGTTCTGTGCCACAGCTACCAGTAAGGCGGATAAGGAGAGCATGGCGCTCATTGCGAGCCAGATGCCAAGTCTGGTGCGATCAACGGTGGCGCGGACAACGGACTTGGCGGATCTGACGGCTGTCGGCTCGCTCGCGTTGCCCAGACCTTTCATCAGAGAGCTCCATGCCGCGTGGTAGCCAAACTTCAGCATACTAGTGGTGTAGCTATCGAGGTTGTCATGCATGCACGGTTGTGTAAGGTTGAGCATGACGATATACTTCATGGTTTCGGACATGAAGTCCAAGGACAGGCCAGAAATCCAGTCTTCTTCGACTGCACCGAGATCGGGTGCAATGTTACATGTAGCCATGTAGCCATTGGCACCAGTGGGAGACACTGTGCAATCCTTTCCGTTGTACTTTCCGGCCGTAATGGAGGCCTCGGCAATGAGGAAGCAGTCGTTCGCGGCCCACGCGCTGTTGGGCCCACCCCAGAAGTAAGACGTTGTTTGCTGGCCGACGTCAGGCAATCTGCCAAAGACATCCGAGGTTCTAGAGCATGCTGATTTCTGTGTAGGGGCAGAGCCATTTGGAAGCAGGTCCCAAATGTTCAAAGTGCTGACTTTGACGGAAATGAGTTTCGTCCCTGAGAAGATCGCTGCGGCCTTGGGTGTGGCATTTCCTGCGTCCCATGGGTCACTTCTAATCACCGCCACTGTACCGTTGTCTCTAATCGCAAAATTGTGGTCGGCTAAGTCGCCGTACTTAGGGTCATCAACATTCTGCGATCGATTATCGCTTGCAGCATCGATCCAGCGCAAGCTGACGTCGAAGTATGGAAGCGTGAGATTCATTGTGCTGGTTTCAGGTATTTCTTGAGTTAGGGGAAAGTATCTCCGTAGAGGCAACTCGGTCGAATTAAAGGCGTATGTGGGGTCTTTGCTAGCCATCAAGGCTGCGTTGACGATGGTGACCATGCGCATATGGTCATAGCCGAGAGACGCCCAGTCTGCGAACTGGCCAACAGCTCCCAACGAGACTGGCCTTGGCGTATCTGATAATCTTGTTGAGGGGATCCAAGCTACTGACGAATTGGCAAGCGGAGCGGCGAAGCCTGACAGCCATAACAGGACAATCAAGGTCGCTGCCCATCAAGACCAAAGCAGCTGCGCCCTAGAGCCTCCTTGGGGTACGATCGGGATGCGGTAGTTATCCAGACGCACCAGCTCTGTAAGCGTTATCCCCCTCTTATCGAGCAGAATAAAGATCGTTCTCCAAACGAGAAGTGCCGTGCAGCTGCCGGCCAAAAGTCTGATGATGACGAGTGCGAGAGATATTAGACCGGTGACTTGTGTCTGATACAGATCAGACGTGAAGAGTGAGGAGGGCGATCCAGTCTTGGAGTTGCGATTGTCGACCCATTGGTCTACCGTTATGAAGAGGAGGACACATGCCACTAAATGAACGAGGAACAGGTACCATGCTTTGAGGGTGTCCCAAGTCCCAGAGTCGTCGGCGCGGATAATACATGTATCTGGAGTTCTCTCGCTTCGCTCTTGGACAACAGCCTGATACTTTTTTCTGCTATTCCTGTCGTCCCAAGCCATGTTGAATCTGTCACGCTTGTTTCCACAGGACTAAGATGCAACTTGAGGACAGTCTTATCTTATTTACTGGTTGAGCAACGTACTAGGCCGCGGCTCAGGGACAGCGAACACAGCGCGCAATATCAATCCAAATCTGCTGCTGAAGTCGTTGAACAATAGAGTTTCTTCTGGTGTGATAGAAGTGAGAGGTCACGTCGGCCAGACCTTTTGCAGAGCCAGTCCACGAGTCAGCATCAGCAATTTATGAAGAAGACCGCTGCAAAGAGCCGGAACTAGAAGATCCAGCAAAAATAGGCCATAGTGCTCTCCTACGAAGGCAGGGACAGCGTAATAAGCCCTGAGGTCGAGAGAAAAGAAATAGCTCAGGAGCCTATTAATTTAGCCACTCGACGCCGATGAGCGCCCCTCGGCCACATCTCAGATAAGGCCAAGCCAACCACCCAGCTGGGAAAGCCTCGCCATGGACAGCCTTGCACACAAACAGGAACCTACCCCGCTGGATTCGGGCACCACGACAGCCAATGGCCTTTTTGCTCTGAAAATTACAAATTACCGGACGAAGGTGCATCCCAAACCCCATCATCGAATCATTCCCCTTCCCAAATACTAAGGCCGCATTGCACCAGGCCAGTGTCCTGGGAATAAGGACTCGGTGAGGGGGCTGAAGCTCCCAGCCAGAAGCGCCCTCCCCCCCCCCTCCGCGCGATCAAGGCTACACACAATCATAACACAACTGCTTCCCCGGGATGCAACCGTAACTCCACACAGTTCAAGAAAAGCCGAGGTCTGCTCGCCCTGCCGGTCGTTTGTTTCCGGTTCTTTCAAGAATGAAAATATGGTATTGATACGGTCGATAAAGGCCGTCACGCTGTTGGTGTGAAGGCAACGGCAGCAGGCAGCTGGGGCTGCTGGCTGTGGAACACGCGCCGTTCGATGTGCCCGTCCGTATTCGAGACTTTGGGGTGCGGCCACGCTGAGATCCGTCGGGGGTGTCTGTTGCTGTTGAAAGGACGCCCGAGGAGTCTGGAGTGCAGCAGAGGGAGAGGAGGGCGGTTGCTGTACGTCGAGATACCGATGTTTAGCCGAGGCCCCACCTCTGTCTCGATATCGAGACAGAGGCTTCGGGTATGCGGGGTTAGGTCCGAACACATTTTTCGGTTTTGGCGTGTGGGAGAAATGCACTGGTCGATCTTTCTTGGATAATAATGTTCCCTGTATCCCAACATGGTCTCGCGGATCTGTGTCCATCTTGTGAGTCTGATCCTGAACCTGTCAGCTGATGAACGATAGCAAAGTTTTCCGTTTACACCTTGTGTCTATGTCAAGAACCCTATATCCCATGCCCCGGCAAGAACAGGTACACTCTGTTCAGGCATCACTCTACCTTGGTCTCTCCACCTGGAGGCCCTCTTCCAATGCGCATCGCAAGTAAGAGCTCGACAGGCGATGATGGTTTGCCTCTTTGACTATGCGTTATTACTGGTGTATCATATTTATCGTCATCCCATCAACAACCTTTCCAAAGGCGCCCGGTCAATATTACAAGCCTTCTTCTAGGCGCCCCTGAAAAGTGCATCCTGCCGGACCATGGGATAGAAGTATATATAATTTTCGTATGCATGCCTACCCACCAGGCTATAAACTACCACCAGCAGCACCTATGATCTTCACACCCCCTTGATCGCCCGAATACGCTATCCAGTAGCGGTTCGGATGCCAGGCGACGCAGGACGCTGGCGCATTTGTTGGGATTGTGTGGATGTACTCGCCTGTTTCAACATGTGCCTGGAAGATTGTTCGAATCAGCGAATTTTCCCTCTCAACCAGAAATAAAACATTCAATGAAATGCCCTAGCCTGTGCACCTAAGGCCCAACCTCGCAGGGGAAAGTAGGATAAAGATTTTTGACTCTCCAAGAGACCCAAGAGAGCAAAGACTTACAATCTCAATCCCATTCCCCTCATCGCTGCTCCCAGCCACAAAGCTCCCATCCCAACTAAACCCCACCATCCGCACCCCTCCCTGCATCCCGCTCAACGTCCTTCTGCAAACCCACTCCTGCGTGTCCCACAGACTGACCAGCGCATCGCTGCCGCCAACCGCGAGGTACCGCCCCGTCGGGCTCAGCGCCAGCGATAAGCAAGCCGAGGTGTGTGCGTGTAGCGAATGCAATGTCTGCAGCGCAGGCGGTGACGAGGAGCTGCTAGATCCAGTAGCAGGAGGCCACGCCGCGATCTTGACGGACCCATCTCCCGTAGTGAGGAGGAGAAGATTGGGGGCTGCATCCGTGGGTGCGTGCGGGAAGAGAAGCTGGTTCGTCTGTATGTTCTGCTTTAGCGGCGCTCCAGCCACTGGTTCCCCTTCCACAGGCACCGCGATGGCGATCAACGCATCGTCCTATCCCCCCACTCACCGATCAGCCTACCCTGCACCTCGATACCTCGAACCATGGGGGTATAAGGAGATATTACCGCCCCTACCTTCCGCCCCACCACCACCGTGCCTCCATCCGCGCTCCAACACACACTCAGGCCTTCGCCACCGACCTGCACAACCGCCCTGCAGCTCTTGCTCCTTACATCCCAGAAGCGACATGTCCCGTCGGAGCCCACCGAAGCGAGTTCAGACTCTTTGACGGGGTTCCAGGCCAGCCGCTCGATGCTGCCGGTGTGGCCGCGGAGTTCGGTGCTGTGCTTGGCAGAGGGTTTCTCGGGGTTCCAGATGCGGAGGGTGCGGGAGGAGGAGCCAGTGGCGAGAAAGACGCCGGTGGGGGAGAAGGCGAGGCAGCGGATGCTGTGATGGGGGAAGGGAAAGGTTAGTGGAGAGGTTTCTAAGGGGAGACTGGGGAGAGCAATTGGGTGGAGGGAAGGGGATCCAAAGAGTGAAGTAAGCAAGAGATGGAGTGTGGGAAGGGGGGGAACGTACGCGTGCGAGCCGGGACCACGAGCGGAGGGATCGTAGTAGGCCTGGGTTTTGAGGGTGGAGAAGAGTGCGGAGAAGCGGTCTTTGGCTACGGGTTTCCGTGGTTGGATGGGAGCCATGGGTGGAGTAATGCGGTTGGAGTTGCACGGCAGATTGTGGGCCGGTGGTGATCTGAGCTTGAATGCCCGCATGTGATACTTGGAATTGGCTATTTTGGGTTTCGGGAGCTGGTTTTTGTTAGACAATCAAGCTGTGATCTAGACGATTCCATGAGCTATCTAGAAATTTAGAGACGTAAGAAGATCACCAATGGAAAGAGCGTCTACAGGTCGAAAGGTCGAAAGGCCATAACAGACTGGATCTTCGATTCCACACAAGAAGCTTGGCATACAATGTAGGCTTAGTTGACGCCTGCGAACAACCGGGTCCCAGCCTAAGACTTACTCGTTTTCACCTATTAATGCAATCCACCTATCAATGCAACGCGCTAGTAATTTAGGTGCATAAATCTAGGGTTGAGGCACATAACCCTGAACTTTGTACCTAAACCACTAGCGCGTTGCATTGATAGGTGGATTGCATTAATAGGTGAAAACGAGTAGGACCCGCGAACGGATCTCCCGAATCACTCTTGGTGACGGGTCGGGTCGAAGCGGATATCCGCCCGAAGTAGCCCGACTCGATTACGCGCAGTCGGCATAACTGCGGGCCGGGAGTCTCGTAATGCGTTAATCTTGACAGCAATCCTTCTAATCAATCAATGATCTTCGCTTGAGTTGTGCAGTACATGCACAGTTTGAATCGCCTTCTTTCAAGCCCTTGCCAATATCGGACTAGCCGTTCTCACCGGCCGAAGAGAGATGTGAGAAGAGATTGAACTTGGAATAAAGGAGCGTTTGATTTGGCGTGCTTGATGGGGTATAATCGAGTGGTGGGTCTTGAGTCTCATAATTTCGACCGGGATCCGGGGAAGAAGAAAGGGACGAGGGATTAAAAGGTCAGGTTGTGCTCTGTGCCCTGTCAAACTGGAGGCTGCTCGCTGGGAGCTGAGGTGGCAAAGCATGGAAGCGGAACAAAGGATGCATGGGTACTGAGTAGCTGAATTCTCATGTCTAGTGTTGCCTGGCCATTCTAGTAATCCAAACGAACGTACTGTATCACATGAAACCGTCCGGCTGGAAAGCAAAGAAATCTAGTCTCACGAGAAGGTCAAAATCCTCATGCCCCTAAATACCGCTCTTGAAATCTTCCCCTCCAGCGGCCATGTCAACCTCCATTGCCTCCCGAAGACCACAGACCTCGAACAGTTTGATGGGATTCACCCCACACCCCTGGTTACCAGTTACGCCTTCCGACTTCAGTTTCTCATACGCAAGCTTGATAGCGCCGAACGCTGGAGCGATGGCTGCAAACGAGAAGATCATGATACGGAAGCCCATCTCACGGGCCTCCTCAACGGTGATTAATGGACTATGACCGTTTTCGACAATGTTTAGCAGCAAGGGCCATGGCGCAAGGTCGATGACGGCTTGGCATGCTTGCTCTTTGCTCTTGAAGCCTTCCAGCAATCCGCAGTCGGCGCCGAGGGCGCGCGCAGCGCGTAAACGAGCAATGCATTCATCGTACCCGAGTTGTTGGTTTGCGTCCGTGCGGGCAATGAGCACGATGTCGGAGCGCGCCCGGTCCTTGGCTGCCTTGGCAGCACGGATGCGGCACAGGAATACATCTTGGGTGACGACTTTCTTCCCAGAGAGGTGGCCACACCGTTTTGTCAACACTTGGTCCTCGATGTGGAAACCGGCGACGTTGGCTCTGATGTAATGTCTGACCGCCGAGGCGACCGTGATAGGGCCTAAAAATATCAGATAAAGTATGACTTAGTGCCGAGAGGACGGATACTCACCACCGTATCCAGTGTCCATGTCTGCTATCAGGGGTGGACCTTCGTAATCAAGGTTGGCGATCATGTCTGCTTGCCGAACCATGTCAGTAAGTGTGGCCACACCTAGATCTGCCATGCCGAGCGCTGAAGCGGTGGTCCCAGCACCGGTCTAAGTGGTAGTCAGCTCGACGATCCATAAGGGCTAAGGGTTCTAGTACCATATACATGGCGTCGCAGCCGACCGCCAAGGCAATGCGAGCAGAGAGCCCGTCGTAGACGCCGGGACAGACGATCAAGTCTTTCGTGTTCTCAAGACGACGCTTAAGTCTGGTGGCCGGCGAAGCAGGGATATCTTCAACACCCCCTTCGATAATGGTGGGTGGAGGGGCAACCTCATCCATGAAGCCAGCCGAGGAGGAAGAAACAGTGTCTTCGTCGACATGGTTGTTCAGCTCCTTGGTGAGAGGGTCTGCTCCGGAGAGAGTGCGCGCTTCGTGTTGCTTGAGATCTCTTGGGCTTGTATCGACAACAGAGTCTGCCCTGGACAGGGTGTCCGTTCCGGGTGGGTCGCTCTTGATTGCTGGCGAAATCTCGTCAACCCTGATTCTTAGATTGGGCGCACTGGTCATTCCCGATTTGGAGCTATTTGATGCTGGTGGAATGACCAATCCTGGTGCATGGTCCTTCGAGGCTTGTTTGAGGGCGACGTCGACGGCAAAGCTTTCGCTTGGGTGCATGGCTCCCAACTCCGTTCGAGGCATCGTTGGTGTCAGCGTGAGAAACATTTGTCTTTTGGGAGGTTTAACAGATGGCAAACCGATGCTTGGATTGAATATGAAAAAGGAAGTAATGTAGAACAAGGAAAGTAATGTAGAAAGCGTAGCTTGAGTCGGTACAACGCTCACTGTCCAAGAAGACCCCCCCTTATATACCTTTTCAGTATATCTTAGCGGGCCGTGCGTTCTAAAGGGGCCATGTTCGACCACCGCACCACATTCGCTCGATCGATCTGTATGCGTGTCGCATGCATATGCACGAAGTCCGTCTCGGAGATTTTTGCACGGTCAAGCCAAGATCTCTACTCTTTTTGCTGACCTCCACTATCTTTCCCCTCTCTTCTCTTTCATAGCCAAGATAGATCGACACGAACAAGCTCTCAACAAGCTCAAACACTGAAAGCCTGAGTCTCCTATCACCAAACCACGTGGTTTACACTGGGGGCGAAAAGGACGACTAATGATACTACGAAAAAGCGAAGTTGAACGAAGCATAGAGAGATACCGGCGAAGGAAATAATGAACAGAGTCTCACAACAGAAATTATTGATTGAGGCGGCGTTCATACTTGATTAGGGTAATCAGCTAAACAAAATGAACTTACTATACGGACCGATGACTGACAACACGGACATTGTTCTTCTACGTATTCGGCGGTGACACCATGGCACCATGGAAATATGCCGGGGACATGCTTGGTTGCCAATGTGGTGTGGTGGTCAAATGTGACTCCCCCAGGACATCCCATTGGCGGGCATCATGGTTCTTCCACTTGAAGCAGGTGGTGTCGTGCAGTCATGCATCTATTGCTTGTCTATGAAATCTATGGTGTGAGAGATGTAACATACACGAGACTGCCAAGGCGCTAGCCTAATTGGGTAAGAGTCCCGCAGGAGGCAGCCGCATCTCATTGGCTCCAACACTTCCTGATATCATCATAAATCAATTGTGAAGGGCGTACGTAACCTTGTTCGCTGGAGGCTCGGGAAAGAATTCATAGCATTCTGCGAAGGATATTCGTGCTAGTCTTCTAAGTAGCAGTCGCCGAAGACATGGCAAGATGATAGGAGCGAATAAGGAACGCGAATGCTTTCCCCTCTTGGACGCTTAACAAAGAAATTGCCAGCACTCTGCGAAGGATATCCGCGCTAGTCTTTGGCGTCTGGAGTAGCAGTCGCCGAAGATATGGCCAGATAACAGGAGCGTATGACGAACGCGAATGCATTTTTCGCTCGGACGTTTGATAGCACGCTAAACGAGCGTTGAGAGACGGGACGGTCCTGCGCAT
>JAABUL010007275.1_pt1 | contig 12048 bp, 12 predicted proteins | sample 5559151 | NCBI WGS metagenome assembly JAABUL01 (sample SAMN10711876, study PRJNA513368) | rock metagenome | isolation source: Antarctica rocks | place: Antarctica: Victoria Land, Pudding Butte sud | reverse complement strand
GATTTCAGCGCATGGTGTCACTGAAAGGTGTAGATATGTGAGTGGATTTCTGTATCTCCCTTGAAGACCGCGCTCAAAGGATTGGCTGGGATGTGAAACAGTTTGGTGTCTTGGTACGATTGAGCTAGACCTTCCATTACTGCCTTAAGCGGTGATGGCTAAGAGACGCTTGTCGTTCCATGGAGGCCCTGAGATGGAGCAGAGAGTGTGGCATTGGCATCGAGACGAGACCTGCTGGACACTCACCCTTAGTCTCTATCGAAAATCCCTCGCTATGGCTTCAAGGTCTGCTGTCGCCTCGCTAGCCATCACGGTCTCCGCATCCACCAAAAGTGTCATGCACGCCCCTCTTGCAGAGTGAATTGCATATTCGGCAAGCATTTCACCTACACCGTCGACACCTAAGTTGGCTTAGGATCCTGGCCGCCAGTCTCGGGCGGCTTCAGTAGCTGCCAGGGAGGCGCATAATCACGTGTCATCAGCACCCAACAGTCCTACTAGGTAGGTGTGACCGTCGAAATCGGCGCCGACCTAAGCCTAGAGCTCCCGACGATCGTCTGTAGGCGCCTCGGCATCTGTCTCTTTCACCACTGAGATTGGCATCACGCAAGGGCCCAAGACATAGCTGTCCAAGGCGGTCCCTGGACCTGTGCACTGGCTGTTGGTCGTCGGCTCGTTACGGTGAAGGGGAAGCAGATCCTCTTGGAATTACAGTGCGAGCAGCTTCCTAACAAGGCGAGGCCGGATATTATAAAATTTCCGTGGAAAGGGCCGGATGGCCTGAACGGTGGGCATATGGGTGCCTGTGATTGTAAAACAAAGCACTGGAGAGACAATGGTGCCCAGATTGTCGTTTGCCTACAGGATTGTGCATAGGGCTGGGACTGTGGTTCAGTGCGGTGCAGGTGGGAGAGACCGAGGGTTGATGGTAGGGGCATCTGTTGTTGATTGTCATTCATGAGTTCAGGGAGGCCGGCTATGTCCATGACGATTTGGAGAAGTTGGATACTGATGTGTCCAATGATAAACCACGACTCTCGTTCCTTCTTACCCCTCTCTTTCGCTCTGCCACTGTTTGACAATCCCACAGCACCTGTATGGAGACATCACGAGATCAGTCTCTCCAAGAGCAAGTAGCCTAGAATCTCGATATCTACCGTGTGGTAAGGCTGCCTCATAACCAGACTCGGCGAAAATTGTCCCCCACAACGCAACACATTCAATGATGAGGAATTCATGACATCAGCGTCATCTGATTGGAGCGAATTCACCCTTGCTATGATTTCGAGCAAGCGTTGGACGACCGTAAGTCACCATGTGGAGACCAAAGTCCAGTCCGGAAGCGTCCAAACACCTCCTACGGTCGTTCTTAAAGTTGTGTGCCATGGAGGTATCGTCAATGTGAGGATGTTGTCAACGGTGAACCTAACGAGTAGTCCGGTAGTCTGTCCAAAGAATCCAGCATGAGTGCTGTGCCATCATTGAAGCAATTGTTCTATATCTCTTTCTCGTCCAATCGTAGACAAAGCCAGTGACCCCTCGAACGTCGCAATACTCCTACGGTACGTGGGTACCCCATCGCACGTCTGAATGCAGGGCCGAATGTGGCGAGTGGCGACCACGGAAACAGCGGCTGGCTAGATTCAAGCTTTCTGGAAGTAGACAAAAGCGCCAATCAGAACGCGTTGACCCCCTCCATCGAATCTCGGCCGACAGCATTGAGTTTCGAACTTATGCAGATCTCGTTGAGCAGATGGCCGAAAGAGGAAGGCATGTCTTCGGCCCCGAAATTGGCCATACTAGAATGCTTCAGCGTCAAACAATTAGGAAGATGATGCATTCTCCTCTCTGGAGACATTTGTAGCCTTGGATTATGGGCGAGTGTTTTGCCCAATGAGACCATAAGCGCTGCGACGTGAGAGGGCACCAAATGCCGCCTACGGGTTGCAATTGCATGACAAGCTATTCTTGGAAGTCGAGGAAGCCCGTGCCGTTCTGGACGAGGAACATGAGGAACGGGCTCCAGACTCCAGTGAAGGCATACAACTGGGCCAGATGGAATATCGTCTGCTGCGCATGGAAGGCCTGATGTCTGGGCGTGATGCGTTTCAGATGACACCGCCGCACCATGGCTCTGCTTGTTGATCCAGGGTTGCCGTAAGGCGGGACGTTGCACGGTAGCACCCAGCTGGCTTCACCGTTGTAGCCATTCGCAGACCATTGTTGAGCAAGACGTTCTGTCGGCGACGTGTATACTTCATAGACACGTACTCGTCCGCTAGGCTATTGTCTTAGTATCAGACACGGTGACTGTAAAGGTTGCTTGACTGAGGGGTCCGTGTAAAGTAATCTTCCGAGGGTTATGAAATCATTTACCTGCCAAGCCGCTATTATAGCGTCAAGGACGAATTCGGTCGCCAAAAACGCGAGCCAATTTCACCATCTCGGACCAACGTTCATCAAAATCAATTGTCATTTCTTCACCATCATTTTGGTTCTTCTTGCTATTTTCTTTCTTTTTTCAAATGGTGGCAGCAGAGAATACTTGCTGAGTTCCACAGGACTGGAACAGCAGGCCTCGAATGCATCTATCTCATCCGTCGTGGTAGAGAAGGGGTAGACGGGCGGACCTATTGGAGAGAAGAAGCCAAGTCAGAATTGCCATTAGGATCACAAGCCGTGTGTGGATTGGAATACTGGAGGCAAGTCCGCTCGGAGGGTGCTGGTATTCCAAGGTGACCTCGGCAAGAAGCCAGTCAGTCAAGCTCTTCGGTTGACGCCAGCAAACCGACGCCAGCAGCCCTGAATCATCAATCTATATACAGGCCCTCGAAAACCCAGCATACCTCACTCCGCACCATTCATTACCCGCACTAAGCCTTGATCAAGATCACGTTGACTGCCACTGCACAAGGCGATCGCCGTCTTACACAGCTTGTACGACCACCAACTCCGTCAAAATGGCCTTCACGACTGGGCACATGGGCCGCGGACGATGTTCCTCAAGAGTGTTTGTGACACTGTTACTCGCAATGAATATCACATGTACCATGGCTTTGACCCAGCAGTACTGCTCTTCGCAGAACACTGGTTCGGATTTTGCTGCCGGTATGTGCAAACCTCAATGTGGAGGCTTTGCTGTTATGGCTAACCTAGGCCACCCTGGCCGCGTACGTAGTCTCAAACAACTATCAATCGAACGGGGCTTGCTCCACATCCTGCGCCGGCTACGCTTTCGCTGTTGTTCAATACAAGAGTTGCTGGTGCTCAAACTACATCCCAGCGAGTACAATATCGTCGGGCTCCTGTGGCGTGGCGTGTCCGGGTTACCCCTATGAGAATTGCGGCGACGCGTCGTCAGGTCTCTTCGGATATGTGGCCCTTGGCAAATCACCGCTCGGCACGCAAGGTGTAGGCGCCAGCAGCTCGCCCATAAAGGACACCACCACTCAGCAAACCCAGGCCACTAAGCCAACATTTCAGGCGGTTAGTACCCAATCCTTACCTGGAGGTCCATTCTTCTCCCCCGCGGGCCTGGCTTCTCCTACCGACAACACAGTCACTATGCTACGGCCTTCTTTACCTTTTCCTGGGCCTCCCACTTCAATACCATCGACGCCCATTTCCTTTGAAACTCACTTTTTGACACTGTCTGCACAGAATTCTTTACATGCCCCAGATCATGTGACTGTGCAGAATACAGTCACAGCTTTGCAATCGGACAAAATTTCTTCTGTATCTATAGTAGGCCCTGCCCTCTCCTACCATAGGCAGCTACGCATTCAATAGGCGAATGCGCAACCGAAGTGGAATGAGAATCGTCGCTAATAAGCCCATCTTAGACGCCTTCTACGACATCTACGAGCACTAGTACCATACCCACACCCACACTAATACCTGTATCAACAACTCCTGAACCCGCAACGACATCTTCCATACCGCCTATAAACGCCCCACCTACCACATCCACCACACCCACTACGTCAACCATACCAGTAGCGCCGACTACCACTCCTACTACAGCCTCCTCGTCAAGCAGTACGTGGTCAGCAACGCCATGGACATCTGTGATGACGGTGACTGGCCAAGTCATTACCCGCACCATCACACCCACAGCCCCTATGCCTGCCGCCACTACCATAGTGGCAGCTGCAGCAGACAATAAAGGTGGCTTCTGGTCTAACAAACCTCAAGTTGGGGGTGTCTTCTTTCTGGTAGCTGTTATCATAATCGCCCTCATAGCCGCCATACTCTTCTTCCTCTTCCGGCGAAGACGTCCTTCGGACGTTGCTACTATTCAGTCGACCACGGGAAATAATACGCCACAGCGACGACCTAGTCGGCTGAGTCAAATGGGGCTGATAGGAGGAGTCCAGCGGCAAGCTACAGTTCCAAGCATTCAAACGAGTGGTTGGGGTCCTGGAAATAGCACGGAGAAGAGCCCGGCAGATACACTGAACGCGGATCGTCGGAGCAGTTACGCGAAGGCCAACGATCATCGACTGGAGCCCACAGCGCTGTGGAATCCTCTTCACAACAATGGGAGCCATAACAGCATGCAGTCCTTCCGAGACGATCAAGACTACTCTCGACGGATGTTGCGCGTAAGTCCATTAGACCTCCTTCACGAGACCTTTTCGAGTGCCTTGGATAATGCTGACTTCCGTCAGATTACAAACCCCTCGGATAGCGAGCTTTAATTTCTCTCGACCGTCCTGTATTAGCAGCACCGAGTAACTTTTGATTGATCTCGCGAGCTGCGGGTCTCACTCGCATACGCCCCTCCTTGATTCTCGCGAAATGCGACCTACACCTAATAAATTCCTCATGGATATCGGAGGGTCGATCAACCTTTTGACCCTCTTTGGACTACATGGCTACATATCTTACATCATACGTTTCGGAACATTGTGCATGTGTACTTCCGCGGAAGACATAACTGGCGTTGGGTCTACTGACTGATCGTGAACGATCAAGTTTTATTAGTGTTTCTGTAATTACAATGTACAATAGCTTGACGACGAGCGAAAAGGTCTTTGGAGTGCTCTCGGTTCGGGATGACGAAAGGGGAGGTCACTCATGGTATGACGGCCTGCAGAAACAATGGAATGCCATGGCGTTCAAGGGGGGCGGGAAGCAAGATCCCACGTAAGGGATGCAGTACAGTGAGCGAAGAATATGAAGCGCAATGCAAAGCTTGAAACCACTCGCTGGAGCTGAGCAGGCGAATTTCGGCAATCGCACATGCCTGAAGCAATGAATGAATGCCACAAGTTGAACGTGGAAATTGGTAGGCCTATCAATGCTTTCCCCTGTGCTTGTGAGAAGGTCGAGTAGAGTCCTTCTCCGCATGATGTTCTCGGCCACAGGAAGGATGAAGGACATGAATGGCCTGGATTCGGTGCCTCGACTGCACGGAACATGGCATGAACACCTTCCAGCACGATAGAATTGCTCTTGCATGCTTGACGTGAATCTCCCGTAGGCTTTGAGATAGTGTGGGGTACGTTGATCGAGGAAGTCATTGCCTATGTTGGCCTAGCGCAGATAGCGGAGATGCGGTTTGCCTTCAAAGGGCGAAGAGATCCTCGGGCGGCGACGTGATTGTGATTGTGGACGGGGCACAAGGCCGGATCTATCAGCTGCAAGAGGCTGTTGGATACCGACATGTATGTAGCACGGTATGCATGGCTACAAATAGAGATGCCGGTGCTGGCTTTGTTTGCTTCCCCACACTTCACGATTCACTAATTGCTTTTCACGAGTTGGATGACGAGGTTGACGGACGAGCGATCGAATCAATGAATGAGGAACACTTCATCAAGTCCTAGCGACCTCTTGATTTGAACAAGGTGAAAGTTGGAGAGAACGACAATCACTACACCATCTTTTGCATCTTGGGAGTACAGAAAGATCAGAAGACGACAAAGCTGCCGTCTTCAAGAACAGTCACCGCTCTGCTGGAAGAGATAGGAGCCTTCTCCTAAGTTGAAGTTTGGCTCCTCCCTGACCGAGCCATCTCATCCCCGATCAGCAACTTTTCATCAACTATAGACGACTACACTAAATCCGTCCGAGACTTCTTGACACTTCGAAATGTCTTTTCAAGAGGTCACGCCTTCCAGCCAGACCCTCATCCTATTCGCTATCGGCTTACTTTTAAGTGGAATTTCGTACCTTGTACAAACGAAGAGTCAGAAGATAGCTATACGAGAAAGTGTAGCAGCATGGCTTCCCAACCTCACTCGGGGAAGATGTACACCAACCTCGGAAACGCCACCTCGATCATTGACCCCTGAGAAGAAAGTGCCCAACAACACACCTCCACCCAGCGCATACCAAGACATCTTTCCACCATCAACCCGTGGAAACCTTCCAACATGGACCAAGTCATGGAGATCGCTAGCGGCAGGTCTGAAGAGTACGAATGGCGAGGCGGAGATCAACCAAATTGTGTCCGCTGAAAATGTCATTGGGTTTGAGCAAGACTACCGTGAAGCTAGCCCCTCAACTTACACTCCGATGGGCATTTCGATTGCAGAAGTCAAAGCTCTGGGCGATTTTCCGGAGTATTCGAAGCTCAGCGGCGTACCATTGCCAGAGCCATACGCTGAATTTAACCTCGAGACTGCCATTCCAAGGCCATACCGGCCGTTCAGATGGGCGTATCATCAGACGATGTGTAGGTTTTCAGGTTCAATGAAAACATGGCTCGCTGACGAATGTCGTAGCCTTGAACAAATTGGAACCTAATTGGTGGCTCGAGCTCGAAAGCAATTACACAGAGCGTATTGCAGAGCGAAAAGGACTCTTCGAAAAGTATGGCAAGCTGGTCCTGAATTACCTTCCAGGCAGCGAGCTAGGTTGCAAAGAGATAATGGAGAACGCACTACAATTCTACTGCGCTCGCTACCCGCAACACTTCTCTCTCATCCACTCAAAGTCAAAAGGCTATGTCTTCAAAAACGGAATTCTCAAGAACGAAACCATCATCAGAGATATGCATCCCCTGCACGTCCTGCTGCAAAACGTACCCGAAGATTTCGCAGTCATGCTCCGGAATCCCAAGAATGGCATGTACTACTTCCGCGCCGGACTTCTCTGCTCCTCGCTCGGCTGGAACGTAGACACAAAACTCGGCATGCAACTCAAAGAAATCCACACCCCAATACCAGACTACAAAGCGAAAATGGAATTCTCCATGGACCGGTAAGCATCACGTTCCCACCACCTCATTCAAATTAATCACACCCCTCCTTCACCAGATACTTCTCCCGCCTCCCCACCGACCGCCCTATCCAACGCGGCTCCTGGGGTCTCGAAATCGACAAACCCCTCTTCATGCCCCCCGGCGACCCGCACGAGCAACTCCGTCTCTCCCAACTCCCCACTCTAACCCTCGACCGCGTCCACCTCCGCGTAGACTGGCAAACCCTCCGCCGCCTCCCCCTCTCCGGCGCCATCATCTTCAATTTCAAAGCGCTCTTCACGCCCCTCGAGGAGTTTAGAGATGAACCTTATGTGCCGGCGTTGTGCTTGAGGGTGCTGAAGGAGGGTAAGAAGAACCTGATGGAGTATAAGAATACGTGGCATGTGGAACATGTGGCTGTGCCGGCGTTGGAGCGGTGGGTAAGGGAGCAGGAGGAGCGGGGGGTTGTGGAGAGGGAGTGGGAGGTTAGGACGCTGGAGGAGAGTCCGTGGTTTCCGGGGTGGGAGGCGAAGTGGCGTGGGAGGCAGGGGTTTTGAGGGGAGTTTGGGGAGATTTTGCTGGCTTGCGTGACATTGAGATGATGATCGAGAAGCGAAACAACATTCATGAATGCATATGGAGGCTCCCTCGTAATTACATGACGCTTTTTTTAGCATTAGCATGCAAGCACCACGGCGGAAAGGGGTAAGTATCTTGCATTGATGAATCATTATAACTGAAGCTTTTCTGAAATATGATGAGAAAAACACCGAACCTCGATGCAAAGCTGGAGAAGTGTCTGATGAGAAGCTAGATTGCATTTGAGGCATACAGATAAATAGATTATCGAAAGCTACTTATTGCAACATGAACGCATAAATCTTGTACAATTGAACAACGGGACTAAAGTAGCAGACCAACCACTATGATGAATCTCATACACGATCATGCTAAGAGCAGCAGCTCACTGCGAGCAAATGATGTTGAGGACTTGTTACAACGCTTTTGAGTCGCTCAATTTGATGTTATTTCCGAAAATCCGAGAATTTCTGGTAGAATGTTTAAGTGCCGTAGTTAGATTTCGTGCCAGAAGGACTGTGGAAAGGATGGAAGGTGCTATTATCATGGCATGAGATCTATAGATGATCATATTAAAAGGTATGAAGTATAAGCAGTCTCATTGGTATAATGCAATAGTTTATTAGCTATTATAGATATATATATATCTATATAAAAGAACACGTATGATAGAAAATACTATATTTATATACTAAGACCCTACTTAGTTATCTACTAAGGCTAACTTAGTCTAAATTTCTAATACTCCCTCTTAGATTAGTGTTAATAAGGTATATCTTATATCCTCTATTATAATATCTATATACCCTTATACTTCACTTGAAGCTATTCCTAATAGTTATCTAGTAAGGGGGAAGTTAATAAGGCTAACAGGTTTTATTAGTAGGTTAGCGTATTATCCTTTAGTATTAACTTATTAAAGACGAATTTTATTAGTTTTAAAGACTAATTACCTTATAAAAAGATACCTTATATAGATATATTTAGTAGTAGTATAATTAATTAGATTAGTTACTAGCTTTATAACAGCCTAGTTATTAATATTTAGGAGTATTAGGATTACTCCTTTATTATAACCTAGCTCCTTTAATATAGGACTAAGGTATAGAGCCTCCTTATATACCTTTATAATAGTAATATATTTAGACTTATATATAGATATTACTACTAGCTTTTATAATTTAGATTACTAGGCGACAGGTCTATTAAATAACTTATAGATATATACTCTAGTAGAATAAGAGGTATCGTAGTTATTATAGTAGAATATATTAGTAAAATCCTCTAGACTATTATTTTTACCTAGTTTATAGAGTAGGCCGTTATTAACTATTTTAGTAAGGTAGTATAGTACTTATTTTACTACCTTTATATATTGTAGGATAGGATTATTAAGTAAATAACTTAAATTACTAATAGTATAAGTAATATCTAGCTAGGTTATAATACTAAGCTAATTAAGTACCCTTATTAGTAACTAAAATACTTCTTTATTATCTATAAGGGCTATATAGCCTTCCGGGGTAACGGTAATATATACCTATTCTATTAGCGACTTTACTAGCGAATAGTATTCTATACTAAGCTAACTAAGTAGTTACTTAATATATTTAGTCTAGTTAACTTAGATTAATTAATTATTATAATTTCGGATAATTTATATACTTAAATAGTCTTTTAGGTCGCTTATATACTTAAAGTTAAACTTCTTATCTAGCTCCGTCTTAATCTAAGTAATTAGATTACAGTTATAGGCTATAAATAGTAGGTTATCTATATAAGCTATAATAATAACCTTTATTATATAGGCTATAATAATAACCTTTATTATATAGTTTATAAATATATAATAATCGTACTTAAGATATTTAAAACCTAATAACTTAAGTACTATATAAAGGGTTTCGTATTATTTATAAGACGTTTACTTAAGATTATATAAAGCCTTATTTAGTTTATAAGTATACGCTGACTATCTATTAATTAAAAGTGATAGGGTTATTCTACCTATATCTCTTCTTATATAAGTGATTCCAGAAAAGCCGCGATAATATTAGAATACTTAATAACTAGTCTATACTTAGTTATTAAAGTAAGAAGGGATTACTATAATAATACTTTTAAGGTAGATAAGAAGGTCTTATTAAAATTAATATCCTTAATTTAGTAGAAGCCTTTAATTACCTATTAGGCTTTATATCTATTAATTTCGCCTATTAATTTAAATTTATAGGATAAGACCTATCTCCCTAGTAATATATATACCTTTAGGGGCGGCTTATATAGTATTTACTACGTCTATTAAGTAGTATAATTAGCTAATTCCTCCTTGATAGTAGCGAGCTATTTATTACTATCTAGTCTATAAAGTACCTTATCTATAAATATAGGATAGGGGCGATCTTTATTACCGGTAATAATACGGGTAAGTATAGTCCTAAACCTATTAGGATTATTAGTAGACTTTATACCTCTCTTATTAATTTAGCTATAGTTAACCTATATCTTATTATAATTAGAATAATATAATAGTTTAGGAATAACTTTATAAGATTTATTATCCTAGGTAGATTACTTATTAATATAACTAGATAGTATTATAGTAGTAATTTTACCTATTAGATTATCTTAACTAGTAGGATTTTAACTATTTAATAATTCTAACTCTAATAGGCCATTTCTAAAAGTCTAATTATCTAACTTATTTATATTATTTAAAATATATTTATTTAAGATATTTATATTATACTTATTTAAATTATTTATAGACCTAATTATATTATTATTAAGACCTACTTTAAATTAGTTAGATAGAGGTAATATTACTATTTTATTATTAGAATTATTTATAGCTCCCTTAATATCCTAATTATTAGGCGTATATACTCCCTTTAAGTCTTAACTATTATTATTTAATTAGTCTATTTAAAGCTACTAAAGGTAGGCTAAAATATTATTATTATTCAAGTCTCCCTTTATTAGGAGCTTATTATTATTATTTATTAGCTTTATAGTAGCCTTCTTATTAAAGATTATATATATTAATTAAATAACTTATTATTTTTTAATATCCTATATATAATATATACTCTTACTATTATAGCTAAGGGACTAGTACTTAATTACCTTACTATCTAATTTCTTCTTCTTAGGTAAGGTATTATAGGAGTAGTATTAATATTTAAATAGCTTTAGATATATTAATTATAGCTTATAACTATTCTATTACTTAAAAGGCGACTTCCTATTAGTACTTAGTATAAGGTTATTAATATAGTTAATATAGTATATAGTCTTATCCCAGAAATATTAAGGTAGACTAGTATTAATAAGAATTATTCTAACCTTTAAGAATAATATCTAATTCTTCTATTTAGTAATCCTATTCTAATATAGATTATATAGTACTATAGGAGTTAGAACTATATTATATTTCTTAAGGATATTAGTATATTTATTATTCTAGGTTACCTTATTATTACTCTAAATAAATACTATATTATAGCCTTAATTTTTCTAGTATTTTATTTAGAATTTAATCTTTTATAGTAGCTCCTTCTAACTAGTTATAAGATCTATTTAGGAAAATCCTAATACCTTATATATAGAGACTATTATATTAGTATACCCCTTAAGGGTAGTTATATAGCTTATTAATAATAAGTTAATATACTAGTATTAGCCGTTTATAGTAACTCTAGGTATTAGGATATATAATAGTATATAGGTTAGTTTATTAGATATATAACTCTTATATAGCTCCTAAGTCTTATATTTCTATAGGTAATCTACTACTTTATAGTTAATACTAGTAGTATAGGTAATAGCCTTAATAGCTTCTATACTAATATACCTATATCTCTTATATTATTAGGTCTATAATATATCGTTCTTAATAGGTATAAAGGATTTAAGGTGAAAAGCTCTTATTTAGTAGGTCTATATAATTTCTAGCTAGTATATCTAATTATATAGGAAAGCTTATAATACCTCCTAGCCTTACTTATTATAGAATATCCTCTATCTATTACCTCTTATATACTTATAGTTTAGGAGGTCTAGCTACGTAGTTAATAGGAGATTAAACTTAATATTAGGTATATAATATATATCTATTAATATAAATTCACTAACCTTATTATTAATAATAATTAGGATTAGTATAATCCTAATACCTATAATATTAATTAGTTTACTACTAGTAGAGCTAGATACTATATAGTTCTTAACTAGTAAATAGTTTATAAACTTAAAGCGGTCTTAGAAGGTATACTCCTAAT
>JAABUL010007274.1_pt1 | contig 12049 bp, 7 predicted proteins | sample 5559151 | NCBI WGS metagenome assembly JAABUL01 (sample SAMN10711876, study PRJNA513368) | rock metagenome | isolation source: Antarctica rocks | place: Antarctica: Victoria Land, Pudding Butte sud | reverse complement strand
TCTATCTGAAAGAACTGATATGAAAAAGTTCAGAACAAGCTGAAAATCAATGTTGATCTCTTTTCAAGTGAACGAGTCAAGCTGAGCTATGTACATTTCAGATTATTCGATGATGCAGCTGAGATCACTCAGTCAAGATGCGAACGTGACTGTTTCAACTTATACAAGATCGTCAATGAGCTTTTGAAAGAGCTAGCTCAGTTGTTCAATGATTCAGATAAAGAAGTCAACTTTCGTAGAGACTACTACAACTTGATTCAAGAACAGAAGAAATTCAGCAAGTTTTATACTCAATTTCAACGACTATTCTTCTATCTAGACTATCAAGAAAAACAGCTGATCATTAATTTAAAGAATAAAATAAATTTTCGACTTCAATTCGCTTGAGTAACTCAATTGATTCAATTCAATACTCTGAAAGAAATTCATTTCTATCTCATTCAATTGAATAATGATCAACGAGCTATTTGAAAGATCAAAAATAGAGAAGCAATGATCAAAGCTTAAATAATTAAATAGATCATCTTCGTTGAAGAATCAGTCAAAGCTACTCGTAGAATCATAGAAATGAAGATGACTGATCAGTCAAAATCACGTGACGCTGTTTTGACTAACGTTAAAGAAAATGACTTACTAATTGAAAACTGCTTTCTTTGTCATAAGTCTGATCATACTTCTAAAGAGTGCTCAAATAGATCTTTCAGAATTAATGCATTAGATGATGAGTTTGATCATTCTTTGAACTTCAATTCAGAGTCTGATTCAAAAAACTAGTCATCTCTTTCAAAATCATCAAAAAGATAGAGATTATTTCTTTGTGCAATTTAATCGACGAAATTTCATCTATCGAAGAGAACTACTTCGAAAAGTCATTTCTAGTCGATGTCACTCTATTCTCGCAAGACGAATTCTTCAAGCTACGATCTCTGATAGATAGTGACTCGACGATCTACATCTTGATTCATACAAAGCTAGTTGATCAAATATGTCAGAAGCTTGAAATTCAACTCATACAACTAGCTAAAGAGAAGTTAATAAGAGAATATAATGAAAAGCTGACGAAGAAGATCATTACTCATAAAATTCTACTCAATCTCACAGTCGAAAGTCATAAGAAATTGACTGTTTCAATTTTAATAACTGATATAAATCATCATGATGTCATATTAAAAAAGCTCTGAATGAATAAAAATGAAATACTACTAGATATGCAAAACGATGTCATCGTTTTTTCAAATCAATTAAAAGCTTTCATTTCTGTTTTTTCAATGTCAGTCAGAGCTTCACACTCAAAATGATCATGATCATCAAATTCTTCTATTCATTCAGCTTTCAAAGTGCTTCAACGATTTGCTTCTACTGCTTCAAAAAAGAACTTTTCTATGTTCAGTGTGAAAGCTGCATCTTTTCATGCATTGATTAAATGATCAAAGAAGAATTGCATCGAGATTTTCGTCATGTCGATCAAAAATATTGATAGAGAAATAGTCTACAACACTCAATGTGAACTGAATGTTTTAGACGTCGCTTTCATCGATGCATCAGCTCAAAATTTAGAAGACATCAAAGTCAAGCTATCTTTGAAATATCAGAATTTTCTTGACGTGTTTGATCGAGCTCAAGTCGATAAGCTATCATCTCATCGTTCATATGATCATAAGATAGAGCTTACTAATGATGTCACTTCTTCTAGATGTTGAGCTTATTGAATGTCACTCTACAAGCTTCAGAAGATTAAAGAATATCTGAATGAAAATCTGTCAAAGAGTTTTATTACTTCTAGCAAGATCTCATATTTCTCACTCGTTTTATTCATTCTGAAGATCAATGATGATCTTCGCTTCTGCGTCGATTATCAAAAGCTTAATGTCATTATCAAAAGAAATCGCTACTCTCTATCACTCATAAATGAGATGATTGACAAAATCGTTGACTGCAAGCATTTGATTCAACTGAATATAATTTTCGCTTTCAACAAACTTCATATGCACTTCGATAGTGAGAACTATACGATCTTCATTATCGCTCTAGAAGCGTACAAATCAAAGATTCTATCATTTGAATTAACAAACAATTCGATCTCATTTCAGCAATATATGAATGATGTTTTATGAGACTTTCTAAATGATTTCTGTCAAGCTTATTTAAACGACATTCTCATATACAGCAAGATTCAAAAGAAGCATAAACAACATGTCAAGATGATACTAGATCATCTACAAGACACTGATCTGCAGATAGATATTCAAAAGTGCAAATTCAACGTAAAAGAAACAGTCTTCTTAGAAATCATAGTATCAGAACAAGATCTTTGCATGAACTCTATTAAAGTGAAAGCTATAGTCAATTGAGCTACATCTACTAATCTAAAAGAGATATAAGACTTCGTTGACTTCATCAATTTCTATCAATGCTTCATCAAGAACTTTTCAAAACTAGTCAAGTTGTTCACTTAACTGACTTGAAAAGACACGTCTTTTGTTTGAAACGAAGTCTGCATTGAAGTCTTTGACAATCTAAAGAAGCAGATCAGCTCGACTTCAGTTCTACATCATTTCGATGTCAAACATCAAGCTATTTTGAAAATCGATGCATTCAACTATGTAAAAGATGACATACTATCTCAGTATGATAATGAGAACGTGCTTCACTCGATAGTCTTCTATAGCAAGAGCATGATTTCAGCTGAATGCAATTATCACATCTATGACAAGAAACTGCTAACTATCATTCGATGCTTTGAACACTGACAACTCAAACTAGAAGATACTGAGCTATCTATTCAGATGTTTACTGATCATCAGACTTTGAAGATCTTTATGAAAAACAAACAGCTGACTTGACAACAAGTGAACTATCTGAATATTCTATTGAAGTTTAACTTTCAGATTATCTTTCAATCAGACAAAACAAACTTCAAAGTCAATGCTTTAACTAGAATGTTGATGATCGATAGTTCTGAATTAGTTAAAGACATAGATGATTGTTTTCAGACTATACTGATCTCGAATTGAATAAACGTTCTATCGATTGAGTTCAAAATCGAATCTGAATACGAGATTAATCTTTATCAATGCATACGTCTAGTTAATCAGAAGAATGAACTATGCAATGAGTATGAACAAGCTATGAACAAAGATGAACTGAAGCTTTATGACACGAAGCTAAAGAACTGTCAAATCATTGACAACGTTTTATTCAAAAAGAATCTACTATGAGTGTTGAAACAAATGCATATGAAATTGTTTTGAAAGATTCACGATCAATCATCAATCTTGCACTCTGACATTAAATGAATGATTGATCTACTTCAACGCTTCTACTATTGATCAGATCATTGAGCAACTATTCAACAATACATTCAAAACTGTCATGTCTGTCAATGAAGCAAAGCATCTTGAAATGATACAAATGATTTGCTTCAGTCTCTATTGATCTTTCAGCAGCGTTGACAAGATATAGCTATGAACTTCATCACTGAGCTACTTCTATTGAAAAACTATAACGTCATTTGCACGATCATATGTTGTCTCTTCAAAGAACGTCACTATGTTCTCTGTCATTGAGAAAACAATGACATCTCAATCGAAGAAACAGTATGAATCATGCTATGAAATGTTTATCAACTTCATGATCTACTCAGTTCTATCATTTCAAATAGAGACTTTCAATTCATATTGATCATGTGACAAAGTCTTTGTAAACGACTGAAGATTAAAGTCAATCTATCAACAATCTATCATTCAGAGATCGATAATCAGTCGAAACGAGCTAATCAAGATGTTGAACGCAAACTTCGAATCTACTGCAATTACATGCAGAATGACTGAGCTAAATGACTTTCAATGATGAAATTCAGTGATAATTTCAATACATTCTCGACTATCTTGATGACTTCTTTCTACTTCAATAAAGACTTTCATTCTTGAATGAGTTTCAATTCAGATACGACTGATTACAAAATGACTCATCAACGTATTGAAACTAGAAAAATCGATGACATTGTCATTTGAATGAGCGAACTTCTTATTTTCAATCATCAACAATTGAAAAAGATCAAGCAGATCATTGAAGCTCAGATGAACAAGCATAAATGAGACGTCATCTATGAAGTAGATGATCAAGTTTGATTAATCTTTGAAAACATCAAAATCACTAGATCATGCAAAGATTTGAAAGACAAGCAGCTTAATCTCTATTCAATCACAGTCAAAGTTGAGATCTTCTATCGTCTTCAGCTATCTAGAAGCATGAAGCATATACATTCAATGTTCAGTTCGAAGTATCTACGAACTTCATCAAATGATTCTTTATCAAAACAACACTCTGAGTCTTTTAGATTGATGATCATTGAAGAGAATGAAAAGCACTGAAAAGTAGACAATATATTGAACTTAAAACGATATAAAGAAAGACTACAATACAAGATCAAATGAATCGAAATAAATCATGATGATGAATGATACTATGTTGATAAAGAAAAATTCAATGACTCAAAGAAAGTTTTAAATGAATTTCACAAGCTATATCTGAATAAGTCGCACTAAATTGAAAACACGATGAATTTTTTGCTTTTATTTCTTTTCTATTCATGCAAACATGAATGTTTAAAGAAAGAAGTAATGTTACAAACATATCTGAATCAATCAAAATTCAGATCTAACTCTAATCAATTTGATTAAAGCAAGTCATGATGCTATGTCTAGTTTGAATCTAGCGCATCTCTTTGAATCATTCTCAACACTTCTTCTCATTGTTCAGCACTTTCTTCATTCATTTCTTTCATCATTCTTTTAGACAAGCACATCTGATTTATTACATCACATCTGTATCGAGTCTAGCACAGTCTCAAGACATTATTTATAGAAGAGCTTGCACTCTTTCTCTTCTGTATTCTTAATGTCTTGTTATAGCTATCTTTAAAGAACAATACATATATATCAGCTTTGAGTCTTTTTGATTGAATGATCTAGACACAATCTCAACAGAATTAAAACTGAGATCATAGAAACTTCTTTCTAATTGATTCATTGCTCAGCTGACTGAGTATCTTAACAAGACATAAATTGATCAGTTTGATGTTGTTTTACTCTGAAGTTTAATCACTCATCTTGTAACTGACTGATCTTTTTCTTTAACTCATCACTTTTATCAAAAGTGACTTTTAATTGTTTTGCTTTCTTTTTATGATCATCTTGTACAAAAAGTCAATGTTCATTGAGTTGTAAAGTCAAGTCTCATTAACTTCAAAACTCATTCAGCATATTGATGACTTCGTTAAGTTAATTGCTTACTCAATGAAACAGTTGTTCTTCAATGTTTATGTTTCATGCAATGACAGCTTTCTCAACTTCAACTGAAACATTAATGAGTAGAAGTGAAACTCTTTTACTGACAGTGCTTTTAAGCAGATGAGTTGTTCAAGACTCAACTGACTCAACATCACATATCATGATGAAAAAAGATAGAAGTAGTTGAGATAAAAATAAATGAGAAATTAATGTTTTGAATTGATGTTTTTTGATAAGTAAAAATTCAAAAAATCTCTTGTGAATTTCAAATAATAATTGAATGCTTTATTTAAAGAATTTCTTGCAAATAAAATGATGAAAATGAGTGTAGAATTGAAGAATTTCTTGCAAATTTTTCTTACTGAATAAATTGTTTCATATCATTTATTCATTGATAACAGAGTAGTAAATGATGAGCATTTATCTAATGTTAGAGATCAGCATAAAGTGAGTCAATATGAGTGTCATTTAACTAGAAGATAAATGCTAAGAAAGAAAGATAACTACAAAAAAGAAGCTGATTACATATGTGTATTTCTCAGTCAATGCTAAACTCAATAGAGACTAGTCAAGATGATAAAGCAAGAATAGATCTGACAAGATTAAAATCATGATAAATGAGTTTGAGTCTTTTGCTTTTGACTAAAGCTGTCTGATAAAAGTTATTTTATATTTTATCTGTTCATGATTGTAAAATTCACTTTGAATGATGATAATCTGATACTTTTCATTCTACTTGCATTGCATATTGAGTTTGCTTTCATTAATTCAGAAATATATGTTGATATTCTTACTCATGATTGTATAATACATATCATTCATCATGTAATAATTGCAGTTCAATGAGCACAACAAAAGCAACATTAAAAGAAGAAGATCAAGCATTATCATGCTTGCTGTTATCAAGATTCTTTGAAGATATATTTATAAAACTGAATAAACTGTTTATACTTATTTGTAATCTTGATGTTTTTTTTCAAGAAAATGACATGATAAGTAAGTTAAATGAAAAAGAGATTGAAAAAAAAGTTGCAAAAAGAATTAAAAACAAGTTTGATCTTTCAAGTATCATTAAGCTTAAAGTTTGAAAATCAATGCAAATTATACATCACTGTTGACTTGTAATTGATTGATTCTTATCTTTTAAATTAACTATTAATTATTCTAAAAACTAACACATTTTAATAAATTTCAAACATCATGATTGATTAAGAAGTTTATTACAAATACAATGAAATTATTATACAAAGATGAACTGAAGTACAAAATAATTGTTGATCGTTGCACAAAATTATGCAAAAAGAATGTTTAATTCTTCTGTTCATTTCTGCTATTTATTCATTACATGAAAGTATGTTGTGATGCTGCATGCAATAAATGATTTTATTTATCAACTTGTGATTGTGAAACTAGCTAAATTGTTGATTTAAAAACATTTGATTTCTAAAATATGAGTATTAAAAGAATTAAAAAGATTACTGAGCTTCTTAATTTTGAATATTACTTTTCAGATTTCACATGTCAATTTGTGTAAAATATTTAATGTTCATTCATACTTGTTGTAATCAAAATTTATCAATCAATTCTCAGTTTAATCTGATAGCATAATTCACTTGCATGAATTGTTCTTAATCATCTTTCTTCTCAATCATACTACACATCATAAAGTTTTCTCAGATGTGATGAATGATTCTTGAAAGTGCTTTGATATTAATTTGCAATCTCAAGAAATATGATAATTTCTGAAGAAAACTCAATGATACTGATCACTCTCTGCTTTTTTATATATTACAATGTTAGTATAAATATTGAAATACAAATCATGAAATTGATTGCAAAATTGATTGCAAAATTGATTGCAACATCAAGAGCAAAATCAAGAACAAAGTTTAAATAGTAAAAGAAATAATAATTATGTTGTAAATAAAATTACAAAAAAAACTGTCAAAAACTTACACAATAAGATGATGTATTACATCTTTTCAGAAATTCTGAAACTGTTAAAGTGTTACAATTCTAGCTATGCATCTATGTTGATAGTTATGTTGATGACTATGTTGATGACTATGTTTCTGACTATCGTTGATCGCTCGTCACTAGACTATCAAATTGTTTCAAAGTCAACTCTATTCAGAGTTAGCTTATGTTCTTCTGTGTCATATAAATAGTCGATTCTTCTCTTCTAGATACTTTTCTTTCTTAGCATTTATATACTTGTTACATTACACTCATATGACTCATTCTATGCTGATCTCTAACATTATATAAATGCTTCTTCATTACAGATGAAGTGAAATAATCTGCATCAATTCTTGAGTGTTTCTGTTGATTCTTCAACTCATTATCAATATTTGATCTAGTCAACTTGCAATCATCAGCAACATTCATCTCTCTTCTCTTGTAAGCTGATTCAGCAAGAATAAATAAAAGATTTGAACTTGTGCGCTGATTAGCGAGTATAAACAAACGATCAAAATCATTCAACTAGATCAAAGATCAACGAATTAATTGTTCATTCAGATTCGCAAGAGATTCTTCAAATTTGTTGAACAATCAAACAAGATCAGTCATAAAACTGCGTGAAGTCTCTATCTCAAGAAGCAAACTTTCAATGAGTCTGCTTCAATAACATCGTCAATGCAATGATTTATCTTCTCATCATTCTATCTATCAGTGAATCGATTCATCTATCAGTTCACATGCATCTAGTGAGTCTGCTTTAATGACATCTTTCGTCAATGCAATGATTTACAAATACATCATTCTATCTATCAGTGAATTGATTTATCTTGAGTTTCTGTGTCAACTAGTGAGTCTGCTTCAATGACACATTTGATAGTGAGTTTGCTACAAGAGCAGATAACAATTGATCTTGTTAACAGAATCAATCATTTAATAGTGAGTCTGTTTGAACGACACTTGAAGTGAGTCTGCTACAAAGATGAACAATGATTGATCTTTTGATTGAGTTGATCAATGAATGAAACAAGCTCTACTATGTAGTAGATCTGAATCAGCAGTGAGTCTGCTTCAATGACATGATCACAATTGATTTCTTTGATGAGCTAGTCGATTCTCTTCTAGTGAGTCTGCTTCAATGACATCAGTCAATAGTTGATTTCTTTGCTGAGCAAGTTGATTTCTCTTTACATAGCTAGTCTGTTACAATAGACATTTCAATTTTACATAAGATTAAGAAAATACATTCATGCAAACATGAATTGTTGAAGAAGAGAAATACTATTACAATTCTAGCTACGCATTTATGTTGATAATTATGTTGATGACTATGTTGATGACTATGTTTCTGACTATCATCAATCGCTTGTCACTAGACTATTGAGTTGTTTCAAAGTCAACTTTATTCAGAGTTAGCTTATGTTCTTCTGAATCATATAGATAGTCAATTTCTTTCTTCTAGATACTTTTCTTTTTTAGCATTTATATACTCATTACATTACATTCATATGACTCGCTTTATGCTGATCTCTAACATAAAGAATCTTCACTGTCAATGCTTCTTTAATGACATTCAAGTCATTCATCATCTTTTCATTTATCATTGTCTTGAACTTTTTACTCAGAAGCAAGTCATTCATCTGATATCATTCTTTTGTCTGAACATCATTAATGTCAGAAATTTTCTCTCATTGAGAACTTTTCACACTTGTATCAAAATGAGCACTTAGTATCAAAGAATCTTAATTGAAACTTGTGACATTAAGACATGTTTTTACATGATTCACTATATTTTCTTTTGCAATTCTATGAATTTATTAATATTTGATTGCAAAAAAGATTGCAAAAAATATCATTGATTTCATTTGCTATTCACATGTACAGTCAACAAGAACTCATGATCATCATTCAATGCTTGTAAATAAATATTTAATTTTTTGAATTGTTTAATTCAGTAAAAATGAATATTTCTGTCTCTGTTTTTCACATTTTCAATTTTCTTCTCATTATTTGTCATATTTTGCATATGAGTTTTAATCTTTTTTGAATGTGTATTATTGAAATAATTTTCAATAGTTTTACGCTTGTGAGTAAATATCATTATGAATGCAGAACAGTAATTAACTTGTAAAAGTAATGATGTAATGATTTAAATAATAAGATGAAATAATGAAAATCAATCATAATGATGAAATATGAAATTTAAACTTCAATATCTTGATTTAAGATTTTAAGATTTAAATCATCATCATTTTAACATTAATTAAATCATGTAATTATTAACTTTTTTCTTCTTTTATCTTTAAACAACAACAACATACTGCAATCATGATTGCAACAACTCAGTAAGTTATATATCAGTTTTATGAGTTTATAAAAGATCATAAAACTGATTGCAATATAAAAATTGTTAGAAGTCAGCATAGAGTGAGTTAATATGAATGTCATTTAACTAGAAGATAAATGCTAAGAAAGAAAGATAGCTACAGAAAAGAAGCTGATTACATATGTGTGTTTCTCAGTCGACGCTAGACTCAATAGAAACTAGTCAAGATGACAAAGCGAGAATAAATCTGACAAGACTAGAATTATGACATTACTTTTTCTCTTTGATGATTCATGTTTGCATGAATGTATTTTCTGCTCGATTTGATTGATTGCTCAATCATGATTTCACAGACTCAGACTCATTAAATTCTGATTGATTGAATAGTTGAAAGCGCTTCTAGCGCGATTTGTTCGAATATTAAATATGAAAATCATCAACTATCTTCTGAGCATTCATAAATTCATCGTCATCAGCGTTGTATCAATTGAGATCATTGTCATAGTCATTTCATTTGACTCTATACTGAAATCGTCTTCAATATCGACGAAAATTCAATATATCGTCGATTTTTCATTCATCTTCATCGTTTATTACTATTGAATCTGAGAATTCATTCTTTTGATCAGACAAGAGATCATCAACGACAGAGCGAAGCAAATCAGAATGAAATACATCATGAACATGCATAGACTCTGATAATTTCAGTTTATATGAAGAGTTGATGAAATCTAAATTGATGAAAGAATCGAGCATTTTGTCATCTAGCTTTTTGAAAGATTTCGCTGTAATGATGTTTCTTTCATTCAGAAACATCTTTGATTCGATCTCATAATCAACTTCTTTTCTATGCTTATTGACTTGTTTCATCATTTGTTTCTGTGTTTTGACTAGCGACTTGCAAGCAAACTTCAATGTTTTGTTCATATGTTCAGATATATTCTTGACTTTAGTCATCTGCAAATGTTCACGAGAACTTTCATATTTGCTGACATTGAGTTCAAAACTCATACGAGAATGAAATTCTTTGTTTAAAAAGAAAGAGATCGAGAAGATGATTGAGAACAAAGCATTATTGTCGATGAACTCGATCATGAATAGTAGCTTAGCTCAGTCATTCTGCATGTATGAACAGAAAGATCAAAGATATCTTTCGATGTTCTGATTGACTCGTTCACTTTGATCATCAATTTGAGAATGATAGACAGTGAATAATCAAAGATTAATGCTCAGTCTTTTGCAAAGAAACTTTCATAGAATGAAGATAAATTGAAAGTTTCGATTCAAAACAATGACATTGAGTAAATTGTGTATTCAATATATTCATTGAAGCATTAGCTCAGCTGTTTTTTTTGCTGTGATTTCTTTGTCATCAGTAGAACAAGAAATATAGTGTCGTTTCTTTGTCAATTTACATATCACTGTTAGTATGATGTTTTTATCTTTCAAAAAAGATAAGTTGATGATGAAATTCATGACTATGTTCTTTCATCACTGTTCAAGTATGAGTAGAGAATGTAGTAGTTCATTGAATTTATCTCAAGAAGTCTTTGATTGCTGATAAATGTAGCAGTTTTGAATATATCAATCTATTGTCTTTTGCATTGAAGATCAATAGTAGTATCTTCTTATGATCTCTATCGTTCTGAGAATTTCGAAATGATCAATAGAAGATTGATCATGAACTTCTTGAATTAGCTTCATTTGAAGATGCTCATTAAAGAGAACTCATAGAAGATCATCTTGATATAGTATTTCATTCTGAACTTGATAATTTCTTAATTTAATATCTTCGTATTGAGCTTCATCTTTTAATACAACTTTACGAAGTAGAATACAATTCTCGTTGATTCTGTTAACTTCTAGAATCAATTGATAAATTGATTCATCATTTTCTTTCTCTTCTAGATCAGCAATTTTCATTCGATTCGACGTAAGAATTGTAGTTCGCTGATAGCAACATCATTCATTCTCGAAGCTTCTAGAAACTGAATCGACTTGACAAGTCAATGCATCGACTTTGATGTTTTATTTGTCTGAGCGATACATGATTTTGAAGTTGAAGTCGATGAGCTTTTATACTCAGCGCATTTGACATCTACTTAGCTCTTTATCTTTCATTAATGACGTTAAAGCTTGATGATCAGTGAACATCTTGATGAGTAACTCAGTCAATTTCAGCTCAGATCATCAATGCTTGAAGACACGAATGATTGCTAGTAATTTCTTGTCATAGATCTTGTAATTGCACTCAGCGAGACTCAGATTCTTGCTGTAGTAGATCATTGAATGCAATGTTTCTTCATCATCATACTGAGAAAGTATGTCATCATTGACGTAGTTGAATGAGTCTGTTTCAAGAATAGTCTTTTTATTCTGATCAAAATGACGAAGAATAGAAGCTTCAGTCATTCATTTCTTCATATGATCAAAGATCGTTTGACAAGCTTGATCTCATTCAAATATCATCTCT
>JAABUL010007273.1_pt1 | contig 12050 bp, 11 predicted proteins | sample 5559151 | NCBI WGS metagenome assembly JAABUL01 (sample SAMN10711876, study PRJNA513368) | rock metagenome | isolation source: Antarctica rocks | place: Antarctica: Victoria Land, Pudding Butte sud | reverse complement strand
GTCGATGCCGGTGGCGGCCTGCGGCGGCGCGGCGCCCGGGGTGGCTTGGTCGTTCACGGCGGGCTCCAAAAAAAAGGCCGGCCCGAAGGCCGGCCCAGCACACGAGGGATGTTGGTGCTTAGGCGGATTTCGCCATGATCTCGTCGGCGATGTTGCGCGGCACCGGGTCGTAGTGGTGGAACTGCATCGTGAAGCTGGCGCGGCCCTTGGTCATGCCGCGCAGCTGCGAGATGTAGCCGAACATCTCCTTCAGCGGCACGTGGGCGCGCACGATCACCGTGCTGCCCGAGCTGTCCTGGCTCTGGATCATGCCGCGGCGGCGGTTCAGGTCGCCGACGACGTCGCCGACATGGTCCTGCGGCGTCGTCACCTCGACGTCCATGATCGGCTCGAGGATGATCGGCGAGGCCTTCTTCATGCCGTCGCGGAAGCAGGCCTTGGCGGCGATTTCGAACGCCAGCGCGGACGAGTCGACGTCGTGGTACTTGCCGTCCACCAGGGTGTATTTGAAGTCCACCGTCGGGAAGCCCGCCAGCACGCCGGTATCGGCCTGCACGCGGATGCCCTTCTCGACCGCCGGGATGTATTCCTTCGGCACCGTGCCGCCGACCACCTTGTTCTCGAACACCACGCCCTCGTTGCGCTCGAGCGGGGCGAACAGGATCTTCACTTCGGCGAACTGGCCGGAGCCGCCGGTCTGCTTCTTGTGGGTGTAGGTCTCGGTGTGCGGCTTGCTGATCGTCTCGCGGTAGGCCACCTGCGGCGCGCCGATATTCGCGTCGACGCCGTATTCGCGGCGCAGCCGGTCGATGATGATCTCCAGATGCAGCTCGCCCATGCCGGAGAGAATGGTCTGGCCGCTCTCCTGGTCGGTGCGCAGGCGCAGGCTTGGGTCCTCGCCGGCCAGCTTCTGCAGGCCGAGCGTCATCTTCTCGACGCCGTCCTTGGTCTTCGGCTCGACCGAGATGTCGATCACCGGGACCGGGAACGCCATGCGCTCGAGCACCACCGGGTCCTCGGCGGCAGCCAGCGTGTCGCCGGTGCCGGTGTCCTTCAGGCCCACGAACGCGGCGATGTCGCCGGCGTGGACTTCCTTGATCTCGGCGCGCTTGTCGGCGTGCATCTGGAACATGCGTCCGATGCGTTCCTTGTGGTCCTTGGTCGTGTTCATCACGGTGTCGCCGCTCTTCAACGTGCCGGAATAGACCCGCACGAAGGTCAGCGTGCCGTATTTGTCGTTGATGATCTTGAACGCCAGGCCCGCGAACGGCGCCGTCGCGTTGGCCGGGATGACCCGGCGCTCGATCGTCTCGTCCTCGCCCTCTTCGGCCGCGACCTTGATGCCGGCGATGTCGATCGGGCTCGGCAGGTAGTCCAGCACGCCGTCGAGCAGCGGCTGCACGCCCTTGTTCTTGAACGCGGTGCCGCACAGCACCGGGCGGAAGGCGCCGGAGATGGTGCCGGTCTTGATCGCGCGCTTGAGCGTCTCGACCGAGACGTCGCCGTGCTCGAAATACTCCTCCATGCCGGCGTCGTCGACCGCGAGCGCGGTGTCGAGCAGCAGCTGGCGGTATTCCTTTGCCTTCTCGGCCAGGTCCGCCGGGATCTCCTCGTCGTGGAACTTCGCGCCGAGCTCGCCGCCTTCCCAGACGATCGCCTTCATCTCGATCAGGTCGACCACGCCGATGAACTGGTCCTCGATGCCGATCGGCAGCTGCAGCGGCAGCGCGATGATGTCGAGCTTCTCCTTGAGCGTGTCGAACGCGCGGTAGAAGTCGGCGCCGGTGCGGTCCAGCTTGTTGATGAAGATGATGCGCGGCACGTTGTAGCGGTCGGCCAGGCGCCAGTTGGTCTCGGACTGCGGCTGCACGCCGGCGACGCCCTCGATGATGAACACGGCGCCGTCGAGCACGCGCAGCGAGCGGTTCACTTCGATGTTGAAGTCGATGTGGCCGGGCGTGTCGATGATGTTGATGCGGTGCTCCTTCCACTCGCAGGTGACCGCGGCCGACGTGATGGTGATGCCGCGCTCGCGCTCCTGCTCCATGTAGTCGGTCGTGGTATTGCCGTCATGCACCTCGCCGATCCGGTGCGACACGCCGGTGTAGTAGAGGATCCGCTCGGTGGTCGTGGTCTTGCCGGCGTCGATATGCGCGGTAATGCCGATGTTGCGGATCAGGGCGAGCGGGTTCGTCTCGGACACGGTGGATACTCCATAGGAAGGCGGGCGCCGCGGGACCCCTGCCCCGCGCGCCCGGCCACTGCTTCCTCCGCGCCCGGGCTCACGGGAACCCGCCGGAGAGCGATGTTAGCGTCGGGCCTATGTGCGGTAGGCATCCGGGAAAAGCAACACCCGGTGAGGCCGGAACCGCACGATCAGCCCGTCCGCGCCCAGCCGGATGGGCCCTGCACCGCCCGGCCCTCGGCCCCGAGCTTCTGCAGGTGGGCGGCCACGTTGCGCTCCGCTGCCCGACGCAACGACGGATCGAGCGCGGGATACAGCTCGGCCGCCAGCGACTCCGCACTCGCCGGCCCCGCCGCGAGCGCCTGCAGGATCGCCGCCTCGCGCATGCGCCGGTGCTTGAGCAACGCCGCCGCGAACGCTCCGGGCTCGGTGATCGGCGGCCCGTGCCCCGGCAGGTAGACCGTGGCCTCGAGGCCGAGCAGCCGCTCGAGGCTGCGGAAATACGCCGCCATATCGCCGCCGGCTCCGCCGACGATGGTGGTCGACCAGCCCATCACGTGATCGCCGCTGAACAGCACGCCGTCCGGCCCGAGGAAGCAGAGATGGTCCGGCGCGTGTCCCGGCGTATGCACGGCGCGCCAGGCGCCGACCATGTCGCCGTCCCGCAGCGCGACATCGGGGCGGATCGGGTCCGCCGGCTCGTGCCAGGCATGGACCGGCGCCCTGGTCGCATCGCGCAGCCCGTCCAGCGCGCCCCAATGGTCGGAATGCGCATGCGTGAGCAGGATCGCCCGGATCGGCGCCCCGGCGGCGGCGGCGATCTGCTCGACATGCGTGGGATCGTCCGGCCCCGGGTCGAGCACGGCGACCCCGTCCTCCCAGTCGAGCAGATAGGTGTTGGTGCCGTGATAGGTCATCGGCCCCGCATTGGGCGCGACCAGCCGCCGGATCCCGGGCGCCATCGGCTGGGCGACGCCGCGGGCCGGCTCCTGCTCTTGCAATATCCTCATGCCTCCGCCTCGGCCGACATGCACACCGCCCCGCTCGCGTCGAGCGTGCGCAGCCGCCACAACGCGCCGTCCTGCCTCGCCTCGAGCTGCAGCCGCGCACCATGGAAGGCCGGGCGCTGGCCGCGGAAGCTGAACCGCGTGATCCGCCGCCCCTGCAGCAGCCCGGCCAGCCACGTCGCCTGCAGCGGCCCGTGCACGATCAGGCCGGGATAACCCTCGACGTCGCGCACGTAATCCATGTCGTAGTGGATGCGGTGCCCGTTGCCGGTCAGCGCCGAATAGCGGAACAGCAGCACCGGATCGGGCAGCACCTCCGCGGCGATCCCCTCGCCCGGCGCCAGCCGGTCCGTCATCGCCGGCGCCGGCTTGACCGCCGCGCCGTCGCCGCCGCGATAGACGATGTCCTGCTCCTCCTCGATGGCCGGGCCGGCGTCGGTCGAGATGACGTGGCGCACGGTGACGAACACCAGCGCCCCGCTCGCGCCCTGCTTCTCCTGCACCGAAAGGATCGTGCTCGTCCGGCTGACCGCCTCGCCCGGGCGCAGGTCGGCGAGCAGGCGCAGGCGTCCGCCGGCCCACATCCGCCGCGGCAGGTCGTGCACCGGCGGCAGGAACCCGCCCCGGCGGGGATGGCCGTCCGGCCCGATCCGCTCCGGCTTCACCCAGTCCTGGAACAGCATCCAGTGCCACAGCGGCGGCAACACCTCCGGCCGCTCCACGCCGAGCGTCGCGGCCAGGCCGGCGATCAGCCGCGGCGAGACCTCGTCCTGCCGCGTCTCGCTCCGCCCGACATAAGCATCGTAGCTCATTGCGCGCTGTCCTCGGACGCCGGCGGCGCCGCCGGCTTGGGCCTGGGCTTGACCGGGGCGTGCAGCAGGCGAAGGTCGACCGCGTCGCCCATGGCGATGTAACCGGCACGGTTCGGATGCAGCCCGTCGCCGGGTCCGCCGATGGTGCTGCCGGGCACGAATTCGGGCCGCAGCCCGCCAGTGGCCCGATCGATCGTCGCACGCTCGAAGTCGATCACGCCGTCGAACACCCCGCCGCTATTGCGGACGAAGTCGTTCAGCGCCCGCCGCTTCTGGTCCTGGTCCGGCGAGCCGTGACCCGGCGCCTTGGTGCCAGCCACCGGGGTCAGCGTCGCCCCGATCACCTTGACGCCCTTGATCTTGGCCCGCAGCCGCTTGACCCCCTCCGTCATCGCCTCGCGCACCTGCTCGAACGTCGCCTGCCCGTTGGCGCTGAAATCGTTGATGCCCTCCAACCAGATCACGTGCGTCACGCCGGACAGGCCGAGCACGTCGCGGTCCAGCCGCTGCAGCGCCGAGGGCCCGCCGGGGAACGGCCGGTCGGGGCCGTAGGCTGCAGGGCCCACCACCTGGTTGCCGCCGATGCCGGCATTGACGATCGCCATCGGCGTCTCGGCCGCCTGCAGCCGCCGAGCCAGCACGTCGGGCCAACGATCGTCGCCATTCAGGGTCGAGCCGGTGCCGTCGGTGATGCTGTCGCCGAAGCAGACTACGGCGCCGATCTCGGGCCCGGCCTGCATGTCGAGCGCGTCCATGAAGAACCAGCTTGTCGTGCTGTTGGGGAACGCGCTCTCGTCCTCGAACTCCCCGAGCGCGCCGGCGCCGGGCGCGGTGACGTAGCTGGTCTGCAGCGCCTTGGCGTGCCACGTCACCGCGCGGACGTCGCCGGCGACATGGAAACTGATCGCCAGCTTGCGGCCGATCAGCTCGCGCGCGGCGGGATCGGCCACGAACGGCAGCGCCACCGCGTCCGACCACGCATCGGCCCCCGGCGGGATCGTCACCATACGCTTGCCCTTGAACGTCACCGGGCGGTTGCTGCCGGGCATGACCGCGCCGGCGCTCATCTGCAGCCCGGCGAACGCGCCGTCGATGATGAGCGGCTCCTTGCCGAACGCGTTGCTGAACCGCATCCGCGCCCGCCGGCCCCAGCTGGTCGGGCGCACGATCAAGCGGAAGCTCTGGTCATGCACGCCGCCGTCGGTGAACGCGAAGTTCAGCTCCGGCTGCGCCGAGGGGTTCCCGCTCGGATACGGCCCCTGCACCGACCCGGCCCAACTCGTGACCCAGCGCTGAGCGAAGGCGGGGGCGGCAAGCGTCATGAGCGATAGAACCAGCAAGAGACGAAACAAAGGCGACCTCATTCAAGCAAAACCGGTGGAAGGTCGCGGCAACGGCAGCGCAGGCAACGCCGCGATCCCCGTGATCTCGACCCGCCAGGCCGGATCGGCCAACCGCGCCTGCACCGTCGCCCGCGCCGGCTTGTGCCGGGGATCGAGCCAGGCATCCCAGGCGCGGTTCATGGCCGCGAAATCGGCCAGGTCGGCCAAAAAGATCTGCACCGTGAGCAGATGCCGCTTGTCGCTGCCGGCCTCGGCAAGCAGCGCGTCGATCTGGCGCAGGATGTCCGCGGTCTGGGCTTCGGCATCCAAGCTCGGATCGTCGGCGACCTGCCCGGCCAGATAGATCGTGCCCGCATGGATCACCGCACCGGACAGACGCCCCTCTTCGCCCAGCCTTACGATGCCCGTGTCGTCACTCATTGCGCCAACTCCATCAGTAGGGCGGCCGTCGCCTCGGGATGCGTGATCATTGCGTCATGGCCGGCCGCCAGGTCCCGCCACTGCCAGCCCGGGATCGCGCGGGCCCGCACCCGGCTCGGCTCGAGCGGGCCATAGACCGGGTCGGTGCAGCACACATACGTCGCCGGCAAGCCGTTCCCCGGCGGCCCGTCGAAGGAGAGCGCGCTGTCATAGGTGCCGAACGGATGCGGGGTCATGCGGCGGCGCACCCATTCCGCATCGGGGCCAGGCGGAACGCCGAACACGGCGGGATCGGGCGGCGGCAGCGACAGCCCGCCGGTCGCGGCCGCTCGCCGCCGCCGCTCGGCCGCGACCTCCGGCAGCACGCCATCGAGACCCGTCTTCCCGGACACCGGGATCATGCTGTCGAGGTAGATCAGCCGGCCGATACGCTGCGGCACGCGCGCGGCCGCGCCGGTGATGGCGTTGCCGCCGAAGCTGTGCCCGACCAGCACGGCGTCCTCCAGCTCCTCCGTCTCCAGCACGGCGACCAGGTCCTCTACGAAGGTGTCGATCGTGATCCCGGCGCCGAGCGCGTGCGCCCGCTCGCCCAACCCGGTCTGCGTCGGCGTGAACACCTCGTGCCCCGCCGCCCGCAGCAACGGCGCGACCCGGCGCCAGCACCACGCGCCATGGAACGCGCCGTGCAACAGGACAAAAACGCTCATAGCCCGATCCTATCCCGCCAGATGCGGCCTGCGAAGCCAACGCCGGATCAGGCTGTCATACGGGCCCGCTGACAGGCTCAGCAGCCACACCGCGCCCGCCGTCAGCACGATCGCCGGACCGGTCGGCACGTCGAGGTCATAGGACAGGATCAGCCCGGTCGCCGACGACAGCACCGCCAGCAGGACCGACGCCCGTACCTGCCCGGCCAGCAACCGCGACCAGTGCCGCGCCGCGATCGCCGGCAGCATCACCAGCCCGACCGACATCAGCGTCCCCATCGCCGTGAACCCGCCCACCACGCACAGCACCACCAAAGCCAGGAACGCCAGGTGCCACCCCGCGCCGCCCCGGCCGGCCACGCGCAGCGCCTCGGCGTCGAAGCTCTCCAGGATCAGCGGCCGCCAGATCAACGCCAGCCCGAACAGCGCCAACGTCGCCACCCCCGCCATCAGCAGCAGCGCCGCATCGTCGACCGCGAGCACGCTGCCGAACAGCAGGTGCGTCAGGTCAACGGTGCGGCTGTGCGACACGATCGCCACGCCCAGCGCCAGCGCCACCAGGTAGGTCGCCGCCAGCTGGCTGTCCTCCCGCCCGCCGGTGGCCCGCGCCAGCACGCCGGCCAGCAGCGCCACCAGCAGCCCGGCGATGAAACCGCCGATCCCCATCGCCCACAGCGACAACCCCGCGACCGCAGCGCCCAGCGCCAGCCCCGGAAGGATTCCGTGCTGCAGCACGTCGCTCATCAGGCTCATCCGCCGCAGCACGAGGAACACCCCGAGCGGCGGCCCGGCCACCGACAGCGCCAGACACCCGGCCAGCGCCCGGCGCATGAAGCCGAGCGTGAACGGCTCGATCACCAGCGAGTACAACTACGCGGCCACCCGGCACGTGGGCATCTAGGCGGCCACACGGCACGCGGGCGCCGCCTCCGCCCAGGCCTCGGCCTCGAGCCGCGCATGCCGCATGGCGCCGGGCTGCAGCACGTCGGCCGTCGGGCCCCAGCCGAGCACGTGGCGCGCCAGCAGCAGCGTGTCGGGGCAACGCTCGCGCACCATATCCAGGTCGTGCGACACCAGGATCACCGTCCGCCCCGCCGCATGCCACGCCTCGACCAGCCCGATCAGCTCCGCCTCGGTCCGTGCATCGACGGCGTTGAACGGCTCGTCCAGCAGCAGCACCGGCGCGTCCTGCAGCATCAGCCGCGCGAACAGCAGCCGCTGGAACTGGCCCGCCGAGAGCGTGTCGAGCGGGCGACGCTCGAACCCGGTCAGGCCGACCGCCGCCAGCGCCGCCCCTGCCCGCGCCATGTCGCCCGCGTCGATCGGCCGGAACGCGCCACGCTCGCCCCATAGCCCCAGCGCCACCATGTCGAGGCAGCCGATCGGGAACGTTCGATCTAACTTGGTGCTCTGCGGTAGCAGCGCGACCCGCTCCGCGCCCTCGATCCGTCCGGACGCGACCGGATGCAGCCCGGCCAGCGCTCGCAACAACGTGGTCTTCCCCGCTCCGTTGGGCCCGACGATCGCCGTCAGGCTGCCGGGCGCGAACCACCCGGAGACGTGATGCACCGCCGGATGCCGGTCATAAGTCAGCGTGACGTCGTCCAGTCGCAGGCCGGTCACCCACTCGGGCCGAGGGCCGGTCATGTCAGCAGCGCCCATGCAACGCCGGCCCAGACCAGCACGCTGAGCCCGGCGGCCAGCCAAAGCCGCGGCGCAACGCCGGACGTGGGGGAGAGCGGATCGACCATCGGCCCACTATACAAGCCCCCACTCGACAAGCCATGGCCGCGGCTTCCAGGGTTCCGCCCGCCGCACCCGGTTGCTAACACGCCGCATGATCCCAGACCGCGCTCCAGACCCCGATGCCGCGCTTCGCCGCGATCTCGCCCGCTATCGCGGCTTCGCCACCGGCCTGCTCGCGGCCATGGGCGGGCTGGTCGGCGTCTCCTACGCGCTGCCGCCGGGCTTCGGCGCCGGGTTGCTGCAGGCCAGCGCCAAGGCGGGCTTCGTCGGCGGCATCGCCGACTGGTTCGCCGTCACCGCCCTGTTCCGTCACCCGCTCGGCTTGCCGATCCCGCACACCGCCATCATCCCGCGCCAGAAGGAGCGGCTCGGACGCTCGCTCGGACGCTTCGTGGCCGGCCACGTGATCACCCCGGCAGAAGTGTCGCGCGTGCTGGGACGGCTCGACATGGCCTCCATGCTGGCCGGCTTCCTGCGCGACCGGCGGGCCGTCGGTCCGGCCGCGGCCGCGTTGGCCGAAATGCTGCCGCGCATCCTGGCCAGCGTCGAGGATGGGCGCGCCCGCCGAATTGCCGCACGGCTGATCCCGCGCCTGCTCGGCGGCCCCGGCGCCGGCCGGGTCGTCGCCCGCGCGCTGCGGACCCTCGTGGCCGGCGGACGGCACCAGGAGGTGTTGGGCTTCCTGCTCACCGAGTTCCGCAAGCTGCTGGAAAGCAAGCAAGACGGGCTGCAGGATTTCATCCAGCAGAAGGTCCGCGCCCAGGGCGGCCGCGTGATCGGATGGATGCTCGGCGCCCAGGTGGCCGAACGGGTGCTCGGCGTGCTCCGCGACGAGCTGGAGAAGGTCGGCCCCGAAGGCAGCTCGATCCGCGCCGCCTTCGACGAGTGGGTGCGGCGCGAGATCGACCTCATGGAGACCGACCCGGCGCGCGCCGCCGAGATCGGCCTCGCCATCCGCCGCGTCGTCGCCCACGACACCGTGCAGGCCTGGATCTGGGACGTCTGGTCGCGCCTGCGGACAGCGATCGAGGCCGATGCCGCCCGCCCAGGCGGCCATACGATCGGCCTGATCGAGACCGCGTTCGGCAATCTCGGCACCTTCCTCGAGGAGGACCCGGCCGCGCGCGCCCGCCTGCAGACCGCCGCAGAGGCGGTGATCGCGACCTTCCTGCCCAGCGCCCAAGCCCAGCTGGCCGACTTCATCGGCGACGTCGTGGCCGGCTGGGACGCCGACACCATCACCGACAAGCTCGAATTGCGCGTCGGCCGCGACCTGCAATTCGTCCGGGTCAACGGAACCCTGGTCGGCTTCCTGGCCGGCGGCGCGCTCTATCTCCTGCTGCTCGCGCTCACCGGCCGGGTAGTTACATAAAGTAACTTAGGCGGCGCCGGCGACGTAGGCGCGCAGGCTGTCCACCTCGTGCTCGGCCTCGCCGATTTTGGCCTTGACCACGTCGCCGATGCTGACCAGGCCCACCAGGCGGTCAAGCTCGACCACCGGCACGTGCCGGAAGCGGCCGTCGGTCATCATCTCCATCGCCTCGGCCACGCTGGTCTGCAGCGTCGCCGTGTGCACGTCCGCGGTCATCAGTTGCGCCGCCGTCATCTCCAGCGTCGCTGCGCCGTGCTCGGCGAGGCTGCGCACCACGTCGCGCTCGCTGACGATGCCCATGAGGCGCCCTGCGGCATCTGTCACCAGCACCGCGCCGATGCGTTTGGACGCCAGTGTCTGGACGAGATCCGCGACGGACGCGGTCGGTGCCACAGTCTGGACGTTGCCGCCCTTGGTCTTGAGTATGCCGGCGATCACCATGCGTGCCTCCTCCCGAGGAACCGCAACTCTGCGCCTTTCGCCACCGCCGCCACAACCAGGCGACTGTGCAGGCGCAACATGGACCTACTCTGCGGCGACGCGCTCGCCGACCACGCGCGTCCGGGTGCGCATGGTCACGAGCTCCTCAGCACTGGTCGGATGGATGCCGATCGTGCGGTCGAAATCCTGCTTGGTGGCCCCGGCGGTCAGCGCCACGCCGATCCCCTGCATCATCTCGGCCACATCGTCGCCCAGCATGTGCGCGCCCAGAACAAGCTGCGACGCCTGATCGACCACCAGCTTCATCAAGGTCTTGCCAGCCCTCTTTGAGATGACGTGACGCATCGGCGTGAACCGCGCGACGTAGATGTCGGCCGGTCCCCGCAGCGCCGCCTGCTCCTCGGTTAGGCCGACCGTCGCCAACGGAGGCGCGCTGAACACCGCGGTCGGCACCGGGTCGAACGACCAGGTGCGCGGGTGCGAGCGGCCGAACAGACGGTCGGCCAGGCGATGGCCCTCGGCGATGGCGACAGGCGTCAGGTTGAGCTGGTTGGACACGTCGCCGACGGCGAACACGTGCGCCTGGCTGGTCGCGTTCTCGGCATCGACGATCACGCTGCCCTTCGCATCGACCTTGACGCCCGCCTGCTCCAGCCCCAGCCGGTGCGTGCGCGGCGTCCGGCCGACGGCAAAGAACACCATGTCAACCTCGACCACCTTGCCGCTCGTCAGCGTCACGTGCCGCACATCGCCGACCCGCTCGACCTTGTGCACCGCCTGGCTGGGATGCAGATGCACCCCGAGCGCCTCCATGCCCTCGGCCAGTCCCTCGCGCAGGTCTTGGTCGAAGCCGCGCAACGGCAGATGCTGGCGGAACACGAGATGCGCCTCGGCGCCGAGACCTGAGAAGATCCCTGCGAACTCGACCGCGATATAGCCGCCGCCGACCATCAGGATGCGGCGCGGCAGGGCCTTGAGCGCGAACGCGTCGTCCGAGGTGATCCCGTGCTGCATGCCCTCGATCGGCGGCTGCACCACCGGCGTGCCGCCCGTCGCGATCACGATCCGCTCGGCCGTGACCCGGCGGCCGCCGACATCGAGCGTATGCGGGTCGATGAACGACGCATGGGCGTTGAACATGGTCACGCCGCTGTCGCCCAGCATGCGCTGGTAGATCACGTTCAGCCGCGCGATCTCCGTGTCCTTGTGCCCGATCAGGGTGGCCCAATCGTGCTGAGGCGCCGGGCCGTCCCATCCGAACCCGTGCGAATCCTGCGCCAATCGTCCGTATTCAGAGGCTTGCGCCAGGATCTTCTTCGGCACGCAGCCGACATTGACGCAGGTGCCGCCCCAATGCGTGTCCTCGGCGACGGCGACCCGTGCCCCGTGCCCGGCGGCGATGCGCGCGCAGCGGACCCCGCCGGAACCGCCTCCGATGACGAACAGGTCGAAGTCGCGTCCGCTCACGCGCCGATGCCCCCGAAGGCGAGGTATTTCACTTCGAGGTAGTCCTCGATGCCGTATTTGCTGCCCTCGCGGCCGAGACCGCTGCTCTTCATGCCGCCGAACGGGGCCACCTCGGTCGAGATGATGCCCTCGTTGATGCCGATGATGCCGTATTCGAGCGCCTCGGCAACGCGGAAGATGCGGCCGACGTCGCGGCTGTAGAAATAGGCGGCCAGGCCGAACGGGGTGTCGTTGGCCATCTCGATCGCCTCGGCCTCGGTCTCGAAGCGGAACAGCGGCGCCACCGGGCCGAACGTCTCCTCGCGGAAGATCTCCGCCTCGCGCGGGACCCCGGTCAGGATGGTCGGCTGGTAGAAATTGCCGCCGAGCGCGTGCCGCTGCCCGCCAATCAGCACCGAGGCGCCGCGGCTGGTCGCATCGGCGACGTGCTGCTCGACCTTGGCGAGCGCGTCGGCGTTGATCAGCGGCCCCTGGGTCACGCCATCGTCCATGCCGTTGCCGACCTTGAGCTTGGCGACCGCATCCTTCAGCTTGGCCGCGAACGCGTCAT
>JAABUL010007272.1_pt1 | contig 12051 bp, 14 predicted proteins | sample 5559151 | NCBI WGS metagenome assembly JAABUL01 (sample SAMN10711876, study PRJNA513368) | rock metagenome | isolation source: Antarctica rocks | place: Antarctica: Victoria Land, Pudding Butte sud | reverse complement strand
AGGTTTAATTAGGAGGCTTTATAATCTACTTACTCTTTATCCTTTTAATACAAGGTAATTAAGCCTCTTAATTAGCCTATTCTAATATTCTACTATTAAGCTACCTAGCTAATAAGAGGGTAGAGCTTATTTTAATATATATCTATATATAAGATTAAAGGATTAATTTCTATAATCTCCGCCTTTAAGTTTAAATCTTTTAGGTCTCTAATATATTACTAGTCGCTAGCTATATATAAATACCCCTTAATAATATACCTTAAATAATTATAATTAAACGGGAATCTTATTATAAGTAAAGGGGTAAAGTTAAAGTACTTAATTATTTAAGGGAATAGTAATTATATATAGTCTTTATAAGGCGGGGTTATATCTTTTTATAATTAAGAAGACCTGATATATCTTAAAGGATATAATAACTATATATAATTTCTAAAGGATAGAGTCGTAGTACTATAATAATAATAAAGGTATAATTATATATAACTTTATAAGGTTAATAGTAATCCGGCTTAAAGGAAAGGAAGGGCTAATATATTCCTAAGGTATATTAGAGGGAGTAGTAACTATATAGAATCTTAATATAATAAGATAGTATTTAATTAGGAAGATAATTAATATTAATATACTTGATATATCTTTAAGGGAGTAGTAGCTACATATAATATCCTATTAATAAATAGGGTAGAGTACCTATTATATAGAAACTTCTCTTATAGGTAATTAAGTCTAGATTATATATAACTTCTAAGTCTTAATAATTAATATCTTATAAGGAAGCTAGCTAAGGTTAATAATTACGCTATTATACCTTTAGGGGAATAATAATTATATATAATCGCGAGAAGTTATAATCGTATTAATTAAGCCTTACTTATAATTAGCTATATTAGCTATATATAAACGCCCCTCTAAGAGAACTAAGTTAAGACTACATAGAACTCTTTAAACTTAGTAATTAAGTCGTAAGGATAAAATAAGGCTAGGTTTAACTTAAGGGATATTTATAGGAGTAGTAGCTATATATAATATATTAATAATACGGGCGTAGTACTACCACGTTCCCCGTAACTAATTATATAATAACTTCTACTAACGACGGCGATATTAATACTATATAGATCTCTCTAATTTTAACGGCGACCTACTCTTACTAGTTAACCGTAAAGTTTATATACCTAAAGTATCTTATATAGAGTAATATTTATATATAGACTCTAAAGTAGTTTCCTAAGCTAAAACTTAATAGTTTCCTAAAGAAATCCTGCTAAGCTCTAACCTCCGGACTAATTAAAACATGTACTAATTTAGTTTTCCATGCTAAACCACTTCTTTTTATAATTAGGATTACTTCTTATTAAGATTAGAAAGTTAATAGAAGATAAAGTACTTAAATACCTTAATAAGAATAATAATTATATATGATATAGACTTAATAGGATTACTTCTTAATAAGATTAAAAAGATAATAGAAAATAGGGTACTTAATATATCTTTAAGGAAGGTATAACTATATATAATCTCTTAAGGATAATAGGTAATTAGCTACTTAAAGACTTCCTTTAATAATAGCTATCCTAAGGGATTTTATTTAATTAAGGTTAGGTTTAAATTAATATCCTTTACTTATTTTAATTAAAGCTTCCCCTCTCTATTTTATAAAACTTCTTATTAATAGGGGGAAGCCTTAAATAGCTAATTTTAATACTTTACTATTAAGCTACTTAACTAATAATAAGGGAAGGCTTATTTTAATAAATAATTCTATATAATACCTAAGGATCTTATACTATTATTTCTATCCTTAAGTAGAGGATTTAAAGGACTTAAATATATATATAGGAGTTAATTATATATAAACTACCCTTAATAAAATCCTTAAGGTAAATAGGACTTAACGGGATATAAGGTATAAATAATAAGGTTAAGTTTAAATATCTAACCTCTTATTTAAGGAGTAACTATTATATATAGTCTTATCTTAATCTAATAAGGTAGCTTCCTATTAAGATAGGAAAGATTTAAAAGATAAAATATCTTTAAGGGATTAAAGAATTATATAGAGTTTAGATTTAATAAGGATACTTCTTATTAAAATTTATATATTAAAAGATCTTAAAAGGAGTAATAACTAAAAAGGCTCTAGATATAATCAAGTAGCTTTATAAAATCTCTTAAAAGAAGTAGTAGCTATATATAGTCTTAAGTAGAATTACTTCTTATTAAGATTATAACTATAGGTAAAGGACCTTAAAGGGAGTAGTAGTTATATATAGTCTTAAGTAGAATCTCTTATTATTAAACTTAAAAGAGGAGGTACCTAATTTATATCTAAGGAAAGGGGACTATATCTAAGAGCGACGAGTACAACCTCTTTATTAGTACTAGACTGTTATTTGGAAGATAGGGGGGTAATTTAGGGGTTTATGTGAGTGCTAGGATTGTGATGTGGATGATGCAGCTGGTTTTTAGTAGGGGGCGTGGGGATAGCGGTAGGTTGGGAGTTTGGGGGTGGGAAGGGGGATGTGGGGGGAGGGGTTTCTTAGGTTTTTAAGGTTTCCTAAGTTTATGGGGGGGAGAAGGGAGAAGGAAGAAGGGAGAAGGGAGAAGGGGGATAGTAAGGTAGGGAGGGGTAGGGTTTTTTTAGTTTCTTAGGGGGGAGAGAGGAGATGGGAGAAGGAGGGATGGTGAGGGCTTATAATGGCGTTAGTTGCTCTTCTGGTGGAGAACTGAAGCGAGGTAGGATGTGAGAGTCATATAGATTGATACTAAAAGCTCATGGCTTTTGAGAACGTCTTTGGTCGCGTATTTGGAATCACTCGATTGTTGAGTACCATTTTTGTTATAAAACAAAGTATCTTGCGCCAATTTTTTAAGTAGATAAAGCAACCCGGCCTTTATTTTCCTGAGTAGCATTTGTTCTTTCTCTGGGGTGGGAGATGATACAGTGAATGGCTCTCGATGCACATTTGTGAGCAACAGGATGAGATTCGCACGTGGAGCGTAGAGCAGGTCCCAAGATTCAAAAGGTTTGATATCCGGCGGTCGACATGTCCCTTGGGATTGGTTGGTCGGCGTGAGATTGGGTGCGTGATCGGATTGTTTTGGGTGCTTTGGCGTTGATGCTGATTTCCACTAAGGGTGGAATTGAGGAGTTGATAGAGAGCGAGTCTGCGCCACTATCCTTGCGGGGTCGGTCAGGAGGTTGATATCCACTGATGATGTAACTGAAGAGTTGATAGACCGCGAGTCTGCGCCGCTCCTTTTAGGAGATTGCCGTCTTGGTAGATTCAAAAACCCAAATTGCCGCCCGCCTCATCACCACCGCTAGCGATTCAGTAGATGCTAGCTTTGCGAGCGCTCTCGCTTCTCGATGTAATTCTTTGTGGCTGGCGTTGGGGGTTGATGTTAGTTTGTGGGTTGTGGCTGAAGTCGGTGTCGGTTTTTGGGTTGCAATGGCTAGCGTTGTGGGGTTTGGGAGGATTTGGATTATTGATGTGGATGGGAGGGTATTTGAGGGTAGGAGACCGAGCCCGGCAGCCGCCTCTTCGGGGGTGGGGAGATCTAGTGTTCGTTCATCGTTTTCTGAGCCTCGTCCTTGTGGGAAGGCTAGGGTTTGGGTGATGAAGAGGGTGGCGACTGCTGCTTTTTTGAGGAGGGAGTAGCGCATCGTGAGTTTTTGGGATGGCTGATAGTAGTGGTATGTGCTGTGAGAAGGATGTTTGTATTATTTTGGATTTGTGCTTGAGCGAAGAATGTTCGTGAAATAAGACGATGTATTAGGTAGAGACTGGATAGGCTTTTGTAAGCTTGCCCAAAGCGTGTCCGTGGGACAAAGAGAATTTTCAGATGGTGGCTGGTCGCAGAGAAGATTATATCGGATCTGATGTGGATGATGTCCAGTACTGGAGCATGACCATATATAGTAAGAGCGGGTGCTCATTTTGGCATCGTTGTTATGCTCTTCTCGCTCAGAATGGAAAAGTCTTACACGATCGTCGATGAGTTCAGATCCTACCTACCTATTTGGCCTCACAAGCTAACAAGGTGTGCTATCAGCGGTTAGCCAAGCAAGGGAGCATTCCCAAAGCGGACTTCATGACTATTCTTGGAGACAAATCTTCAAAAGCTTGGAATGTAGGGGCGTTTGAGCGCTGACCATTCCACGCAATCTAAGGTGCCACCCTCGTCATTCAATGCAGGTTCAAGCGTTTGCTTCGGGTGATATGAAATTCATTGGATATAGCGCATCATGGAGATTCGTTGGTGAATTCTTCAGGCCCGAGCTTCTTGGACATTCGTCAGTGGCGCCCTTGAATGGCCGAGATGACATGCCATGGGAATACCACCTGCGTCAGTGGCTGTCCACCTTCGTCAGCGATGTTTCTAACAAGGTATGTTCTTCATCGGATTCGCTTGCCGAAACATTTTGAAACACCGTCAAGGGCCCGAGTTCCGGCATTCCTCTTGCCATTCTTACGTGGTGCCTGTATGATTGTCTTTTTGCTGTGTAACGCTCCCTAGGCCTATAGCATCTGCAGTGATTCGATTAGCAAGCACTCCGAAAATAATGTTGCCAGCTGCGTCCAATTTCCCAGAGACGTGCTGCAGATGTAGAGTGATTGCCAGTCTGCTCTTCGATTTTCAATCTGCAATATATAGCAATGCGAAGGAAGTAGTGCTGACAAGTTTTGTAAACATGCTCCCCATTGAACTAGCCGAGAAAGTAGAACCTGAGTTGGCAGAGCGAAATGTACTCACTCGAATCAAGACATGAGGGTCCATCCAATTCCACATAATCACCATTCTTTGTAGCCTCCAAGGGCGCACATGGATCGTGATGGACCGCGCAGCGACCCATAATCGCTTGACGCAATAGTCAGTAGTATTCCTCAAGGTGTGACGAGTGTTTCAGAGCCATCTTGAGGTCGGCGGTTCGCAGATTGCAGAGTCTGGAGGTGTAACGAAGCAAACAGGAAATTGATACTAAGGATGTCAGCAGAACATAGATTTATCAAAGAGCTTCGTGTATCTCCAATGCCGATCCATATCTGCTTAGGATGATGACATGATGACGCTGTGGTTCCATTCCCAACATGATATCAAGTGGAATGTGTCGGTTCCAGTAACAGGAGAAACCCGGTATGATCAAAGCTTGAGATACGCAATTTGTCTCAAATTAGCAGCATCCTTGGAGCATGCCAAGATTTCCCATCCGATGTATCATAACAGTGTAAAAATTCCAAGGGGGCAGTGTCCCCAGAGCACACCAACGGCGACATCGTTATCATATCAGTGCTGTCTCCGGTCTTTCAGGTGGCATAGCCCACAATCCGACGTCTGTAAACATGGATAAGCTCTGTGAATGGAAGGTCGATTGCTTGGTTGTGCTAACCCCTTTACCTTGAAGATATTCCCGTTGCTACCGTAGTAAGTCGAAGGAGATGAGTTTGCTGTGAAGATTCTCCTGTGTCTTGCGAGAGAGCGTATCTATGTTCAGTGCGTTGTTGTCTAGTTTGGTATCCCATGTCCTGGCAAGGTCGTTTCAGGGGGGGTTGCCAAGGCCTAGCCGAGATGAGTACCAAAGTCGCCAGGATCTGGATTAGGCCCTAAGGACAAGATGTGGAAGATCAGGAAGATCCAATCAAAAGGTAATCGTGTCATACTGCTGGCCGATTCCTCCCAGCCGAGACTTGCGCCACTGGGCATGCTTTTTCCATAAAAGCCAACCTCGAAGCTTAATCGAATGCGTGCTGGTGTACTTGCTGTCCACGTTCCTATGATATAAGACACTGGAGAGAAGCGCTATTGACATAACGCTGGCCGGCTTACTCTTCGCTCTTTCAAATACACGTATTTGTTGCCTCCGAATATCGCCATGTCAGGTATCTTATCCAGCTATTTAAGTAGATCCGTAGAACACGACCTCAACAATGCCCATCATAGCAGCTTGCAGAATGCCTTCGAGGCGCTCGCCATTATCAAGGAATGTTATGTCGTCTGCTGCGAGTGGCTCGTACTTGCTGAAAACTGTCATAACTCGTGTCCACTCAGGAGGAGACATCGATTTGGCATATTCCTTGTGGCTCCATGACAAATATTCTTGCCTCGGGAACAAAGCTTGAAGGCACTATCGTTGCGTATAACCTGCAGTGGTTGGCTAGCAGCGTCACGAGGATCAAAAAGCTTTTCAAGTATGATGAATGCAGGATTGACGCATTCCTTTGACGGAAAAGCATCTTTGATATTCTGAAGCGCTCGTCTGAAGCAGATAAAAGCTGTGTAGATATTGGTTGTCTTCCGAACTTGTCGTAGCAAGGTTGATGTTGTCTCTCGATGATCTTCATATTGTGACCCATGAGAGGCGATGTCGTGGCAAGACCATTGCTACTATCCAGGCGCCACGTGTGACATCGCGAGCGTCTTCAATTGGGAACAAAATATGGAAATCCTCGAATTCTAGGTCATAGGCGTTGATCAATGCACATACTCTCAATGTTGTTGTATCAGTAATCCGGTCTTGAAGTCTAATCGAGGTGGCTTCTTAACCCATAATTCTCGCCGCGAAGGGGAAACCCATGCACGTCTCAGAGTGTTGGCAAGCAGGTTGAAACAGGCAGGACCGGTCTCGCTCTCTGAAATCTCCTGGCAACCATCTTCAGATCCCTCACGTATGCAATGCGCCATCAGCAACATTAACCCGCTCTAGTCTCTCGCATCGAGTCCGAGCTTGCCAAATGCAGGACTGACCGGCTCACTTTGCTTGTTTAAGAACTTTGATGATTGTCGGGGGTAGCATTATGAAAGTCGAGATCGTAGCTATGGCCGCCACGGCATCCCAGTGAGTCCCACGGTATCTTACTTGCAAGCTTCGCGGTCCGTCAAGTAGATCATTAATCATGGAGGGTTCGAAGGCCAAAGGGACGTAGGCTTCGGCTTGGCACCAGAAGGCGACAGAAGTCTGCCCCACGCTCACTCGGCGAGCGTGCTAGGTGAGCAATTCTCTATCTGCTTCACTTATTCGCATCCAATGCCTTCCGTAGACCTCATCCTTGGCTCCTGCAACTGTGTTGCAATACCAATCTCGTTTCCATAGTCATCACTCCCGATTGTATCTCCACTATCCCATTGTAAAAATGGCAGAGCGTCCAGCGGCTCCCAGTAAACTCATAAAACGTGGAAGTGGGCTATTCGTAGTCCGTGCCAAGCAATATAGGGCTGAGGCTGATTCGTAAAGAAGCCCCATTTTTTTCATCTTCTCAAACGCTTCTGTGCTTCAACAGCTTTGACCTCGCCGCACAGATTTACTTTCAACATACGCGTCCCAGTCTGATATCGCGATAATTGGCCAGATGAAAACTTATCCCCACCTGAGCGCGTCAGGCAATACTACCCACCAATCGCGAATCCTGTTGGATGTGGTTCGTACGTCAAAAGCTGATTACTGGACATAAATGCGACCAAGAGATTGATTTGGGTAGAGCGATCATATCAATACTTGTCGAAAGTCCTACAGATACGTTTGTAAAAGGCGTTTCATCCTCACGTTCTGTAATGAACTCACCGGGGCCGGGATCATAGCTATAGATAAAGAGGTGCGAGATTTGTGAGGTGCCTTTTGAGGGTGCACTTCCAAAGCAGGAGGGTCCTATAGACCAGTGACGAGCACTTTGTGAAGCGATTCCTTGGGGGTTTGCAAGACTACGGATCAAGGGCTACAAATGATTTTGTTGTGAGCTATCGCCTCCTCCACATTATTCAGGTCGAAAGACTCTTACTATGCCTTTAACCACTTCCTGGAAGTCCAAAGCTCTTGCTTTTCCAGATACTCCAGGACTGCTTCTCCGCCTTTCTCCGCATTGAGGCCTGGGGGGATCTCGATCGTCTTGATGTGTGGTAGGAGTTCTTTGGCAGTCTCTATGATTACGGTCTGTTGCTCTTGTGTCCATTGGCTTGAGCAGATCTGGAGGTTTGGCAGGTGGATGCTGGATATGAGGAAGTGGGAGTTTCTGGACTTACGAGCACTTGCGGAATAACCACGAGAGATTGGAGCAGAGGAACGATTTCCTTGATGGCTGGAAATCATGTCAACTCCCTAACTTGTCAGAGAAAGATCTTCGGGTTGAGGCTTACAGTCTGTATTTGCGACATGGACGAGATTGTAAACTGGTTGTAGATGCTTCACAAGTCTTTAGCGCTTCTCGGTGCAAGTTCTTGATGGTTAAAGTTACCTCTATCAGGATTGCAACCAAATCTTTGGCTCTCTGGGGAGTATTATTGACAGAAACGATGTATATGGGCTTGCTTTCTGAAGACATCCTTCCTCGAATGATGTAAGAGGTTATTTGGATGAGGAGTGTGATTGTCATGTTGTATTCAAAAGCAATGGATGCTGTGGCTTTTCATCGTATACTTAACAGAATTCGAGATGGCTCGGCACATGTCATGGATTCCGAGCCAAACATTCAAGTTAGGCCAGTTTTACTAATCACTCATTGGGCCCCCAACCCTTGAATTCATTCTATGGACATCGACGTTGCCTTCCCTCTACAACCCAAAATCATAACGTGAACGTCCGCTTTCCATAAGCTATTAGTGCCGTCCACTAGATCATCAAAGCAGATCAGGTATAGCGCCGAGATGACAAACGCTAGCGGGAGACTAAAATCGGCGATAAGTATCACCTGCATGAAGATTAGACTTTTGATATGAGCCGAGCTTGTTGGTCATGCAATCTCAAGGTAAACATAGTGAGGGTTGCCTCCCGCTTGAGTGGTATTTGGGGCTCATCGGCAAAGACGTTTGTGGGATGATTACTCACACAGCTGGCAGCTGAGGTGGACTCGTTGTTCCACTTCGAGCAGGGTGCTGGCGCTGTACAGCGTAACGTGGGGATAGATTTTGGCGGTTGTGCAACGCGCTGTGATAGAGACGAGTATTTTCGTATGCAATGACTAAGACTGGGTAATCAAACCGCGATTCTGACAAGACGTGCGTTAAGTCCTAGCTTCAAATAAGACCATGCCGAAAGCAGTGCTGAGCGATCTGGACGGAAGTTTCTTGGTATATATATTGAGGTTTCGCCGCTGCTTCCTCTCAATCAACAGTGTCTCCTCTCCTCTCAATCTCCGTTCACTCAACCTGACAACCTGACAACCCTTTGTCAAACAGCACCAATATCTGAGCAGCTCTTTCAACCACTCCGAGAACAATGGCCGACACCTTCCAAACGACCGGTACCACCGCGCTCGTCATCATAGACCCCTACAACGACTTCCTCCACCCCAAAGGCAAACTCAACGGGATGCTCGCCGACTCCCTCGCCGAAACGGACACCATCAAGCACCTCGGCGAGATGGTCACTGCCGCTCGCAAACACCACATCCCGATCTACTACGGCCTGCACCAACAACACAGACCCGGATTCATTGCTGGCTGGAAACACGCGACGACCACACAGATCTCTCAACGGGATAATGTAGCGTTCCAGGAGAATTCTTTCGGGACGGTGGTTTACGAGGGACTGGAGCCCGATCTCGCCAACGGAGATGTCATCGTCAGCAAGCATTGGACCAGCAGGTGAGCCTTCGTCATTGTAGCGACTGGGTGGGGAGATGTTGACGGCCGTTTGCTGACATGAGAGGAAGTTCGTTCCAGGATACCGATTTGGACTACCAGCTGAGGCAGCGTGGCATTGACCGTCTGGTCATTGGTGGCTTGACGGCGAATACTTGCATGGAGGCCACTTCGAGATACGCTCATGAGCTGTGGGTTAAACCGGGCTTTTCTGCTTCTGTGGCAGAGGCATGACGCTCATACTTTATAGCGGATACCATATCACGATGCTTACGGATGCAACGGCCGGTTTCGCCAAAGCGGAGAAGGATGCGGCGACTGAGTTGATTTGGCCCCTTTTCGCAGATGAGGTGTGCACGGTTGGCGAATGGATCAAGACACTGTAGAGACGGGACGGAGAGTACGGAAAGCGATTGCTGCATAGCAAGAGAATCGATGGTGTAGTTGGGGGTGACGCTGCTGAGACTGTTACGAGTTTTCCCAAGGCCTACTTCAATAGTCCTTAACCCCATTGCCTTCATAACCAGGGATCCATGGACCGTAACATATCAGTAGCCAGTTCTTGACCTTGCCATTCAAACCCAAATTTTCAAGCCCGCCTCGCACCGCCAACATATGATTGATACCCGCCAAATGTGTTTCATACTCCTGCGCATCGCAATCACCGATCTTGATCTTGTCAGGTTTCTATCTAGACCCCGCACACAGCACTTGACCTACCGTGAAATAAGCGAGTATCAGAACCACAAGGAGCATTCCATCCGTAGCGCCCACTGCTGGACCGGCCAGCCCCTCTTTTGCCAGGCGGATCGTCTCGCCCTTATACCACATAGCCATGCGCAGATCCGTGGAACGCTGCATGCGGGCAAGATGGACTGCTGAGGCCAGCAAGGTCGCTTGGAACAGCGCAGGGTGGTGCAGGGCGTCCAGGAGCCAGGATAATCGAGGGGCTGTGGCTGACAGATTGTCTTCGTAGACGCTCAGCCAGGGGGCGAGGTGTGCTCTGACTGACGAGGTATCAGTACAGTCTTTGGGTAGAGGGAGTGAGAAACAGCCCACAATGGTGGATTAGAGATTGCTTCATCGGACTTGGAGGCGAACGCGCGTCGGGAAACACTCCAAAGGGATGACTGCCACCGAGAAGATTGAAAGGTAGGGGCGTGGATCGAATTATCCCGGATTGCAAATAAGAGGCCCTGCATAATTGCCTATGATATCCTGAGTTTCATTGGGGCCGTTACTGAAATCGCTCAAGACGGTCGCAGACACGTCCTGAAAGGTTTCCGTACCCGCTAAGTCCTCAATGGACTCCTGAGTGCAATATACATACGGCCCGGTAACTAGGCTTCTTCGAGAAGCATGGCCTATGGCATTCTCGCCCAGCATGACATGTACACCTTCAACCCCTCTCGTGTAAGATCAATATTTCGTCCAGCGCCTCATTTCACGGTCAGCTACTCACTTGGGGGCTTCATATTCGCATTTGTATGAAGCTCCACGCAGCGTGCAGTCGTTACAAGGCAGAAGTCGGTTGCACTGAATCTTTGTCATCACAGTCGCTTACGAAAAAGGTGCAACGAAAGCACCAAGCTACCTTCTGCTTTCGACGATGACACTCGGTGCAGCTAAGCAAAGACCGCAGTCTCTTGCGAGTTTTGGCACTTGCAGCCGAGACCTGGCTTGTGGAAGGGCTCATGATCTCGATGATGATGATAAGTGATCCAGACGGTGTGCGATTATGTATATTGTATGCACTCGGGGTCTGAGAGATGATGACGGAAAGAGACTAGTCCTCGGCGTTTATGCAGCTGCAGCGGCAGGTCGCTAGCTCCCGACGATTAGCGTTTTCTGTCACTCTTGGCACTCTTTTCGCTCGGAAAGTACCTCAGACAGCTCAAGTGCTTTAACGCTAAGACTTTTGTCATTGCTGCTGTATTTTTGATTGTGTTGTTAGGCTTCAGTGTTCGGCAGCTTCGTCAGGTGGGGCTTCGAGGCTCTGCGGATCGACGCGACGCAGTCACCAAGAAGGCTCGCTCCGTAACAAGCCTTTACAAGGTCACACATGTAGAACGCAAGACCTATACCACGGCCGCAATGGTAGCTCCATCCTCGCCCACCCCAGCTTCCCCACCACCGTCCGACCCCCAGCGCACAGTCGAAGCCCGCGCCGCATTCACCGCACATCTCACCTCGATCGGCAACTCGCACATCTCCGCCCTCGAACAGCGCGTCAGCGACATCCACTCCAACTCCCTCAACATCTCGAAACAGGAGGATGAGATAGAAAAGCAGACCAAGAAGCTAGCGGATGAGAGCAAGAAGCATCAGAAGGTTGCGGATGATGCTGGGGCGAAGCTGAAGGAGTTGGGGGATATACAGAATTGGGCTGAGGTGCTGGAGAGGGATTTGCTGGTTTTGGAGACGGCGATGAAGATGGGGGAGGGGGAGGAGGAGGGGTGGGAGGGGGAGGAGGAG
>JAABUL010007271.1_pt1 | contig 12056 bp, 11 predicted proteins | sample 5559151 | NCBI WGS metagenome assembly JAABUL01 (sample SAMN10711876, study PRJNA513368) | rock metagenome | isolation source: Antarctica rocks | place: Antarctica: Victoria Land, Pudding Butte sud | reverse complement strand
AGTTATTGCTTGAGTTAAACACAATCACTCAAAAGACTCATAATCAGCTTACAACAATAAATCTAGTCTTTGATAGTGAGAAAATACAGTTCATAATATATAAATGCAAAGTGAGAATTGACTTACATTAAGAGTCAAATCATCTTTCAATTGTTACAGAATTATGTTTATATACATTCTTTATACAGTCATTGATTCATCAACTGATCAACAACAAGATTTATCTGTACAAGATACTGATTACAAATCTTTTGCAAGTTATGCTTGTTAGAAAAGCTGAACAATCTTATTAACAGAGCAGTAACAGCGCGATACGCGCATGTTATGCTCACATACACAGATCAAGCATTGCATTGCAATGCTTACAAACAACAAAATCATGTAATTAAATGATCATGTGATCAAATAGTGAATAAAAGCTCACGTCGAAGTGATCAGCTTTCACAATACACAGATTGAGCATTGCATTATGATGCTCACAAACAACTCAAAGCTTATTTAGTTTGCTTAATTAAATGATTAAACAGCGAACGAAAGCTTACGTTGAAGTGATCAACTTTCACAACACATTGATCATTTAATTAGCTCACTCAGCTAAATGATTAAACAGCAAATTTGAAAGCTTATATTGAAGTGATCAGCTTTCATAATTGCAATTTGTTTATATGATTACTTAATTATATAAACATGTTGCATGCTCATATGTGCACTCTAATAATCTGACTGCTCAATGAAAAGATATACAGCAGTGATTATGACTAGATTACATGTAAAACTTGAAGAAATAAAAAAAAAATTCATTTCATGTTCACTTGAACAAACTACAGAATCAGATCACATTACGCAGTTAAGTCAATGACAGAACACAAGAGACTCAACAAGCATGTAAACTCATACACACTTAACTGATAAAAACTAATTGAATTCATAAGAGATGAAACGTGTGAAACGATAAATACACACTATAGAAAACTGAAAACAATAGTCAAAAAGACGAAAAACATAGTGATGTACATCGACGCATCGCAAACTCAAAAAAAGATAGCAGAGCTCAAAACAGAAATCGAAATCATGATAATATTCACGCACGAGTCTGTTAGATGCAGCAAAGCGACAAGCGTAATCGACGAAATAATCATAATGAAGACGAAATTGCAAGCTATCGACGATGCAATCGCAATATGCAGCGAAGAAGCATCTGAAGACAGCGAAATTTGAGTGTACACAGACAGTTAAATGACGCTGCAAAGATTAAAAGCAAAGAGCAATGATAACTTGAAGTTATTTAATAACATACAACAAAATCTGATCAATCTGCAACAAAATTGATGTTATATTTGCATACAGTGAGTATTAAGTTGCAAAGACATCATTGAAAACGAAGCAGTGAATCAATTGATCAAAGATGCAACATGAAAAAGATCAACAATCAACATCAGGAAAAGAACAATCATGAGCTTCATCAAAAAGCAAATAGACAAAGAGATAAAAGAGCAATGACTAATGACATGAAACAACAGCATCAAAAAAGAAAATCAGTATCAGAAGTACACAGCGAGAGTGAATCTGAGTTACAGATCACTAAAAAAGCTTCGAAAAATAGACAGACTGACGTTTTCAACGTTTATACAGCTAAAAATGAAACATGACTATTTCAAAAGCTATTTGCATCGATTATCAAAGAATAATTCAAACAAATGCTATGAAATATGCAAGGCGAGACAAACGTTGAAGCACTTACTACTGAACTGCAAACATTATAAAGCAGAACAGTTACAGCTTAAAGCAAAAGCACAGTTCAAAAACATGAACACTATATTAATGTTGTTTATCATCAAGATTGAAAAAATCGCAATGCTAAAGTACTTGAAAAGTACTTGAATTGCAACAAGAAAATGATTATTGAAAACGAAAAAGTAAAGTGAGAAGAACATGAAGAAACGAGAAAACAAGAGCATGAGAGAAAGAAGTTGTTTGATTGAAAGTGCTTGTTTGCGCAAACTATTGATGTGATTAATCAATGAAAAGATATAAAGCAGCGACTTTAATCAAGATACATGTAATTTAACATATGCACAGCGTCTAGACAGTGTCATAGTCATAGACTGCATGCACTTAATGAAGAAATAAAAAATAAAAGATAAAAACTGATAAAAACTAATTATTTCACTTCTTGATTTTTAATTATTAAGAAAATGACACTTCTGAATGTTTTAATTCATGAAGATACAAAGATTCAATTTAGATGCAAATGATTTAATCTTTCAACATTGATTTCAATAAGTGAATGCATTGCAATTGTATAGTATCACAAAAATCAATGAGATTTTCAATGAGAAAATTACAGAAAACACATTACAGACATTAATGCAACATCAGCTTAAAGATTTCATCTGTTCAACAAAACAGTAAAGATGCATAATAATCTTCAGAAAGTTGAAAACACTTTTGTAATATATATCAGAATTGAATGCATAAAGCTAAATGTTTATCTGCATTTGAGAAATATTTCAAATGCAAATAGTTTTCAATGTAACTGCAAATAAAGTCATTAAACAGCTAAGCATATTTTGATACACTGCTTGAATTGAACGCATCTTTGATCAAGAATGCTTTACAATGTTAATGTTATAAACTATTGAATCATCATTTTGATCACGAAAAGTTTCAAGACAACAGCAAGAATGATGATGAAAATGAAGCTTTTAAAACAGTTTAAAGTGACAAGAATACTCATTCTTTAACATGTAATCATCATGAACAAATTTGATATATAGTTTCAGTCTTATTGTTTCAACTGCATGTAACAGTCATATAAACAGTAAGCAATTTTCTATTTCAGAGAATGTGATAATCAGATTTACTAAAAAGATAAATGAGATTTATAAGAGTGATATGACAATGTAATATTCTAAGCAGACACAGAATGAATATATATTATGATAAAGTTACAAAAACAATCACAACGCGCGTAAAATGAACTTTTGAAAAAAGTATTATAAATGAGAGAGAAAAGATCAAGTTAATGAATAGACGATGATGAATTGCATGAGCAGCAGTAATGCTGATTCAATGATGATTGCAAGCAGCGTTGACTTGTCACAAAGAGACAGCAACGCGAAGTCTAAATACTTACACAATGATGAGATGAAAGTTATCAGCATTATTGATCTACTAACATAGACATTGACATTAGAGAAAGAGAAAAGCAAAGATCATTCATGAAAAGAAGTGATCTTAAAGCTGATTCAACGTTTTCAAAACATCTCAGAAAGAAAGATTGAAAGTCAAGATGCATTCATCGCGAAGAATGTACAGAAGTTGAAGACATTCATTCAACTTCTTAATAAACAACTACAAACATAAGAAAATACACGTTTCACATTCAAAACATCATCATGAGTCAATGTAGCAAAAGAAGAAGTGACAACAGAAAAGCAGTGACTCAGAGACAATCTGTCATTGCTTCGCAAGAGACGCAAGATGTTAGTGAAAATAGTGAAGAGAAAAAAGATGAAAGAGATACAAAAGAGATTGATTGATCAGATCTTTCAAGAAATCGCAAACGTGTTAATGATGCAACAAAATCTAATAGTGTTGCTTCACAAGCTTGAAAGTGAAGACATTGTACTTCACGCAATGAGCTTGAAAGTTTGAGCAGCTTTAGAAAAGTCTCAGACATGAGTGAAGAGAATTGCAAGCTCAGCGCACGTAGTGTGTAGAAGCTTCATGATACTAGCACATGATGTATGCATCACACTGAACACAAGCAATCAGAAGATAATCATCAAAAGATTGATAAAAAACAACGTAAGACTTCATGAAGATTTAGAAATGCTGAGAATAGCTTGACTCAAGAAGATAGTTGAGAGTGAAAAGATTCACTCATCACTCATCGTAGAGATCGCGATCAAAACGATGATGAATCAACTACTAAACGTAGACATGCTGAACTCATATCAAGAATGCTCATGCAAATTGTTTGAAAAGAATTGTCATATCACACAGTGTTATAAATGCTTCGATTTTGATCATATGACTAGATTCTGCAAAAATGAAAAGCATTGCTTCAAATGTGCAGACAAACATCACATCAAGAAGTGCGTTGTGTCAATAAATAGAAGACGATGCGCGAACTGCAACGATAGTCATGAACTCTGAAAACACTCATGTTTCAAGTGAAAACTACAGATAAAGCAATCAGAAGAAATCTTTTGAAACAGATTGATCAAATATTCTGAAGCATTGAAAGACAGTTGCTCATTCTCTTCTTTCTTTCTGAACTTCTTGAGTTCAATGAATTTCAAGAGTTTAATGAATTTATCGAGTTCAATAAATGTCTTGACGATGACAAGCAGTTGAGACATCAACGAGTCAACATGACAAGTGATGAAAGTCAAGAAGAGATCAGTCAATCACTCTTCATGTGTGATTAGCAACTCAGAAAACATGATGTCTGAATAGATATAGAAATGTCAAATCAAAAAATGCAAAAGATTCTCGATGACTAAAAGCATACAAAAAGCTGTCTTTGCACAGAATCAACAACAGCTACAGATAACTTTATGATGAATCAAATCTTTCTGCGAATTTTACAGTATAACATCAGAAAGTCATTGAAAATTCAGAAATCATTTCTGATAAACAGAGAAGTTCATAAATTTGACATAATAATTATTCAGAAACAAGATTGCAACATCAATGTTTCACAGACGTTTAACTTGACTCACAACTTCTTTCATTTAGTAAGAGACTTGTCATATCAAGTAAGAACATGCATTTATATCAACAAATGTTTAAAACTTGATCAATGAGCAATGAAAATCATTGAATTGAACATCTGCTCAATCAAGCTACAAACTAGCAACTTGAAAGATGAAATACAGATGTTACAACTCATAAACATCTACAATTCATGCTCGCTGTTTATCATCTTCACAGAAGAATCATCTACTATTTCTCGTCTGAATGAACTAATCAAAAATGATTGCAAACAGCTAATTGTAGAAGATTTCAACCTGCATCACTCACACTGAGAAGACAGAAGATGCTTTACTCATTACATAGCGACTGATACTCTACTAGACATTGTTATAAACGCAAGATTAAAGTTACTGCTTGAATCAGACACAATTACTAGAAAGACTCACAATCAGCTCACAACAATAAATCTAGCGTTTGACAGCGAGAAAATTCAATTCATGATACACAAATGCAAGATGAGAATCAATCTACATCAGAAATCTGATCATCTTTCGATTGTCACGAAGTTGTGTCTACGCACATCTTTCGTGCAGCTCACGACTCGTCGATTATGAAAGAAAATGAACACAGAAGCACTAAATGCTCATTTAAGAATACATCTTTTCATCAAGCGTTTTCTCGATGACAAGACAGCAATAGATGACAGAGTAGCTGAGATCACTCATATGTTACAAGAAATCATCGAGAAGTTCACTTCTTGAGCAAAGTCATTGATTCAAGCATAAGACTTTTGAAATCAGATCTGCTTGAAAGTCGTGACAAAATCACGATGACTATGAGTTGTATGAAAATCGCAGAGTACTTTAAAGGCATGAAACGACTATCTGAGATACAACGATCACAAAAACAAGATCATTAAAGAAACAAAACGTTCACATTTTAAATCACAGATGCATGAGCTGAGCAACGAATTGAAATCAATTTGACACTTTGTGAAATAAGTCAGAATCGAAAGTCAGTTACTCAAGAAACTTTCATAGTTTTCATCATTAAAGAGCAATGATTTCAATCACATAGCAGATTCATTTGAAGAAAAAACAGAGATGCTACGAAAGAAGTTCTTTTCATCATTGTTTCAAGCAAACATCAGTGACATTTCAAGATCGTTTATATCATTGACAATGTCATTTAATTCAGTCTTATCACAAGATGAGATGAGATAAATGATTCAACGAGTAAAAGTTGATAAAGCATCAGACGCATTTGAAATTTCAAATAGAGTGCTTTAAGCGAGTTTAACAAAACTGACTTCGATACTAATCAGTCTGTTCAACGCATGTGTAACTCACAAATATCATTCAAAGCAGTTCAAAAAAGCTCAGACAATAGTACTATGCAAATCAAAAAAGAGCGACTACATCAATTCAAAGATGTATCAACTCATTGCTTTGCTAAACATTATGAGTAAAACATTGAAATCAATCATGATTAAAAGATTAAGTGACATTGCTGAGACTCATCACATGCTTTCAAATGCTTAAATGAGAGCGAGATGCAAGTGATTCATGATCTCAGCGCTGAATTTACTAGTAGATCAAGTACATGCAGTATGAAACTGCGAAATCAAGTACATAGTCTTCATGCTTAGTCTGAACGTTGCTGAGACGTTTGATTATGTCTTGCACACTAAACTTCTGCATACTTTGAGAATGAAAAGAACATCGAACTACATAGTTGAATGAACTCGCAGCTTTCTGAAAGATCAAAAGTCATCACTGACGTTTGATGAATAAACTAGCGCGATGCAACGAGTAAACGCTGACATATCACAGAGATTTCTCATATTATTGATTCTCTTTCTATTCTTTAACGCAAGCTTAATCAAAAAATGCGAAGCTCTAGAAATCAAAATCAAAGTGTTTGACTTCGTAAATGACATCAATATTCTGATCTATGACAAAATCACAGAATTAATTTGTAAATTGCTGAGTCGAGCATATGATGTCTGTGCAAAGTGAGCTTGAACTCATGATGCTACGTTTGCTTCAGAGAAATATGAATTCACACACTTCACTCGTAAGTCAAAAAGATTCGACATGACAGTCAGTTTACACATAGAAAACTCGATAATAAAGTTGAAATTGAACGTACGAGTTCTTGAAGTGCAACTGAACATGAAACTACAATGAGATTTGCATCTTCGTTAAATAGAAGCAGATCACGTCATCAAGATGCTGATGCTTAGTTGACTTGAAATCTTCATCTGAGAAACTACATTTGCAAAAGCAAGACAGATATACTCAGTAATGATAAGATTGAAAATGACGTTCGAAGCATTGATATGACATCAACGCAATAAAGAAGAAGAATTGTCGAGTACAGAATAAAAACTAGAAACTCTTCAGAATCAAGCGTTGCATCATGTGATTGATGTCTTCAGAAAAGTGAACATCAAAACGCTGAAAGTTGAAACATATACATTTTCGCTACATGTTCATCTGAACAAGCTACAGAATCAAGTCATACTACGCAGTTGAATCAACGACAGAACACAGAAGACTTGATGAGCATGCAAGATCACATGTGCTCATCTGATAAAAACTAATAAACTCATTTCTCACTTTTTGATCTTCAAAAAAACAACGTTTCTGAACGTTTTAATTCATGAAGAAGCAAAGATACAGTTTGAATGCAAATGACTCAATCTTTTAATGACAACTCAAATGAGTAAATGTGCAATTGCACAGTTTCACAAAAGTCAATGAGATCTTCGATGAAAAAACTACAAAAAACGCATCGCAGACATTAATGCATTTCTCGCTCAAAGATTTCATTTATTCAAGAAGTCAGTAAAGATGCGTGATGATCTTCAGAAGATTGAAAGCATTCTTGCAACTTACATCAAAATTGAACGCATAGAGCTGAATGTTTATCTGCACTTGAGAAACATGTCAAACGCGAATAGCTTTCAATGTGACTGCAAATGAAGTCATCAGACAGTCAAGCATATTTTGATGCACTGCTTAAATTGAACGCATCTTCGATTAAATATGCTATGAAACATTGACTTCACGAACTATTGAATCATTGTCTCAATCACGAAGAGTCTCAAGACAACAGCGAGAATGATGATAAAAATGAAGCTGCTGAAGCAGTTTAGAATGACAAGAACACTCATTCTCTAACGTGCAATCATCACAAACAAATTTAATACATAGTCTCAGTTTTATTGTCTTGACTACGTGTAGCAGTCGTATAGACAGCGAGCGATTTTCTACCTCAGAGAGTTTTGTTCACTCGACACACATAGCATAAACTCTCTCATGAGTTGATCTAATCGATGTCACAAAAGTGTATGAATTTATTATTATTATGATAAAGTTAATTATTAAGAAGCTTTTAATAACTTGAAAGAACAGATTAACTATAGAAAGTTTGTCAAGCATTGTCAAGTTAAACATAACATAATTCATAACATATTAAGTTGAAGATATGACGTGATTTAAATGATGTCTTGATAAAGTTACAGAGTCTCAAAGCTAACTCAGATTTAATCTTCAATTCAGTCTCTGATTCTAGTCTTTGATTTAATCTTTATGTGTCAATTCATCATGACAATTGTTTTTTCTTCTAAGTGAGTTCATTCTCAATCTTAATAATTAATGTCTTTGTTTACTTTGATAAACAATGACGCGTATTCATGATTTTGCTCTAGAAGCTCTCGATAAAAATTTTCAAATCTCTGTGAGAAAATAAGAAAAAGAGAAACTTTCGATTGAATGATGATTCATCTTCAATTATAATGCGTGTAAATGACACTATAAATAGTATATGTGATGTGTAGTTGATGTAAATGACAGCAATGATGATGCATAAACATTGTTTATCTTTTGATTAAATTGCATGATTGAGATGATAAAGTGTAAACAAGAGTGAATAATAATTGTTGTTTTATTTATCGCTTTTTCAATTTTTCTCAACTTTCATCTTCGTTCAATCTCATTCTTGCACTCATCATTACTTGATTCATACTATTGTTCAATTATCTCATGAATATAATCATTGTTTATGTAATTTTTTTTTGATTCTTACTCAATTCAACACTCATTATGAGTCTATGCAAGATTTTATATATTGTAACGAGCGTTGTGTTAGCGTTGCGCTCTTTTCGTATTTACTATCGCTTTTTTCTGCGCTTTATACTGTAACTGTTTTCAATGTAAGAACTTTATGAACTTGTTTCTTCTTTACTTTCTCTCTCTTTCATCTGACTTTTTAATGACGTTACAGTCTGAAATTGATTCAGTATGCTTGTTGAGAGTATCATTTGAATGATCACTGTGTTGAGATTGTGTCTAGAATCTAATCACACTGCAGCGAGATAGTGTGTAGCTGAATAGAATGTTTGATCAATAGAGATAGATAGCTTTAACTAGAAAACTAAGAATACAGAAGAAAGAAGACGATTTCAAGCTGTATTTATAGTAGAGCGAACAAAGAGACGAAGTAGTTGATTTGTCAGAGCTTGAATAGATGAAATGTTTCAGCATATTTCAATTCAAAACATCATTGTTTCTTGTTCACATATTGAAATTTCTAGAGTCTATTGACTAGACTCTATTTCATTTCGACACGCTTCGTAACATTACTTTCTTCTTTTTAAAAGTCATGTTTCTATGACTTGTAGTGTAGTTCATAGCACTGACGTAGAGCTCAACGCTCGTCTTTCTATCAATCTTTCTATTAATCTTTCAGATCATTGAAATGTCTATTGTAGCAGACTCACTATGAGAGAGAAAGAACGATCATTGTAGCAGACTCACTATTTGACGTAGAAACACGAGATAGATCGATTCACTGATAGATAGAGCGATGTGAGTAGATAGATCATCGCATTGACAGCGTCTTTGTAGCAGACTCACTAGAAGAAAATTGACTAGTTCATTGAAGAGATCAACTATTGACTTGTCTTTGTAGCAGACTCACTAAATTGATCTGAATTTGAATCGAGTTGAATTGAATTTGATGACACAGATTATTTTGACTCGACTGATTCACGAGCTTTTTGAGAAAAAGAGGGAAGAATTTGTGATTCTCTAGCAATCAATGATCATATGTTCTCGTTGATTCTATTGATCGAGTGAATCAATGTTACTGAATGAGCGATAGATTCTCTAGCAATTTAACAGTCTTGTCATTGATTCTATTGACTCTCTGATGTTGTTCTGTCTTTCGAAATCGTCGATCATCAGATAAACAAATTTCTTTAGACTTATTTCGTTGTTCATTGAGTGTCTTGAATGAATATTGATACTTGTATCGTAGAGTTAACGAATTCTTAGTTTAATGTTGAGATTGTGCCTAGAATCTAACCACACTGCAGCGAGATAGTGCGTAGCTGAATAGAATGTTTGATCAATAAAGATAGCTTTAACTAGAAAACTAAGAATACAGAAGAAAGAAGACGATTTCGAGCTGTATCTATAGTAGAGCGAACAAAGAGACGAAGTAGTTGATTTGTCAAAGCTCAAATAGATGAAATGTTTCAGCATATTTTGATTTGAAACATCGTTGTTTCTTGTTCACATATTGAAATCTCTAGAGTCTATTGACTAGATTCTATTTCATTTCAACACGCTTCGTAACATACTGTCATTGCGCTTATGATTTCTAAAAGCTTTCTCAAGTTCATGATGTTCTCTTTGCATTGCATCATCTTTCGTTCTATCTTTCATTTAAAACATGTTAATAGAATGTGCTTGATTGATATTTGATCTCTGTCATACTTGCACGTCGTTGTAGCAACATTGAATACTCATCTCTCATGTAGAAATTGATTGAAGTCAATTTTTCTTATGCATAGTCACATCAATAATGCACTATAAGACTTTGCATGACTCTTGTGCAGTTGCAGATGTTGATGTGTCATCTTTGTTGTTAAATATTGAAAATAAGCTGCGTTGAATTTCTCTTTTCAGATTATTCTTCATGTTTATCTGATCTGTTTCTGTATGAGCATCAGTCTTGTTATCACTTCAGTGCGTTGATGCTCAGTCAGTAATAAAGACAAATCATGTACATGCTCAATCATTTTATTCATCACTTTATTTTCAAGTACTTCTGCATGTTTTGTCACTCAATGTAACTTCAGTGTAACTTTTTAAGATTGAATGCTCTCATGCATGATTTGAACTTGTTGCAAACGTGTCTGATCTTTTGTTAATATCATAACTTTCACTGTTTTCAAAGAAGTCTGACTATCATTGTATACTTTGTATATCTTTTTATGACACTCTTGATTTGCTGTTGTTACGTCTGCAAGATGTTTCATCTTTGCAACTAATTCTTTCAGCTCATTATGATGAGTGATGATTAAAGTCAATCTTTTTAGTCTCTTATTTAGCTTTCAGTTTATTCTCATTGCAATTGCTATAACATCATCTTTGCTGTTGCTATCATTTGAGTAAATTTATTGAAAATATGTTGTATACATTGCATGCAACATACATAGAGCATGATCTTTATGCTGATTTCTCTTTTAAACTCAAGAAATTACTCAAAGAGTTTTCTTATGACAGATTCACAGTTCAAGATGAATAAAATCTTTCACTGCTCAAATTTTGACAGTTTACTTCTTAAGCATGAGTTGCAGATGTTTCATCTGTGATATGCATATGTATTGCAGTCAATTTCTTCTTTAATCACATCAATACACATTACTGTTCTCTTGAACTATACAGATCATGTCTTCAACTAGAAATTAATTCTATCATCAAGACATTCAAGAGTCAGAACTCAGTGAAGAAATGAGATTCTTAAGATTGACAATCATCATCATTGTATATCACGTTTTGCAAATGCTCACTTTGCTGATAAAATGTGCAACTCATCTGTTTCATGTTATCTGTAAAGATTTTTCTTGTGCAGATTGATCATGTCTTGCAAAAATGTTCATATGATACACTTTTAATCAAACAATGTAGTTTAATCATTCTTTACTAACTCGCTTATGTTTCTCTTTTCTTAATAAAGTCTTCTCATCAACGTATCACTCACATATAAAATGTCTGTTTTTGAACGTCTGTTAAACAATATTAATGAGACTCTCAAGTTTGCTCATGTTGAACTTAATGAGTCTCATAAGTTGTTCATGTCGTAGTAATAAACATGCAGTCTTAACAAGATTTATATATAGTTAGCATGTAGATTTAAAGAATGTTTGTGATTCAAGTTCTTTCTGCTAATCACTTTCAATAAATCAAACACAAAAGTGTTCTATTTCAGTTCTTGTCATCACAATGACAAGATACTGAATCAAATGATTTTCATAAGCGATTTTTCTCGTAGTTTTG
>JAABUL010007268.1_pt1 | contig 12059 bp, 9 predicted proteins | sample 5559151 | NCBI WGS metagenome assembly JAABUL01 (sample SAMN10711876, study PRJNA513368) | rock metagenome | isolation source: Antarctica rocks | place: Antarctica: Victoria Land, Pudding Butte sud | reverse complement strand
ACTCGATGGTGACCTCGACGCCGCCCTGCTGCAACACGAAGGTGGATTTGGTGGCCGTCACGGTCAGGCTGATCTGTCGCATCGTCGGGAACGGCGGCTTGTCGGGCAGACCGGGGTTGCCCATGAAGACGTAGCTGGTGCCATCGATCCGAGCGATGCCGCTCATTGCGTTGACCCGGCCGGTCCAGAAGGTCGGCCAGGTTCCAGGCAGATTGTCGTTGTCCAGCCACGCCGACAGGTACGGCGAGCGGACGGCCAGCGGTACGGCCGGCGGTCGGACAGGGGTGAAACTCGGGGTGGCGGTTCGGCCGCCCCGAGCGGCGGCTGGCACCGCCCGACCGGCCAGCGCCGGTGACACTACGGAGGTGGCGGCCAACGCCCCGGTCGGCAGGGCCAGAGTCGTGGCGGTGGCGGCCAGGCCGGCCGCGCCGGTCAAGGTGAGGAATCGCCGCCGGGAATGGCCGGCGGATTCTGGGTTGTCGTCGGTGGAGCGCTGCTGCGTCATCGGGCAGATCCCTTCGGTTGGACCAACAAAACTAGTTCGGGCGAACTAATCACTTGCGGGCAAAGGCAATCGTGATCGTGCGGGTCACGGCTACCTGCGGCGAACCCCCGCACCTACCAAGCGAACTGGGACGCCTGGGACGCACAGTGGTGCATGGGCGCTGGTCGGTCCGATCGGGACCTGACTCCATCGTTAAAGGTCAGTTAACAGCAACGAACAGATCCGGTCAATAGCCGACACGAAGTGCCTTTATTTGTTGGCCGATGCGTCAGTTTCAATCAACTTCAGACACTGAGTGCCCGGTGCGCCTTCAGGCCGACAAGTCGTTCAAGCATTGTGGGCTGAAGGGTTTCGGTCGTCGGTCGCGGCATGGAGCACCCACCCCGGCAGCGGCGATATCTGTCCACAGATCCGGGTCGCCCCCGTCGGCACCGGATGCGATGCGGGAGGTGGGCACTTGTGCCAAATGACTGTCCGGGGACCGGTTCGCAGCGCTTTCCTCAGGCGCGCAGCGCAATCAAGCTCCGGCTACTGCGTGCCGGCCAGCGGTTGGTCCGCCTGGAAGCTGCGGGACGCTACAGGAGCCAGATGACCGGTGAACAGCGGTGGTCTATAGCGGTCCTGCACGTGTTGGCGGGGACTGGCATCACTATTTGCGCTGGACTCTGTTGAGGTAGCGCTGCACGATCACCACCGCGATCACGAAGACGCCGGTGACAACTGCCTGCGCCGCCTGCGGCAGACTGGTGCCCAGGTTGATGTAGCTGCTGACTACGCCCAGAAGCAGCACGCCGGCGGCGGTGCCGATGAGCGATCCGGCGCCACCTGTGAGCAGGGTACCGCCGATCACCACGGCGGCGATGGCGTTGAGCTCGAACCCGCGGCCCAGGTCAGGAGTTCCGGACTGGCTGTAACCGGCCGCCAGTACCCCGGCGATCCCAGCCAGCCCGGCGGAGAAGACGTACAGCCAGATCTTGGTGCTGCGGACTTTCAGACCCATCAGCGAGGAGGCGTCCTCGCTGCCACCCAGTGCGTAGGTGGTGAGCCCGAACGAGGTGCGCGAGAGCGTGATGTGGGCGATGATGTAAAGGATCAGGGCCAGCAGGATCGGATAGCCGATGGTGAAAAGGCTGCCGGTTCCGAATCGGTAGAAGGCACCGGATTGCGGTGCGGAGTAGACGTCGTTCCCGTTGTTGCTGACGAAGAACACCAGGCCGCGCACCCCGTACAGGCCGGCCAGGGTGACGATGAACGGCGGCAGGCCGACCCGGGCGATCAGCACACCCTGCACCAGTCCGATCAGCAGCGCCGCCCCGAGGGCCAGCGCGATCGCCGCCAATGCGCCGGCGCCGTACCCTTTCGACACGTCGAGCACCTTGGTGGACAGAATCGCCGACAGCGCATACACCGAACCGACTGATAGGTCGATACCGCCGGTGACGATCACCAGTGTCATTCCGATGGCGATGATCGCCGGGAACGACACGGTGATCAGCACATTCCGCAAATTTCCCAGCGAGCCGAATCCTTGGACGGTGATGGAGGCGAAGATGACGAACAGCACCAGCACCACCATGGCGCCGACGCCGTCCCGCTGCAGCAGGTGGGCGATCCGCGCCTTGGTCGACACCGGCTGCAACGACGCCTCGACGCCGGCGCCGCGGGACGCGTCGATCGATAGACCCTGGCTGTCGTCGCCGCTCATGAACGCGCTCTCTTCCGCTGGACCAGGACCGCGATCACGATGATGACGGCGGTGACCATCTGGGTCACCGCGTCGGTGAAGTTGTGGAAGGCCAGGGTGCTGCGCAGCACCTGCATGACCAGGGCGCCGGCGATGGTGCCGATGATGCGGACCCGGCCGCCGGTGAGGGCGGTGCCGCCGACGACGACCGCGGTGATGGCGTACAGCTCATAGCCCAGGCCGTTGGTGCTGGGGTCGTTGGTGCTGGTGAAGGTGGTGACCACCAGGCCGGCCCAGGCGGCCAGCAGACCGCTGACGATGTACACGGCCAGCAGTGTCTTACGTACCGGGATTCCGGACAGGTAGGAGGCGCGGACGTTGTCGCCGATGGCGACGATGCGCCGCCCGAAGATGGTGCGACGCACTACCAGCGCGATGATCACCACCGGTACGAGGGCGTCGTAGAAGGGGGCCTGGAGCCCCAGGAAGGAGCCGGATCCGAATTTGAGCAGCGTCGGGTCGGACACACTGAGGGTGGTCGCCTGGAACAGCACGGCCACTCCGCGGCCGGCCACCAGCAGCGCCAGGGTCGCCACGATGGGTTGCACTTCGAAGAACGCCACCAGAGTTCCGGCGATGGAGCCGACCACCATGCCGGCGATGAGCACCAGCGGCACGATGACGTAGGCGGGCAGCCCGCGGTCCAGGCCCTGCCCGATGACCGATGCGGAGATCGCCATGGTCGCCCCGACGGACAGGTCGATTCCCTCGGTGCCGATGACCAGGGCCATGCCCAGGGCGACGATGAGGATCGGTGCGACCAGTACCAGTTGCAGCTTCAGGTTGCTGGAGGTCAGCCAGAACTTCGTGAAAACCGCGTTGTAGATGATCAGCAGCCCAAGCGCGAAATAGACGCCGTTCTCCTGGAGGAAGGAGAAGACCTTCTTGCGGTCGATCGTGGTGGATCGGGGGCGGAGGGCTTCAGACATGGTGGGAGTCTCCAGCTTCGTCGCCGCCGGTCCCGGCGATGGCTTGGACCAGTGCGGCTTCGGTGAGGTTTTGGCCGCGTAGTTCGTCGACGATGGAGCCGTCCCGCAGAACCATGATCCGGTGGGAGCCGTCGACCAACTCTTCGGTCTCGGAGGAAATCAGCAGTACCCCCAGGCCCTGCTCGGCGAGTTCATCGATCAGTCGCCGGACCTCGGCCTTGGCGCCGACATCGATTCCCCGGGTCGGTTCGTCGAGCATCAGAACTTTGGGTTCCAGGCACAACCAGCGGGCCAGCAGCACCTTCTGCTGGTTGCCGCCGGACAGCGTTCCCACCTTCTGGGCCGGCCCGAACGCCTTGATGTTCAGTCGTTTCATGAAGGTGTCGACGAGTTTCTTGGCGGCTTTGTCGGAGAACACGCCCCGCTTGGACAGTCGCGGCAGCGCGGCCAGCACGATGTTGTCGCGGATGGACAGGTTGGGCAGGATGCCGTCGACCTTGCGGTCCTCCGGAAGCAGCACAACGCCGGCTTGGATGGACCGCGCCGGCGAGCCGAGCCGAACCGGATGGCCCTGTACCGTCACCGAGCCGGAGTCCAGGATCTGAGCGCCCAGGATGGCCTTGGCGGTTTCGCTGCGACCGGCTCCGAGCAGGCCACCGAGGCCGACCACCTCGCCGGGCCGGATTTCCAGCGACACGTCGTGCAACATTCCCCGGCGGGCGAGGCCCTGAGCGACCAGCACGGGGGCCGCCCGGTCGGTGTCCTGTGGTGCGCCGGCAGCAGCGGAGCGGGAATGCTGCTCGAGCAGTTCACGGCCGAGCATGGTGGCCACCAATTGCTTCCGGGGCAGTTCGCTGATCGGACCGGTGTGCACCAGCCGGCCGTCGCGGAGCACCGTCACCTGGTCGCAGATCCGGTACAGCTCGTCCAGGCGGTGGCTGACGTACACGACGGCGATACCGTCGCTCTTGAGCCGCTCGATCAGCCGGAAAAGTGTCTCCACCTCCCGGGACTCCAGCGACGACGTCGGCTCGTCCATGATCACGACATTCGCGTCCAACGAGATGGCGCGAGCCACGCAAATCATCTGCTGGGCGCCGAGCGCCAGCGTCGCCACCGGAACGGTGGGATCGGCGTCGATGTTGAAATCGTCCAACAACGCCTTGGCGTCCCGGTTCATCTTCTTGTAGTCCACCAGGTGCAGCGCGGTCCGCGGTTCGCGGCCCATGTACAGGTTCCTGGCGCCGCTTTGCAGCGGCACCAGGTTCACCTCCTGGTAGATCGTGCTGATCCCCGCGTCCTGCGCCGCCTTCGGATTGGCGAAGGCGACGCTCTGGCCCTTGTGCAGGAGCTGACCGGCGTCCAACTGGTAGACGCCGGTCAGCAGCTTGATCAACGTGGACTTGCCGGCACCGTTCTCGCCGACGAGGGCGTGAACTTCACCGCCGCGCAATCTGACGGACACATCCTGAAGAGCCTTCACGCCGGGAAAGGTCTTGCTGACTCCCCTGGCCTCCAGGATCGGCGTTCCCTGGGAGTTGCCTGCCCCCGGGTTGGTTCCCTCAGGGCTGTTCGTGACCGTCATGGTGCGCTTGGACTCAATTCCACAGGGTGAGCGGACGGGGCGGGTGGTACAGGCGGGCGCGTCCTGGCTCAGAAGGCCTGGTCGATCTTGGCCTTGGCGGCGGCGGCGTCAAGGTAGTCGCCGTCGGTGATGATGATCTTGGCCGGCACCGGGATGCCGGTCTCGAAGTCCATCAGGGCCTTGAAGGCCAGCGGCCCGAAACGCGGGTTGGACTGGATGACCGCGGTGTACTCACCGGTCTGGATCTTGCTGACCGCGTCCTTGATGCCGTCGATCGACACGATTTTGATGTCCTTGCCCGGGGACTTGCCGGCGGCCTTGACGGCGTTGTAGGCGCCGACGCCCATCTCGTCGTTCTCGGCGTAGATGCCGGTGATGGTCGGGTCTGCCTGCAGCAGCTGGGAAGCGACGGCCTGGCCCTTTGCCCGGTCGAAGTCACCGGTCTGCTGCTTGGAGATCTTGATGCCGGAGTACTTGGCCTTCATCTCGTTGACGAAGCCGCTGGTGCGGTCGGTGGTCACACCATTACCCGAGGAGCCGAGCAGGATCGCGACGTTGCCCTTGCCGGCGAGCGCTTCGCCCATGGCGTCAGCTGCGCGCATACCCTGCTTGACGAAGTTGGAACCGATGAACGTCAGGTAGTCCTTGCACGGAGTCTGCGACACCAGCCGGTCGACCGTGACGACCGGAACCTTCGCCGCGGCCGCCGCGTCCCAGGCCGGCTGCAGCCCGTCACTGTTCAGCGGCGCGACAATCAGCATCTTGGCGCCCTTGGTGATCAGGTCCTTGATGTCGGCGATCTGCTTCTGCGGGTCCTTGTTGGCGTTTGCGTAGAGCAGGTCCGCGCCCTGCTTGGTGGCTTCGTCGCGCATCGACTTCGTCTCCGCGGCACGGAAGGAGGCGTTGTCAGGTTCGGACTGCGAGAACCCGACCTTCACGCCCTTGAAACTCGTGATCGCCGGATAACCCAGCTTCGACGCTGTGCACCCGTTACCGCCGGCACCCGAAGACGACGGCGCCATCGAGGACGCCATGGACGAGGCACCCGAAGACGACGGCGCCATCGAGGACGCCATGGACGAGGAACCCTTGGACGACGGCGGCGCCATCGAGGACGCCATCGAGGACGCCATGGACGAGGAACCCTTGGACGACGGCGCCATGGCCGACGAGGGCGCCATGGCAGAGCCGGCGGCGGAGGGTGCGGATGCGGCCGGTGCTGCCGAGCTGGAGCTGCTCGAGCTGGTGGAGGAACCGGAAGCTGCCGGAGTGCTGCTGCTGCTACAACCCGCGAGAGCGAGGCTGAAGGCAACGGCGACGGTGACGGCGAGCGTCTGACCCGTGCGATTGAGTCGTGCGGTCATTCAGTCACATCCTTGTGATCATTCGCGCAGATCCGGGTGATCACGCGCAGAGTAGTGGGCGGTCGCGGTGATCGGCGGACTTCACCGGCCCGGCGTGAGCAAACTGTCACTGCACCGTCTCGAACGGTGCCAGTCGCACCCCATGCTGTCAAGACCGATCAGTTAACGCTTCATAACGATCAGATATACCCGGATTTGTTGGTGGAATCTGAGCGGTCTGCTTGACTGACGGTCATGGGAGCAAGCGAACGCCGCCAGTTGATCCTGGCCGCCGTTCAGCAGCGCGGCCTGATCACGATCAGCGAAGTGATCGACCTAGGCAACACCTCGGAAGCGACCGCCCGCCGGGATCTGCGGGACCTTGCCGAAAAAGGCATGCTGCGGCGCACGCACGGCGGCGCCGCACCGTCGTCGCCGGTCGGCCGGGAACCCCAACGGGAAGAATTAGACCCTCTCGCCGCCCAGAAGCAGGCGATCGCGCTGGCCGCCGCACAGATGATCGGCGCCGGCGACACCGTCGCCATCGGCGCCGGCACGACCACTTTCGCGCTGGCCCGACAGTTGACGACGCTGCGGGATGTCACGGTCGTAACCAACTCCGTCCTGATCGCAGCCGCACTGGATCGCGCCCCCAACGTGCAGCTGATCCTGTCCGGCGGGCTGCTCCGCAGCAACACTCACGCTGTGGTCGGTCCCCTGGCGGAGCGGTCCATGTCCGACATGCACGTTCCGACGCTGTACCTGTCCGGGAACGGCCTCACCGCTGCCCGCGGGTTGTCCACTGCGGATGTGCTGGCCGCGGCGGTCGACCAGCAGATGGTCCTGTCGGCCTCGAGGGTAATTGTGCTGGTCGACCACACCAAGATCGGAAGGGAGACGATGGTGCAGACCGTCGCGCCGAGCAGCATCGCCTGCATCATCACCGATGACGCCGCCGACCCGGCGGAGCTGGACAGCCTGCGCCAGCTGGGCATCCAAATTGTCGTCGCCTCCGCCGACCGCGAACCGCACACGCCATCCGAGAGCACCTTGGGCGGCGTCGTGCACCAAGCGCTGCCACCGACGGGACCGGGTCGCACTGTGCCCGACGAGTCTTTCCTCATCTAGCCCCGGAGCCACGCCCGACCGCCGGCCGACGCCCGGCCGCCGGCCGGTTCTCTGCCGCCAGTGGCAAACCTGAGGCCCGCCCGGTCCTACGTCGGTGCTACCCGACCAGCCGTGTCAACTGGTCGAGCAGCACCGCCGGGGGCCGGACGGGTTCAGGGGCGAGCCGAAACTACAGGCCGGGACCTTGCGCGGTCAGCTTCGACACGTCGGCCGCAGTCAGCGCCCGGTCGAATACCTGTGCGTTGTCCACTGAACCGTTGAGGTAGTCGACAGGGTTACCGCCGAACTTGCCTCGACCGATCTCCAAGTTGCCGGTGCCCTTGTCGCCGCCGCCCAGGATTCCGACCGAGCCCGACAGCGCGCCGTCGACGTAGATCGACAGCTTCGAGTTCGTGACATCCCGAACACCCACCAGGTGATACCACCGACCGGCGACGGGCACCCCGACCGTGGTGGCCAGTGCCCGGACGCTGGCGAAGCTGAACGCCCAGCGCTGGTCCGCACCCGAGAACTGCAGGAAGAACGCACTGTTGGCGTCGCCGTCCTCGCTCATCACGGTCTGGAACGCACCGCCGACCGCGTTGAGCTTCACCCAGGCCGAGACACTGTAATTGGTGTTCTCGGTCGGAATCAGCGTTCCGGCGGACTCGGCATACTGCTTGTTCCCGTTGAGCGCGAGCGCGTTCCCGGCCAGGCCCGGCGCGAACGTCGCGCCGTTTCGGAGGGTCAGATCATGGTGACCGACGCTGTCCTTCGCGACCGTTCCGGACGCCTCGTCGAACTTCCAACGGTCGATCCCCCCGAGGCCCGGAGTGCCGGGGGGCGCCTGCGGGGTGGGCTTGGAGCCGGCCGCGATCACGGCAAGGTTCGAGGCGCGCACCCGTGCCTGGTCCACCTTCTCGACCTTGCGGTCATAGGTGAACAAGCCGTTCTGCTCACCCTCGACATCGGTAATCTGGGTGTAGATCGATCCGGACAGCCCGTAGGGCGCTCCCTGGTCGCGCAGCACCGCGTTGTTCGCCTCGTAGCCGGCGTTGAGCGCTGCGAGGGTCGGAACCGAACCGTAGGGGTTGATCGAAGCCGTCGGCCAGAGATGGCCTGCAACGGAATAGGTGAGTCCGCCGTGCTCGCCGTCGATGGACGCGCGGGTCGCATCCGGCGCCGGAAGCGCCGGGCCCTGGTACTGGTGCCAGTCGATGATGTCACCGGTACCCGGATCGCCGGGGGTGTCGCAGCAGTTGGAACCGCTGCGGGCGTCGACCAGTCGGGACGGATCCTGCTTCTTGATCTGGTCGCCGACATCGGTGGCCGCCTGCACGCTCCACTGCCCCCAGCCCTCGTTGAACGGGATCCAGCCGATGATCGACGTCACGTTCTTCAGCTGGGTGACCATCTGCGCGGTCTCGGCGCGGAAGTTGGCCTTGTCACCAGTGGTGAGCGAGCCGTTGCGGCCGGTCGGAAGCGCCGGTGAATCCTGCCAGACCATCATGCCGAGCTTGTCCGCCCAGTAGTACCAGCGTGCCGGCTCGATCTTGATGTGCTTGCGAATGGTGTTGAATCCCAGATCCTTGGTCTTCTGGATGTCGAACTTCAGGGCAGCGTCGGTGGGCGCCGTATAGATGCCGTCCGGCCAGTAACCCTGATCGAGCGTTCCGAGCAGAAACGTCGGTTTGCCGTTGAGCGTGATGCGCTGCTTGCCATTGACGTTCGTTACCGCGATCGACCGGAGTCCGGCGTAGCTCTCGACCACATCGGTCCCATGGCCGGAGAGCCTGGCCTTGAAGGTGTAGAGGAACGGGTCGGTCGGGCTCCAGAGGTGCGGTTTGGGCACCGTGACCCTCGTCGATCCTCTCGCCGCGCCCCTAACGCTGGCGACCCTCCTGGTGCCTGCGTACACGTCGACCGCGAGACGTTCGTTCCTCGGATCGCCGTTGAGCGTCGCCTGGAAGGTGAACGACGAACTCGACACATCCGGTGTCGCCGTGAAGGAGGCGATGCTCGTGGCCGCGACCGGCTCGAGCCAGACCGACTGCCAGATTCCGGAAGCAGCGGTGTAGAAGATGCCGCTCGGATCAAGGCGCTGCTTGCCGACCGGAATGGTGGCGCTGTCCACCGGGGAGTGCACCGCCACCACGATCTCCTGCGGGCCCCTGGACCGCAGGGCACCGGTGATGTCGACGCTGAAGGCGTCGTAGGCGCCGGTGTGGCGAGCGAGTTCCGTGCCGTTCACATAGACGGTGGCGTCGTAGTTGACCGCCCCGAAGTTGAGCCGCAGGTGCTGGCCGCGGTTGGTGAAGTTGCGCGGTACGTCCACCGTGCGGCGATAGAACATGTAGTCGGAATGCTTCTGCACACCAGAGAGAACCGACTCAGCCGGATACGGCACGAGGATCTGGCCGGCCAGGTCGGTGCCGAAGGGCGGGGGGCTGAAGCCGTCGGTCTCGGCGTACTGCCAGAGTCCGTTCAGGCTTTTCCACTTCGGTGCTGCCACCGACGGCCGGGCCAACTGCGGCCGCGGATAGTCCGGAAGCGCGTTCGTCGGGGTGACGGCGGCGGTCCACGGGGTTGCCAGCGGAGCAGTCAAACCGCTCCAGGTGTCCCCGGTGGCCGCGGCCTGCGCGCTTGCCGGGGCTGCGATCAGCCCGATGCTGCAGACGGCGGCCAACGCGACGCTGAGCCACCTCTTGCGCAGATCTGTCATTCAGGACCAACTTCCTTGTAGGTCGGATCGAAACGCCCGGAATCGGCGGGGACGCTGGCCACGCCGAAAATGACCGTGTCGACGCAGGTCAGACCAGATGGCACTGACGTCAACGTCGATGCCACAATCGAACCAAAGCATCCCTGCGTGGTCAATACCTGTCAGAAAGTAACACCTGATCGGCGCAAGCAGATCAGGACCGATCACCGCCGGACGCGGCGACCACTCGTCGCGGTCCGACCCGTCCGGTCGACGTCGAAGCTGCTACCAACCGCTAACCGGCAACTACGTCACTGGACGCGGGGGGTAGGGGCGCGGTGTGGACCTGCACCCCCGCAGCGCCCATAGCGGCGAGCAGGGCCGGCTCACCGTCGTCGTCGGTGACCAGATGAGCGATCCGAGCCGTCGGCACCGTCTGGAACATGGTGTCCACACCCAACTTAGTGTGATCAGCCAGCACCACAACCTCCCCGGCGGCAGCAGCGATCGCCTGATCCACCCCCGCCACATGCATGTTGGGCGTCGACAAGCCCCGCTCGACGGTTAACCCGTTCCCGGACAGGAACGCCCGCCGCACCCGCAACTGGGCGAACGAATGCTCAGCCGCCCCACCCACCAACGCATACGTCGACCCGCGCAGAGAACCACCGGTCATCACCACCTCAACAGCGGTACGCGCAAGAACCTGCGCGACCAAAAGGGAGTTCGTCACGACCGTCAGGTCCTTCATCCGGACCAACCGCCGGGCGAACTCCTCGGTGGTGGTACCGGCGCCGATGACGATCGCGTCGCCTTCCTCGACCAAAGTGGCTGCAACGTCAGCGATACCGGCCTTCTCAGCCGCTGCCACCAAACTCTTCTGTCGGTAACTCTGCTCGTGGGAAAGTCCGCCCCGCAGCGCCGCTCCCCCACGCCGACGATCCACCAGCCCGTCGCACTCCAACGCCTGAATGTCCCGCCGCACCGTCACCTCAGAACTTTGAACCGCCACCGCAAGGTCACGCAGCGAAACCACCCCACGGCTACGGACCAAATCCAAAATGGCCTGCCTACGCTCAGCTGCGAACATGGTTCCCCCCGTCCTCTCATCCCAATGGGGCGGCACAGCATCTCGCCGTCTGTCCGGAACGCCCACACCTGCAACGCTCTCTACCAACGTCACGCTGCAACGGTTGATGCTGACTGTTCGCCGGTCCGGTCAACGGATCTTCGCAGACACACCAAACGCTGACTGAATCTATCAGCGAACAATCATTTCAGACGCCCTGTCGGCCTGGGGCTGCCCAGGGATAATCCTGAGTCGGCCCCCGCCCAGCCCGCTTCGGAACGGTGCAGCTTCGACCTCGACGCGGCTACACGCAAAACGCAAGGGGCCGCCGAAGCGGGCCCTGCACTCACGCACCGACGGGACACGACAGACCCCCGAACGAGCAGGGCCTGGGCGTCCTGGCGCTGCAGCAGGTCGTCGTCGGGCAGCACGCGGACCGCCGGAGTGCCGTCGGCGAGGCACCGGGCGGCAGCGGCGTCGGACGTACGCAGCCGGTAGTCGATCTCACCGGTCTCCGCGGCAAGCTTGCTCACCGGCCCGAAGAACACGACCCGGCCGGCGGCCAGCAGACTGACCTCGGTGCACAGCGCAGTGAGATCATCCATGCGGTGGCTGGACAGCACGACCGACGCGCCGTCGGCCGTGAGGCGAGCAAGCACGCGGTGAACGTGGCGGGTACCGGCGATGTTGCGACGACAGCTAGAAATCGCCAGAGTGAGCCAGATAGATCGGCAAGTTACATGACCGGGCCAATTTATTCGAGGCGAAAGTGTGCCCACCTATATCCGGGAACGACGACCTGGGCGCCTACCAGGCGTAGTCCTCCGGAGCGGTCTTGTGGCCGGGGAAGATGTGGTCGAGCTTGGCCAGCGCCGCCTCATCGAGCTCCACCGTCAGCGCCCGTTCGGCGGAGACGAGTTGCTCCATGGTCCGGGGACCCACGATGGGTGCGGTGACGGCCGGCTGGTGCAGCAACCAGGCCAGTCCCACTTCCGCCGGCTCCAGGCCGCGCTCTTCGGCGAAGTCCTCGAACTTCTGGATCTGCTCGCGGTTGCTTTCCACCGCCTGCGCCGACC
>JAABUL010007265.1_pt1 | contig 12063 bp, 19 predicted proteins | sample 5559151 | NCBI WGS metagenome assembly JAABUL01 (sample SAMN10711876, study PRJNA513368) | rock metagenome | isolation source: Antarctica rocks | place: Antarctica: Victoria Land, Pudding Butte sud | reverse complement strand
CTCCTGATACCTGGAAGATGCGGAACTCGGCAGCGTTCGGGTGCGTTGGCTTGCGCAGCAACGTGACGATGCGCCGCAGCACCGCGTTCAGCGCGCGCCGCCCGGTGGGGGCCACCCGCGATGCGCTCGGCGCCTGTGAAGTCACGGAAATGAGTACGGGAACTGCATTTGGCATCTTGGGTTTCAATACTTTCATGTCACCATAGGCACGCCTTCAGAAAAATTCATTTAGATATTTCTTGTACTGGCATTTTTTGGTTTTTGGCTGCTTTACTGTCTGCACTGTTCGCCGCACAACTTGGCACCAGACGACACCCGCTGCACAGTGACGTCGTCCGGCAGCATAGCGGCTGACTGTTGATCTGCTGCGCAATCTCAGGAAGCGTGTCCATTGATATCGCGGCATCATCATAATGCGCCGCACCCTCTGCAGCGTGCGGCCAGACGAGGAGCGCTGGACAGTGGTGCCGCCTGGGGACTGCGGCTCCTCCTCGCCGCTCTCTGATTCCCCCTCATCAGAGTCGACCACAATGCGCTTGCGCTTGCTGACGCGCCCGCTCTGCAGAATACAATGATGAATGTCCGTCAGACAGCGGCGGGCGGCCTGCTGATGCCACAAGCGCCAACGATCTGGCTGCGCTTGCTGACGCGCTTGCTCTGTGAGTCGGCGGCCAAGAGGGCGTGCTGAGTCCATTTGAGAACTGAGGCGGCTGGGCCGACAGGCTCAACAGACGCACAGGTCTGGGTGAGACATGCCGGAGAGTCCCAGCGGCGAGCTGCATCGGCAGGAATGCCGTAGGCTGATGCCACAAGCCTCATCCATTTCATGTGCATGGCAGCTTGATGAGCGACTGTTGGGTTACCCTAAACCCTAAACCCTAAAACGGATGCCCTTGAGGTCTGCAGTTTCCTGCATTTGGGAGCATGCCTTGGTGGCGCGCGGCGAGGACAGCGCCGCAAGCTCCGGGTTGTCATCCTCGTCTGCCTCCGAGTCCGTCTCGTACTGCAGAGAGGATGCTGATCGTTTTTTGGTTTGCTTATGAAATCTGAAAAGGCAAAACTCTGATGAAAACCTGAGACAGCGCAGCAAGCTCCGGGTTGCCTTCCTGTTCCTCCTCCGAGTCCCCGTCTTGCACTGCAGGCTGTATATAAATATATAAATATATATAGATTTATATATTTATGTATATATACATATGTAAAGCAGCTCATTGTTGTCTAGGTCAGGAATCGATGAGTTCCCCGAAAGCTCTGGACAGAACCGCTGGCTGCTGCGGCGACATCGTTCCGGCCGGCAACTGAAGAGGTAGAAATGCTTTTTAGACCTTTTTCTGTTGTGTTCTGGCACGGCTGCAGCACTGCACTGACACGAGCCAAGCGAGGAGAATGTTTGCCCACCTCGATGGCCTCCCTCTTGCGCTTGGCTGGCGCCCGGCCGGCTGCCGTTGGCTGCAGCACAGATTGCACTCGCTTGACCTAATACTGTTAGGCTCGTTGCAAACGTGATTGGCATGATTGGCATGATTGCTGTGCCGCAAGACCCTGATCACAAGACTGCACATAAGCAATCGCGTGCAGTCAAGCAATCCGACTCGAGTCACAAGGCTGGTCTGTTGGCTCAGCTCACCTTTTTCTTATGCCCCCTCCGCGACGGCTTGCCTGCAGCGCAGGAGGCGTGGCAGTCGATCAACTCTCGACTGCCCAGAATGGACCTGACCTGCCGCAGCTGACACGCGCAGGTTGTTCCAAGCCAGATCACTGCCGCGGCAAAGACGCAGAAAGCTGAGCGCTCTTGCACAGAAAGCACAGAAAAGTCAAGAACTGGTGCGCCGATTCCCGCATATGTCTGCGCACCTTTGATGTGGCGCGTGCCGAAGCCCCAGGGCCCGCCGATGTCCTTGCCGGCAGCGCACAGCGCATGCAGCGCAGCCACCTCCTCCCGCTTAGCCACGATGATCTCCCTGCGGCGATCGGGATTAAAAAGGGAAGGGTTTAGTCAGCGGTGGGTGCTTTGTTGAAGTGCTCTGCAGCCGAGCCGTGATGGCAGGCAGGTTGTAAGGACAGTGCCACAGGTTTGAGTCATGCGTGTGCGCTACAGCACTATTGCGCCCTACGGCCTGAATAAACGCCAAAGGAACTCGCCTGGAGACTTCTGAGCCGTCGGCGGCGGTCCGCTTGACGGTGCGCCGCACCCAACGCACAAAGTGCAAAGCCTGGGTAAACCCTAAACCCTAATAGTGGACGAACGTGCACCTGGAGGCCTCCGAGCCGTCGGCGGCGGTCCACTTGACGGTGCGCCTCACCCGACGCACAAAGTGCAATGCCTGGGTAAACCCTAAACCCTAATAGTGGATGAATGTGCACCTGGAGGCCCGCGAGCCGTCGGCGGCGGTCCACTTGATGGTGCGCCTCACCCAACGCACAAAGTGCCTGGGTAAACCCTAAGCCTGGGTAAACCCTAAACCCTAATAGTGGATGAATGCGCACCTGGAGGCCTGCGAGCCGTCGGCGGCGGTCCACTTGACGGTGCGCCGCACCCGCCTCGCCCCTGGGGCCGCCTCCAGCTCCGACTTTCTGGCTCTCGATCCGCCGTCTGCAGTCATTTGGGGCGTGTGTTCAGTGCCATGGTCAACTGCTGTGTGCAGCACAGCCTGGCAGCACTTGGTCCATTTCGCCCTGTCAGTTCACGCTGGCCACTCTTCCATCTGCTGTGTGGCAGGCGGACCCTCCAGCCGAGCAGCACGAACTTCGGCCTCCGGTCATTTCCGAACTCGTGAATGCATGCGGCAGTGCATCCGTCGCCACGACCGTGCCGCTGCGCTACGGCCTGAAGCTGAATACTGATGCAACAGTCTGGGACGCGGCAAGTCGTGCAAAGGACCTCGGTGGTCTGCACACGTCCCTAAACCCTAAACCCTAAACCCACCAGCTGCGCCCGGGCGCACCTGCCGTCTCGCTGCCGCCGGCGAAGCAGCTGCGAAAGCAGCAGCCTTCGCAGTTCCAAGTCGCAACGCGTGCGGTCTAGTGCGTCAAGGAATCACCTGCCGCCTCGCTGCCGCCGGTGAAGCCTGCCGCCCGCATGCGCGCCAGCTCAGCCTCCTCCTCGGCATCCGCCTCCACATCCAGCGGCGCCGTCGCCGCGCCCTTCTTCAGCTTCTTGGCCTGTCGAGGTGCAAACACCCGTTTGATCAGACACTTGGAAATCCACATTTCTACCTCGGCGTCCGCCTCCACATCCGGCGGCGCTGTCGCCGCAGCCTTCTTCAGATTCTGTACCTGAAACGAAGAAAGACGGGTCCGGTCAAAACTTTGACAACCTCCTGGGCCTCCTCCTTGGCACACCAGCGGCGCCGTCACTGCTGTGGATTCTTCACCTTCTTGCCTCGAATTCGCCACCGCGATACCTGGGTGGGGGTGGGAAGCAACCTGTTTGCGCGGAACCTATGTCACATGTTCCAGCCTTGCAGCTTTCTTACAAGCTGCAATGCTTGACCTCAGCGTGCTGCCGTCTCGTACATGTTATATAGCATTGCGGCAATGTTTTTCTCCAGCACCCAGCACACACAGAATTCAGATCTGCCAGCTCCGGGTGCTTCGCAAAACGGTCGGCCCACCTTCGGCTTTGCGGGCTTTGCGGCGGCTTTCGCAGCAGACTTGGCGACAGGTTTTGCGGCAGATTTTGCTGCGGGCCTGGACTTGGCATCGTCGTCGCTGCCGGCCAGCAGGCCCTCCAGCTGGTCGCCAAAACTGTCTTCATCCGAGGCGCCGGCGCCTTCGGCGGCGGCTTCAGCGGCGGCGTCGGCGGCGCCGTCGGCCGGGGCGGCATCTATCGCCGCGTCGCCGCCGCCGCCGCCGCCGCCGTCTTCCAGCGCCAAAGAGTCTGCGTCGGGGCTGCTCAGCGCCGCCACCTGTGACAGGCGGTTTGACTACAGGTGAGACTGAGTTTCTTTTGTAATAAAATTTACCAATTCTCTAAAAGAAAAGTTTATTGAAATAAATACTAATTTACGAATATGATTTCTTTATTAAACTAGTATCTTTAATTATTTTAAATCAATTATAATGTAAGATCCAAAGATACGGACTCCTTATAATTTGCAACAGCGTTTCCTTCATTAAAAGACTTCCTTCAACCATTCAGGGTCGTCCATGAACCTTCACAGCCTGCGCCGTCCGTGAACATTTGACACTGAGACCATGACAAAAGCATCTGGGTGTGCACTGCTTGCACTGGCGCATGACAGCGCCCCTGTCGCTTCGTGGCTGCCATAAGAGGGTTATGTGTAAATCTACTGATGGGCTTGGTGGGGAACGATCAGGGCACCTGCTGTCGAACATGGCCTGGCAGTTGTGTTGGTACCGATTCTGGCGCTTTGCTGCGGAGTCGCGCACTGCCTGAAGCTCATTGCGGGGTTTAGAATCTCCAGGTTTGGCAGGTTGCACCTGGCGGTCGAAGATGGCCTGGCACTGGTGCTGGTACCGTTTCTGGCGCTCCGCCGCGGACTCGCGCGCTTGCCGCGCGAACTGCGTGCCGAACTTGGACGCCGCGGCGCCGCCGTCTGCAGCCGCGGCGCTGCTGAGCTCCCGCACCAGTGCGATACGGCTCCACCGCGTCAGCGCTGCACATCAAGGGAAGCGCAGCGTTGCGCGGAACATCCTCAGTGTTCCATCGGGTTTAGGGTTTAGGGTTTAGGGCCGGACATGGGCATGAGCATGCGGGTGTTGATGTCCCTGGGTGTGCTGTGCCACTGGCTTCGGCAGACACAGCCCGAAAACCGCAAATCCTAGCTCGTTTTGCGTTCCACGCACACGCCGCAGTGTGTCTGCGCCATGTGTGTGTCCATCATGTGTTTCGACGTCAAGGCGAAGGAGAACCAGCCCACGAGCGATGTCCTCCTCGCCGATGCCCATGGCCAGCAGCTGGCGCCGCATGATGGCACCGCGCAACGAATATACGGGTTAATAATTTAATAATTATAAATTAATAATTATTAATTAATCATTAATAATATTAATAATGTACGGGTTCATTCGACGCGTCGCACAGCAGCCACATTACGAGACCCACGTGCGATCTCCTCCTCGGCAACGCCCATTGCCAGCAGCTGCCGCCGAGAGTCGTCCATGGACAGGCGCCGCAGATCGGCGCCCGTGCCTGTGATGGCCCGCTCCCCGCTGCGCGGCCCGAGATGCTCCACCGCGTGCTGCGAGGGGCCATTACGTGATTTGTCAGAATGTGGAGGTTCCGAGTTGTATGGGGAGAGAACACAGGCGCAATGAGCCACAGGGGGTTCCCTCTAACCGTGATGGCGCGCTCAGCCCCGCGCGGATCCAGGTGGTCCGCCGTGTGCTGCAAAGGGGCGATGATACACACTGGAACGGATGATGCACACGAGCAGACCAGACTGGCGGCCCGATATGCGGCGCCTCCTGCGCCACCGTGCGCCGATCCAGACGCCTGGATATACACATCCGATCGTCTCATGCCACCCACCCGCCGGATGTCGCGGGTGAAGGAGTAGCCGAGGCCGCGCCCGGTGGGGTCGCCGGCGCCGTTGAGCGTGAGGTTGCCGCGCCCCTCCCTCACCGTGGACACATACGCATCCGTCGCCGCCCAGGGCGCCCCCTGCCCTGCCGACTCCACCAGTGCGACGGCCTTCCTGACCTCCTGCGGCGGTTGAGCGGGTGGATCAGGCGACGGATACGTGGAGGCTGCATCTGGGCCTGGCACTGTCCTGTTGGGGATCCTGTGAAGAGTCTGTGGCCGCACGTGGAGCCCCCTGCCCCGCCGAGCCCACTAGCGCAACCGCTTTCTTCACCCTTTGCCATGCACAATGGTTCAGAGAACGAGCCCGGTGCCTGCATGGCAGCGCTCCTGCTGTGCACTCGCAAGCAGGACGAGTAGGCAAAGAAGCCCGCCATGCCACTGCAAATCACAACAGGACTGGCCAACACGAAGAGTCGCCTTCACATTCGCCAGCACGCTGGGTAAGGGAGGTGTTGGAGAAAAGAAGCAAATGGATCTTGCAAATTTTTTTTGAAAGCTTGCTTTCGACTCGAAAACAGCCTCGGAAGTAAGAGTCGACCAGCAACGGAATGCGCGGCGGATCACCTAAAAACTCTTTTTCAAGAAAACCGCGCACCGGGTCATCGGCGTCCGGCAGCTGCTGCGCCGCGGTGGCGAGGCGGTCCATTGCGGCGGCGCTGCTGCGTTCGATCGCATACAGGCCCTGGCCATGGTACCGCTCCAGGGCCGCCCGCATCGACTCCAGTGCGCACCTGCGGGGTTTAGGGTTTAGGGTTTAGGGTTTAGGGTTTAGGCGGCCACAGACGTGTTCGAGTGGACACAGTCTGCAGACTGACGTAGTAACGCCATCCGATCCAGAATCCTCGGGTCCAAAGGATGACTTTTGGGTTGGCGAGAAACTGCACCAGGTGTCAGGCGGCGCCTGTTTGCGCATTTCCGCCTCCGCGGGGGTGCGGCCGCCCTCTGCCAGCGCCCACTTCGCCTCGTCGCCCTGCGCAATCACGCTGGCGTCATTACCGTACATCTCCATGTGCGCTGACGTCCAGATACGCAGTCATCAGGTGACATTCACCACAGGATCGACCGGCCTCTCGACTGACGCAGCACAAACCCTAAACCCTAAACCCGCACAGCCCGCGGACAGCTTGCCAGCGGCCCTGGCAGAAGGGGAGTGCGGCGCTGACTTTGTCCGCGGACGAAATGCAAGGCGCTCTCAGCCGGGTCAGACGCGGGGCACAGGACACTCAAAGATCCAGCAAGAGCAAAAGGGAGGGATGGACTTCAAGGCTCGGCGCGCACTAGCCTGACCCTAAACCCTAAACCCTAAATCGGCGCGCACCCGGAAGGGGATGCAGCCGCAGCGGTCCCGCAGGCGCGCCCTCACCACCGAGTCCGACAGTCCCGGAAACATCTCTGACAGCTCCCGCACACCTGCAGGCTCATATGAGATGTCGTCCAGTAAGTTCCCTGCGTCTGGAAAGGATGACAGCCGCGAGGACAGCGTCCGCACACCTGTCGCGGGCTGGGCTTTGCGGCCTGCTGAGCGCTGCAAAAGCGCTGCGAAACGCAAAAAGTCGTGGAGGCACACCAATGGTGGCGGGACCGGCGCCGCCCTTCTTCTCCAGCCGCATCGTGCGGTTCCGCAGCTCCCGCCAGCAGTGCGCCGCCAGCCGCCGCTCCTCGATCTCCCTGCGGACAACCACAATGCCATGAATGAGCTACGGGTCCGCCTGAAAGCCAGTGCGCCGCCAGCCGCCGCTCCTCGATCCTCCTGCGCAGAGGCAGTGCCCTGAATGCGACAGTAGCATCAGTCTGACAACAGGAGGCTCCGGCTGGAGGCAGGTTCAGCTTCACTGTGCTTTCGATGTCCGCCTGGTGAGTGTCATGCACTTCAATGACAGGAACAAGGGTTCACTCAATTCGTCTCACCTCATCTGGTTTGGGTTTGCGTGGACCATTTGACATCCGGAAACGGGCGTACCGCTTCTCCTTGGACTGAGGCGCGGGAACTCGGATGTGCGGCTCCTGCTGGCCGACGGCGACGGCGCCCTGGAACTCTCGCAGGCTCATTCGGCCGCTGGCGTGGCGCGTCAGCAGGAAGTCCGTGGAGGCCGTTGAGAAGCCAAAGGCCGGCGCCTTGAACATGGGCGACTGCGCGCGAAGGATCGAAAGAGTGCCGATCATTGCAGCGGTGTTTGCTCATCATGGTTCGCCACTCATCATGGTTCGCCAAAAATAGAAAGTTTTGAGTGAACTTTCTAAACTTAAAATGAACTATAGAATTAAATATTATTTTAAATTTAAAAAATAGTTTTTATCGGCGGCCAGGGCTGTGCACTCGCTGTAGGGTGCCGCGATGCGCAGCACGCAGCGGCGACAGCCTGGGCTGGTCGGCAGGTGGACTGTGCAGATCAGCAAAGCAGGCGCATCCGGATTTGCGTGGCAACAAAGGGGCCCCAGCAGGCTGGCTATCACCGCATCCAACGCCGCTGAATGACAGGCGTCACCCACATGTACGCAGCTTCATGCTGGATAGCGGGCGCACCTCGCCGGCGGGCTGGGGGATTCCGGGCTTGATGTTGCCCAAGAACGGGGAGCACCATGAGAGTCCTTTCTTGTCTCAGCAGGGGTGGTTTGCCCAGAGCAGATTGGCCATATGCTATGCAACCGCTGTCGGCCTTATGTCATGCACCTCGACGGCGAGCTGGGGGACGCCGGGCTTGATGTTGCCCAGAAACGGGGAGTCGTCGCCCGGCTGCAGCGGCACAACCGCGCCCACCCGCCAGCGCTCCTTGCCTGAAGCGCGATTACGGCAGACCCTCAGGCGAAACCGCAAAGACAACTTCTCCAGGGGGGGCGCGTCATGGCGCAATGCCGCGGTGTCTTTCCTGCGCCTGGACCCTGCTATCTGTCTGCACCATATACGCGTGCCCTTGGGGTTTACGGTTTAGGGTTACGGGTATGCTGTGCGTGCTGCGGCGCACGGACGGCTGCGTCAGCTGCTGCTGGAGCTGTCTCATTTGATGTTGTCTGCGAAAGGTCCGGCGAACCCGACAGCCACAGCCGTTTCGCTGCGCCGGAGGCGCACCTGTCACCAGCGCCTGGTGGCCCGCGTCCGTGGGGCTGCGCTTGCGGTAGAACGTCTGCAGCCGCACGCCCATGCCTGCGGCAGCAGCGGAGCGCGTCACCCAGCAGCCTCCCACACGTGCGCCGTTTGACGACCAGGCGAGGCTGCGGACCTCGTCGTGTCCGAAGGATAGCCCAGGGTTTAGGGTTTAGCCCAGGGCAGCACTCGAAGGCCGATTGCCAAGAACCGTCGTTGAAGTCTCAAGGGTCATCCGCTCACCGGGCCGGCCCAGCAGCGGCGGGTGCTCCTCAAAGTATTCCACCAGCAGCATGTGGCCGTCGTGGGAACCCAGGTCCTTACGTTTCTGCACATAACAGAAACCCTAAGCATACGACAGCACGCCTGAAGCGGGGCAGCTGCCTCAGTGTTGCACTTCGTCCATCGCATGCGGATGATCGGTGCGGCTCAGGAGGCGGTGCAACAAGCTGTTCTGAAGACCTTCTAGGATCTAGGGTTTAGGGTTTAGGGTGTTCTGAAGACAGCGCTGTGTCGCACCGAAAAGGCGCCAGGCGGGCGTGTGGGCGCATTGCCGTCTGGCGGCGGCAGCTTTGCGGCGGTGCGGGTGCGCACCGCCGCCACGCTGCTGTACAGCACATACACCAGCACCTGCACAGTATGTGCATCAACTGTTTCCAGGGCGTTGACCTGCGACCCAGGTGTTGGATGCCCGATTCCAGGCAGCTAGAGTCCCTGCATGCAGGCACTTGCGCACTCATGCATGGGCGGCAAACACAAAAAGAGCCAACACTGTCGACCCTATCGAAGTGGTTCAGGGTTTAGCTTTATTCGTACAGGCAGACTGACGCTATCACACCCTCGAAGCCGCGGCGTCGACGCCGTTGCCGACCAGGGTCTGGGCCATGTCCGCGTGCACCGCCGCCGGCTTGCGTGGCAGCATGAGCGCTGGCACCTCGCCGCCCCTGCCCGAAAATCGGCGGTCCTTGGCCGTCTGCGCGAACACAAGGTTACTCAAGCCTTACTCATGCACACCCAAAACCCTAAGACAGCCATTCGGCTTCCGGAGGTTGCTCAAGCCTTACTCAAGCAGACCCTAAACCCTAAGACAGCCATTCGGCTTCCGGAAGTCTCACTTACTGTCACCTGCAGGCTTCTGGGCAGTGATCTGTGGACAATGTAAGTCCTGTCCGATGGAAACTGGCGCCCGGCTGTAACCACTGCACGTCTACACCCCGCATGCGAAACCCTGTCAAGCTATGCCGGCAGCCAACGCGACAATGGCTGGATGGTCATGCGGGTGCAGAGCCTGCACACGCAAGGACAGCAAACCCAGCACCCGATGGCATGCCCGCACGTGCGCATCACAAGTGCCACTCTCCCTTGTGGTTTTCCTGTTTTTGTCCGCCCCTGGGCAATGCTCGTGAGTGTCTCACCGCCTCCCAGAGCGTCGACAGCGCCACCGTCGCCAGCGCCACGCCAGTCAGCGCGACGCCGCATGCGTGCGACACCATGCTCTGCATGCGCACCGAAGCCTCGCCTTCGCCTGCGAGCAGGTGCGAATACAGGAGGTTCAAACACACGATAAACCCTAAACCCTAACCTAGGTTTGCGGCCTTATGCAGCGTGGCTGGCTGAGGATGCCATTGGGACTCGGGAACATAGCCTGGTGCTAGTGTCGTGCCTAGAGCATGTGCTGTCGATATCTGCCAAGAAGACATGGTGAATGACGAGTCCACAGCAGCCAGGCCTGCCCCCGGACCATATGGCAGGTGCTAGGGTTTAGGGTGGAAACAGCCTTGCCGGCGTGTGTGCTGTCTACACACACTATAAAACCTAATTGTGAGCCGGACACCGGGCACTGAGAGTTCCAGTGCGGCGGGCCTCGCCCCCAGATGTCAGCCCAAGATTTTGCATGCTCAAACGAGGGCATGCAGCATCTCCGGACAGATCTCTGTTGCGGCGTTCATTGCCGCCCAAGGCCGCCGCGGTTGTCGGCACCACCCAGGGCGGCTGCGCGCTGGATGAGGTTTCCAATTGCTGCAAGTGCCGAGTTGGAGGTCAATCGCCAAGCCGCCAGACCCTAGAGTAGGTGAATGACCTTGATAGATACACCTACCTTGAGTGCGGCGGCCTTTGCCGCCGAACGCCGCCTCTGTTGTCGGCACCACCCAAAGACCGCGGGGCCGGTGCGCCAGGCTGTCTACATCGAGTCGCGTCGGCAGCGTGACCAAAGACAGCGCGCACATCGCATGCCGCGCGCCGACCGCCGCCGTGCCGCCCCCGACGCCGCCCCGCTTCCTGGCCTGTCGTTCAGGTTTGGCAATCAGATTGGAGGATTTGCTGAAAGGACCCGTGTAGAGTTCGTGACATTACACGGTATATTCGGCGGCGTGACCAGCGGCATGACTCATCGCATGCCGCCCGTGTACTGTCGCGGTGCCCTCGTCGCCGAGGTCCACGGCGAGCTTTCTGTTGGGTCATTTCAGGTGGTGAATTTGCGCTCTTGAACAGTGACCACCAGTTAAGCGGCGTGAGGCAGCGGCGTGATTGGATGGCGCACCTTTCAATTAAAACACTTGATTGCCCAACTGTTTAATAAAAAAAATTAATTTTTATAATGGTTATGAAAATCGGACGGCGCCGGACTGGAAGGCGTCATTGAAGGCGTTGCAGCGCTGCCAGTTGCGGCGCCGAGGCAAACGAGTAGCATAGATACACATACATACATTCAAGAATGATCTCTAAGACGCACTGCGCCGGAGTAGAAGGCGTCTTTGGAGACGTTGCAGCGCGCCATCTGCATCGCTGCATCGCCTTCGCCCACCAGCGGCGCCGCCACCAGCTTGACCTGCAGGAGTTTTCGGGGAGCTTTGGGGATTGTGAGTTTTCGAGAGAGGCGTTGCTCCAGGGCTGAACAAGCAACCGGCAGCGCCCCGTACAAAAAAGATTTTAAAATACTTTTCAGCTATAAATGCCAATCTTTTTAAAACAAAAACTCACATGAAATTTTTCGATTTATTAAAATTAGCAAAAATGAGTCCTGCCGTCTGGGACCAATTCACAAGCACTTGTGCAAGCATTTTCAGTTTCAGGCAGCGATTGCCGATGGGCATGAGCCCTTCCCGCATGGGTGTGCCAGTGTGAGCTGGATGCGCTGCGACACGGCAGCCGTGTCGCTGCTGCTGGTCCACAGGAGGTTGGAAGCAGAGCCGGCGCCGGAAATGCACGCAGTGCACCTTGTTGGGGGCCGGCACAACGGCCGCCGCCGAGTGCGCCCACCCTGTAATCTCGGTCCCGCGCACAGCCCTGTGTGAAAACGGGTAGCACGTTGACAGTGTCCTGCATTTGGTGGCAGGGTTGCGACAGGGTTGTGACAGGGTTGCACCTGCTGCTTGCACCAATGCGCTCAACTACAGGTGACCTACGACAAGATGGATGACCTACCCGGGGG
>JAABUL010007263.1_pt1 | contig 12064 bp, 12 predicted proteins | sample 5559151 | NCBI WGS metagenome assembly JAABUL01 (sample SAMN10711876, study PRJNA513368) | rock metagenome | isolation source: Antarctica rocks | place: Antarctica: Victoria Land, Pudding Butte sud | reverse complement strand
CCACCCTCTAATCCACCATCCTCACATTACCAAATGAGCACAACACCCTCACGCCTTGCCGATTCAGATCAATATGCTCCGCCCAAGGGCCCACCTCCAGGGAGAGACGAGTACGCCCCGCCTCCTGGTCCACCTCCCTCGTTCTCGCAACCTTCCGATGATCCTCCTCCTTACCATGACTGGACAGTGATACCCGACAACTCCTTACTACCACCTCCTCCATCATTAGGTCACGATACCAGCCCTTCAGGAAACGCAAGCTCCTATGATGCGGATCGAGCGCGCGACTATTGCCAAAGAAACTCTCTGATGACGCCGTATGAGCCGACTCAACCACAATATGAAAGTGTCCGGAATGGCGATGTAAGGCTCGTGAAGCCTTGCGAGTACAATGGGGACCTATTGATGGTCGGCACTGGCGCTTGGAGGGGTTCCACTCGGTCTGAAAGCAGCGATTCATGCCTGTTGACATCTTTCCCGCTCTACTTTGCTTGCGCGGACTCTCCTTTCAGACTTGGAACCTCCAAGACTATCTATTTCGAAATCAGGATCCGTTCATTCAGTAGTGGACGAAGAAAAGATGATAGCTCCATCGCTTTGGGTTACACTGGGGTGCCCTATCCGACTTGGCGGATGCCGGGCTGGCAAAGAGGTAGTCTTGCGGTACATGGGGACGATGGAAGAAAATACATAAATGATAGCTGGGGCGGTAAAGCATTCACATCCTCATTCAAAGAAGGGGAGACCATTGGTCTTGGGATGGTGTTCTCACCACCTGAACCTGCTCTAGATAAAGGAGCCTCAAGAGCTAGCGGCGGCGTGCTGAAGGCAGAGGTTTTCCTTACTCGGGATGGACAGAGAGTCGACGGGTGGGATTTACACGAACAGCTGGACGCTGCTACCGATTTTGGCATTGATGGTCTGGATGGACAGTATGACCTCTTCGGCGCGGTCGGGACATTTGGGGGTGTTAAGTTCGATGTTCTCTTTAACAGCAAGGATTGGCTGTGGCAACCTCGATAACATCGGCTTCCGATCGGAAGAGCTGTATTGAATACTACAATGCAGTGACGAATCCACCGACTCGACTCTCCTCATGCTTTAAGGGCCCTGGATATATTAGATGGTCGATATACTGACTGAGAAGGTCTTTAACTGATACTTAGTCTTGTGTGTTAAGGTGACTCACCATTGACCGCCACCATACCACACGATCCTGACGAAGCAGATAACCGGACAGAATTTACCGAGGATCGCAAGTCCCATGAGGCCAGTCAGCAGCCGTTGGGCCATGACGCAGCGCTATCCTGTCAACAACGATCCATGATAACCGAAAATAACGTCACCAGTCCGTTGACGCCAGCCCCTCGGTATTGAAGGCGAAAGGTGGCAACGTGAGCGAAGATTTATTTCGTGAACACTTAACAGTTACGAGAAGTTTTGCTTGTGAAACTTTAGCCCCCACTGGAGGCAAGCAATTCTGTCCTCAAGTATTTTCATTCTAGTTGAATTGTTGTTGAGAACAAGGGTTGTAAGGTAAGAGCTCAAGACTTGGTGCTTTTCTTAGCCTCATGTTGCCAATGTTTTCATCCATGTCGACCTCATCTCGTTCGAAGACGTCGTTGCGCACATTACGACTGAACGCTTGACATCCGCCGTTACACAAAATTCTCCTTCGGGATGGCCCATTGATTCAGAAATCCGGTTGTGCAAGCCATCCAATCAACGGTCTGTTTCAAAAATTTGGCACATGGCTGGGCTGCCCTACGCAACGCTTAGGCCACATTTTATCACGCATCAGAGCTCGGTCGCTAGGACGGGGGACCGGGTTACTGTGCGTATCCGTGGTTTGGTAGCCCTGTCGATCAGGGTTCGGATCTCTGATAGATGTATGATGCAAGCCACGTGCAGGTGTATGGGGTGGGTGAGTTGGAAGAAGGGCCGAGCTCTTGATTTTCCGAGGTGGACATTGAGGTTTCACATATTCATGTTGATCTTGTCGCCAGCGAGTCAATGAGGGCTGCCAGTCGTGGTGACCTGCCGCGAGCCTCTCATCACTGCGTCGCGACTCGAAGACTTTGGGGGTTGAGTCGGGAGATCGAAGATGGCGGCTCAGGGAGGGTCTGTTCTAGCATGCCTTGAACGCCACGCGGGACAGGAGTGATCGATGGGATGTTAGAAGACGTTCGCGCATATGCAGTGAGAACGGATCTAAGCGGACCTATGGCCATATCCAGAATGTATCACGAAGCCTTCGGCATGCAAAAGCAGTCACCACACAGCCAAATCAGAGACTCGACAAGAAGATGGCGCCGTATGCATGACTGATCGGGAGACGGGATATGTAGGTGCAAAGCATACGAGTTGCTTTGCGGTGCAACAGAGCTGCTGGATTGGGGGCATGGCGCAAAAGGCCACCCTTACTACCGGCTACAGCCGTTAGCCGCTGATATCGGCCTCGAAGCAGAGGTTTCGAACTTTATGTGGCCATAATTCCTCTTTCTTTTTACAGCGACGTTAGTTGGGTGGGTCTCGCAAGCACGCAGTATGTCCTTTCTTGGACTCTCGTGCATGTGAAGAGGACCGCCACACAAACGCTTCGTCAGTCGGCTCTGCTCGAGGATGGCCATGGCCGTGGTTAATCACAATACCCACTGTCGAGCGAAAAGCAGCGGCAATGCGATACAGGTCCGAGTGACGACTGAAGAAATGAGTGGCGAGCGGTACATGGGATGCACTGGCGAAATGGGGTGGATGGGCTTTCCGATGGTACTTCGTACTCGTACCTGGCTTCCTCTTCGCGGATATTTGGCGTTGCGCGGGGTTGGTGGCACCTCGACTCGGCGACTAAAAAGGATCGGTTGGCGGCTCGACTTGACCAAGCCTCAGCACACCACTCCGACCTACCACTCCACCCGCTCCTGCAACTACTCATGCAGCTGACTGACTACCCTGACTCTCCGAATTCGCTAGGCATGAGCAGGACTGGCGTCCATTGCCATCATGGCTTCCTTTGGGCTTGACAGTGGGCATGGTCTCAGACAATAGCTCCATGCACCACACCTGTTTCGTCTGGAAATTGTCATTGACTCGCGCGACCCTACCTGTTTCCTCTCTTATTCAATTCTGGTGCGCCAGATTAATCGCGAGAGCATGGACTTTCGCGAGAACTTTAATGCGTCCCTCCGAACCTACTCTTGATATATATCATCTCCTTTTCCACCCCTCTCTCTTACTCAAACAATGAGCTCCAAGCTCTACTAATTTGCAGACTGTGCTGCACACCCTCGTTTGGTCTAGTCATGTTTTCTTATTCCGACCTGTTCATCCCGTTGTTGTGAGTCGCCCAGAGGCCCTTCCACACGTATCATAGCCTGTTCATACTGATTTGCCAAGTCTCTACCGATATCTACGCCTGGTGGTGAACCTGTTCGCATTCTGCAGGCTTCGACCAATACCCATACCTGGAAACCCCCGCTTGACTTCGAAAGATGTCACTGTGGTCATTCCCTCGCTTGACGGCGACGGGGGTGAGCTCTGGGACACTATCCGAAGTATTCTGGCTACCGAGCCGTATCAGATCATCCTCGTTACTATTGATGCAAATCTATCGCGGGCTCAGGTGATGGTGAAGAGCATGGGGACTCACAGAATTCGAATATGTAGCGTGGGCCATCCGAATAAGCGACGCCAGATGGTTCGTGCTATTCCCGAGGTCCAGACTGAGGTCACGATTTTCGCGGACGATGATGTCACGTGGCCGAAAAAGCTGTTGCCATGGATGTTGGCCCCCTTGGAAGACCAATGTTATGGGGGCGTTGGTACGAATCAGAGGCTTCGGCGTGCCGAAGCCCCGACATTGAGGCAAAGATTTTGGGGCTACCTTGGCGCTCTTTACCTGGAACGGAGGAACTTCGATTGTGCAGCTTGCATGTACATGGACGGTGGCTTGCCATGTCTGTCTGGTAGAACAGTTGCCTATAGAACGAAGATCCTCAAGGATGACGCTTTTATCCACGGTTTCACGCACGAGGAATGGCTCGGTCAATACCAGCTTAATGCGGACGACGACAACTTCGTTACAAGATGGCTGGTATCTCATGATCAACGGATCGCATATCAGTATCATAAGGAAGCAGAAGTTCAGACTACATTGGAAGATAACAGCAAGTTTCTGAAGCAGTGCTTGCGTTGGTCCAGAAGCAATTGGCGTAGCAACGTTACAAGTATGTTTCGCGATGGGCATATCTGGTGGTGAGCTGCAGAGCCGAGCGCTGGCAACCACATGGTTCATATGCTGATGCCATGGACAGGTATCAGCCATGGAGTACATATGCCGTTCACTTGACGACTTTGACTCACTGGGCATTGGTGTGCGACTGTCTACTCATCTACCTTTACCTTCAAGGGACGACGCAGTGGGACCAGCACACGCGAACGTTTGGTCTCGTCGTGCTCGTAGCCTGGATGTTCCTGAGCAAATTCATAAAGCTGATAGGCCACTACATCAGATACCCTGTGGACTTCCTCCTGTTGCCGGTATCGATATTCTTCGGCTATTTCCACAGTTTGGCAATCAAGGTTTACGCCATGTTATCTCTGAATGTAGTAAGCCGACCCCACATCAAGCTCTTTGAAACGCATTTTTCCCTTAGATCGCCCCGCAGACGACGATCATCCGCTGCGACCTCCTAGTGTTCACATGCTAGAAGAAACAGGAACTGATGGTCCGTGCAGACAGCTTGGGGAAGCCGCGATGGAGCAGATGACGATGACGCATTTCGTATGATACGCGTCTCTCCAAAGCGACAAGAAGTGGTCGAAAATCGAGTACCACTTGTCTACACTCAATGACGTCCTTATCTGTCCAACTACGCAGCGAAGAACCAAACGGATGACGAATGAAGTCGACTCTTCTGTCCAGCGTTTAGCGTTCACGATATCAGGCTGGAGGCGCACGGCCCTAGCACTCACGAATTTCCTTGGTTCATGTTGCCGCAGGATTAGCTTTGTACCATCAGGTAGCCTTATAAAACTAGAGGGCGATCCGGTGATTTGGCGAGCGGTTTCCAGACTCAAGCGGCAGGATGGGCGGCTTCGCATTGCATCGGTCAAAAGTATTTCGATACCTGGACTTTGTCATTTGACGTCCTTAATTATAGACTTTAATAATGCCTCCTTCTAGTCTTATTTTTACAGCCCTTGCACATGATATTTCCGTCGAACTCGGAGGACGAGACAATCAAACGTCTGTCACACGCATCAGTTATTAGGAGAGACTCGCGAAACCTTTTACTTACGAGGCCAACGCATCTTGGCATCCAGATCAACGGCCAAGCAGGAATTGGCGAGATCCGCAAGTACATGGTACGCATTGATAAGTGCAGATGCACCATTGGCTCAAAGTAGAAGGTACGAATACTGCACCTCAGTGGGTCCACGTTACACTCACACATCAGACTTCGAAACTAAGAACAGGCTTGAGTGATCGACCATACCAACGTCTCCAGTCTCGACAAGCAGATACACACTACTGCCTCGACTATCTCGAACGGTAGGGTACGTTCCCTCAGTACTTCATCCGTGACTTTGCCAAGACTCTAGTTTCCGCCGTTCGAGCGCTGGGTGGGGAGGGAGATTTGCATCTAAGAAAACCAGCTCCGTCACGGGAAGCTCAGCTAGCTCTATCGTGCCTCAACTCGTAAGACGCTGTCTGCCTTGTGATTGATGGCAAACTTCTGCGAAGATCACTTCTTCGAACGCCGCCACTCCGTCTGATTACCGGCGCGGCCTCCACTCATCGCAAATGCACCATCAACGAATCCCGGAACCTCTACTCACCATCTTCAGCAGCCTTGCCACGCTATTTTCCGGCGGCCTAGAAGCTGGATCTTCACACCAAAGGGTCCATCAAAGTACGAGTATCAAAGGTTACCGGATACACGGATGAATCACGTGCAGCTACTTATCAGCCGGTCAACCAGGGAAATCGCGCCGTGGCTACGATCAGCCTTGACCATATTCCGCTTAAACCAAATCCTATCCACGTGTTGCATGGTGGCTTGCTCTTTCGTACCTACATGCGGGACCGTCACTTATCTCCGCCATTCTCTCTACGAAGTATATTTCCCACCCTCACTAGCGGAGCAAGCCTCGCCTCGTCAAGCGCTCAAAAGAGCATCGACCACTCACCGACTCCACCATCGACAATGCTCATGGACCATGGACATACATTAGCCCCACGAGTTCGCAAGCTCGATGTGACGCTGAGGCAGGGAGTACAGCAACTCACACCCCCCAGTCATGCACATGCTTCGCACACCTCCTTTTCACATGCTTCTCAACAATGTCTTCATACAACTGCCTTGCACATGCTGATCCCTTCTGGCCCCCACTACGCATCCCCAATGATCCCCTTTTATCCCCTCAAAAAGCCTTCATCACGGACGAACCCCTCACCCGACACTTATCAGATCCGTTCCCCCTAAAATAGCGTCCTGCCTACCCGCTCCACCCTCGCTTAATCCTCCCACATCCTCCCGCTATACCTTGAACCATGGCGAACTATTCAATGGCCCTAGCTAACGAAGCTATGTCGCGCATATATAAGTCATGCCGACTAGTTCGCCGCTTACAAGGAACTGGGGTTGAGAAACGACCGAAGAGTTGGCAGAACTTGGGCCTATTACATTGGAGAATGTTCTTGCAAGACATGCAAGTTGTATTGTGTGATTACATGCATAATCAACTTGCAGTCTTCTAACATTTTGGACCACATGCTGCTCGTTCCTGTGCCATCACGGATTCGGCCAACCGACAAGAACGCCACCAGCCCAGTCGCTTTCTCCCAGCGTACCAACCCTCGGCGAGCGACGAGGATGTATGGCTACAACATCTGAACGGGGCATACGCGAGCGATGGCATGCAGAGTGTCCTGTGAAGGACCGGTCCTCGGTTGGATCAAGTGGAGATCGACGTGCAGCCGTTTATGCCGCTGGCCGTTTCGGTAACGGGAATGTGGGAAGCACGGATCTATTGTGCGACACGATGTGCATTTTTTGCGTGAGTGGTTTTTGTAAGACGTGCATGCTATGCACGAACGTTCAGATCGAGGGGTCGCTGCCCGGATCCTGCTGATTGGCGTCGTGCGTGCGACATACCGTGGCTGGTTGAGTGGTCGACTCTTGGCAAATCGACGGATCTGGGTCTACAGCTCGAGAGTTACCTACCAGGTACTCGACGTTATGAGGCGAGGAAGTGTCAGTCAGCATTGCTGCTCTAGACTGTCCCTTGCTAGCCCTCGACATCTTGGGAAGATATCGCTCTCTCAGCTGTGACTTGACAGCTCAAGAACTCTGACCACTGCCGAACGTTGACCTGACTCGTGTATCGACGGTTTGACGACTTGAAGGATTGGAGGGTTGGCGCGGTTTCTCCAACCCTGAAAAAACTTACATCTTTGCGATCGAATCCTCCTAGCAGGTTGGAGCTGGTGTTGCCGCGGCCTGTGAGCCGCTTGGGATCACCGACGACAGTACGGCGCAGGCGACTATGTTCATCCCCCATGAACTTTCTTACCTCTGCTAGCCAATGCACGCACGACATTGAAAATTTCCGGTATGAGAATGGCGGTGAGGAGATACGCGGCGGCTTCGTCGTCTAAGGCGCCAAGCGGCTCGAAGTGCATGTCGCTGCCGTCGGGCATCGGGACCACATCCGGTAAGCATGGACAATGGCACCAGAATGAAGGTTCATTTCGAGCTAGCCATCTTCAAGACATCCACGCAATCCTTGGGCTTCTTTACTCTTTCATGCCCGTCTTCCCAAGCCCACGTTTCGCCGATTCGGCCCCATTCGAAGAGGGTTTCTTCACCACCCCACTCGGCCATTGCCATCAGTCCCATTGGTATTTTGCCCCTACCTTCTTTCGGCTCTGCCATTCCTATAGGTATCGACAATGCCGGACAACCCGTGAAGTTTGCGAGCCAAATGTAGGTCATGTTCCTCACACTCATATTTCCGTCGCTCACGCCATGTTTCAGCTCGGCAGCCCCACCAGTGATATGCCACCCAGCGTTTGGAGTTGTTGGCGTCACAATCAGCAATCCCGGATGCTGTGTAAACAGGAAAGACAGATGCTGCATTAGCAGGTTGCGCATATTCTGGGCGAGCAGAAAGTCTAAAGCAGGCGTTTGTTTGCCGATCGAGAGAAGAATCTTGTTCGCTGGGGTCAGATGTCCGAGCTCATGTATACCAGTACTGATCTCGGACAGGATTGTCAAAGCATGGGCAAGTTGTCCTTCGGCAAGGTAAGGGAGGGATATGTCAAGGATGCTGTATCCCTCGGCTTCGTAGTGTGCGAGGGCGGCGCGGCAGGCATTGAGGACTGCAGGGTCGGCATGGTCAAACCAGGCCTTATAGACCCCAATAACCTTTGGAAGATCTATTCTTGGAGGTGGAACAGGTAGTGCGAAGAGTGCGGAGACGGGATCACTCGGGTTGGGGATTGCCATGAATCGGTAAGCAATTTCAAGATCAACGATGGAAGAAGCCATCGGACCAACGACAACGCACGATCCTACCAGATCTACAGTTGGCGAAACTGAGATTCGATTGTGAGTTGGTTTGAGTCCGTATATACCACAATAGGTCGAAGGAATTCTTATAGAGCCACCACCGTCCGCGCCCAAAGCAAATGGCAATAGGCCCGCGCTAACGGCGTATGCAGAGCCCCCAGAAGAGCCTCCCGTATAGTAGTGTGGATTATGAGGATTCAAGGGTGTACCGGTGATAGGATTGTTGTTCGTGGTGTCTGATACAAGGATTCAAACGTGTCAGCAAAGGATCGTTCAAGCGGTAGGGGAGAAATTCTCCTGCTGAGCCGTACCTAGGCCAAGCTCGTGCATGTTCAGCTTTCCAATGATGATTGCTCCCGCTTCTTGCCATTTCTTGACACACCAGCTCGTCCCATTCTCTGGACACAGTTCACTTTTGGACGTTGCACAAGACTTGACATGTCCCTCTAGGTCGACCTCGTCTTTCACTCCAACAGGGACCCCGTCCAGAACGCTTAGTGGTCTGCCTTCTTTGTATCGCTTCGTCGACGCTTCCGCTGTTGCGACGACCTCGGATTTCATAATACTAAGGAAGGCCTTTCCATGTTCTGGATTTGCATCTACCAGCTTCAAGATCTCTTGTGCGACAGCTGATGGTGTGGTGCTGCCTGACTTGTATGCTTCGTGATACTCATGTACACCACCTCGACTGCTCTTGACCCTGCCGATCGCTTCATTAAATCTACCTAACTCAAAATCTTGCTTATCCAAGCTTTCTATTGGGATCACGGTGGGGTCGTATCGGGGCGCATAATTCTCCAACTCTTTGATCTTTCGGAGAATGTTGAAACCAGCATTACTCCAAAGGAAGCTCGAAACGAACCCAAGGTTTGCAACGCTTCGCCTAATCAGCACGAATACAAGTACACTCAAGCTACATTTGGTACTTACGCAGCACCCGCGATTACTAAGGGCAGACCCTTGACTATTGGATTTGTTCCTGGCTCGGGGTTATAGGATGTTTCGGGCCCCTTCTTTGGCTCTGGATAGCCGTAGAATGCTGGCATGCTGAAGTTGGCGACTTGGTGGTGCTGATAAGAGCCGCATAGGCTTGTGAAGGGAGGGCGCGAACAATGGATTCAGCTTTGTCGTATGAGAAAAGAAGCCGAAAGGAAAGGAAGCAGAAGAGAGGAGTAATTCAATGTTGGTGAGATTAGGATTAGATGTAAGAACTATAAAGCTATCTAGCTGTAGACGTGCAGGCATGATTATATATACGCCTATCATACCTTCCTATGCGTATGATGATAGTCTGACAAGAATCTCCGCATTTTCGCCGCTTCTCCGCATTCAACGCTGGATCCATCCTGAGTCCGCGAATAAGAAATAGCCCTTTGTTCAGTGAACATCAGAAGGCGAAGGATTCTCTCACCATGCCGAGTCGGCCAAGGTGCCCATCTAATGCCTTTTTGCGGAGCTTCAGACAGGCGACCAATTCACGCACATCTACAGATCGATATTCAGCCTGCCAACGAAGGGCATTCCGGAGTTCTCGAGGACGTTTCGAGCAGAACTCGTCATTCCGTGGCCAATTGTATGAGAGTACACACAAGAGATTAGAGAGAGAACGGGCTGAACAGCGCCGATACGCGGACGCGCGGGGTGAACCCAGCACTGGTCGAAATTTTGCTACAACGTTTGGTATCTCGGGCAGCCACTTACTCGAGAACAAGAAGATTGACCGAAAATAGTGATCCTTGGCTCCATTGCCCTCTCCTACTACTGGGGAAGCCGAAAGCCCGCAGCGATCTCACCAAACTCCACATTACCTCTCAATGCCACCCAACCTCCAGACCACAACTTAACACAGACGAATCTTCAGGCCGCCTGGACGGAATTTGTGGATGTTGTGGGCAAAGACAATGTTTCTACAAGTGAAGGCGATCTTCAATCTCATTCCGGTTCCGATTGGTCTTCATATACGACGAAAGAGCACGAGAAACCTTTCTTGATTGTGTTTCCAAATTCGACGGAGGAAGTCAGCAGAATAGTGAAGATATGCCACGATCGACGGATCCCGGTCACGGCTTACTCAGGAGGGACAAGTCTTGAAGGGCATTTCTCAGCCACAAGAGGCGGGATATGCATGGACTTCAGCCGCATGGATAAGATTCTTAAACTGCATAAGGAGGACTTGGACGTCGTTGTGCAACCAGCGCTAGGCTGGGAGCTTTTGAACGAGGAGCTCGCGACAGAAGGCTTGTTCTTCCCTCCCGACCCCGGCCCTGGTGCCATGATAGGTGGAATGGTAGGAACTGGCTGTTCAGGCACGAATGCTTATCGATACGGTACGATGAAGGAATGGGTTCTCAGCTTGACGGTAGTGCTAGCCGACGGGACCGTTATTAAGACTCGACAGCGGCCACGCAAAAGTAGCGCAGGATACGATTTGACACGCATGTTCATCGGCAGTGAGGGCACTCTTGGCCTGGTCACGGAGGCGACCCTTAAAGTGACTGTAAAGCCAAAGAGCGAGAGTGTGGCTGTAGCTGGCTTCTCCACCATCCGTGAGGCGGCCGAGTGCGTGGCGAAAGTGGTCGGAGAAGGTGTACCCATCGCGGCTGTCGAGGTGCTTGATAACGTCCAGATGCGCTGCATTAATGAGAGTGGATCCACGAGCAGGACATGGAAAGAGGTTCCGACTCTTTTTTTCAAATTTTCAGGCACGCCAACGGCAGTAAAGGAGCAGATAAGCATTGTACAAAAGCTGGCAAAGAGCAAAGGTAGCAAAAGTTTTGATTTTGCAAAGAACGCAGATGAAGCAAGCGAGCTGTGGAGCGCCCGGAAAGAAGCGCTGTGGAGCGTGATGGCTAAACGACGAGACGACAATGACCATGTATGGACGACAGATGTAGCTGTTCCCATCAGCAGATTGCCAGATATCATTGAGGAGACAAAAGAAGACATGGCCAGTAGCGGCTTGCTTGCTGCAATGGTTGGTCATGTTGGCGATGGCAACTTCCACGGTAAGCAGGCGAAAGCGAGCTTTTTTTTGATAATTGATGTTAATGGGACCAGCTATAATTCTATTCAACGAGAAAGAACGCAAGATCGCAGAAAACGTAGTGCATCGGATGGTGAAGCGAGCAGTCGAAATGGAAGGAACTGTCACCGGCGAACATGGGGTTGGCCTGGTCAAACGAGACTACCTCGCTCATGAAACTAGCGAGGCAACGGTGGATGCAATGAGGAAGGTATGTTATCACGTATAGGCACTCTCAAGCGCTTTGCTAATCCCTTGGTTAGCTGAAGCAATCATTCGATCCGCTTTGCATCCTGAATTGCGATAAGATTGTCAGAGTGCAGAAGCCCAAAGCAGGTGAAGTCCAACCCTGGTGACCGTATCGACTACGGTTTTGGGGATACTCTCCGCGCTCGCCTACCAACGTGGGCCTGTCTGTTCGCGATCACAGGAAAAGAAGATTTCTCCCACCATCTTCTCCGGCCAC
>JAABUL010007262.1_pt1 | contig 12065 bp, 7 predicted proteins | sample 5559151 | NCBI WGS metagenome assembly JAABUL01 (sample SAMN10711876, study PRJNA513368) | rock metagenome | isolation source: Antarctica rocks | place: Antarctica: Victoria Land, Pudding Butte sud | reverse complement strand
CGCGACTTAGTTTAGACCTTTAATATTAAGCGTTATATAAAGTATAAATAGTAAAATAGAGCTCTATCTTAAACTATTAATATATTAAAATATTACAGTAAAGCATTAAACTATTATATATATCCGTTGTCGAGATAATATAACATTAAATTTCAAAGTATCGTGTACGCGGTGAGGCCGTGCACGCGGTGTTTGAGTCTTCTAGTTCGACGAACCCTATCGTGAGCGCTTGCTGTAAGACTTTGCTGACAGGCAAGGGTAGGCTACAGGGGATATCGCAACGATGGACTCATTGACACGGTGACCACATATCCTATAATCTTTGGGCAGACCGAGCATGGCATCCGAAGCGCAATTTAAGATTGAGCGCATGGTGAAAAGCAAAGGCTAGAATACGGTTATGAGCTGCTTCGAACGCACGCATCTCCAGACCCCTGACTAGACTACTTATTAAGGAAATGTATGGGCGAGACATTAGAATGAGTGCTAGGTTATTCCGCTACACAGCGCGATGCTATTGTATTTCTAGGAGACAGTTGCGTCAACATTGTACCGACGATGTTTCGCCCGCTGCGCGACGTCATTCACCTATCGATAAACTTTCCCTCTTTTCACACCCCTCTCTTCGAAGAAAGAGGAATCCTGCTCTGAATGGAGGAGGCCACGATCCATCGTCCCCTTACGCGAAATCAACTCGGCTTTTTGATCCTTTCCCTTCCACGACGCATTTCGCATCCGTGATTGCGGCCAGGCCCCATACTCTGACGATCAGCTACTGCCTGAGATGGCCCGGCGTAGCACGCTCGCCTGGGCGTGAATCGAGCTGAGCAGGAAATGTATAATGGCGTCGTCAGCGCGACCGCGTAGGCTGTGCGCAGCGAACTTAGGCTGCATATCGAAGAGAATATTACAGAAAGAGCGCCAATCTGCTCTTAGTACACCGGAAGCATGAGCACCGGAGAGGCGTCTGGTTGCTCGATGAACTTGGGTATCGGTGTTCACATGGCATGCTAAGTGCATGTGAGCGACCGTCAATGCAACCGAAGGCCCAATACCAGCAGCGTCCTTCGCTTGCATGCCTTCGTATGAGGAAAGAGTGATTTTACGGTATGCCGCAATCACTAAGTCGTCTTCTGCACGCAAAGAAGCGTAAGCATTCTCCTCGTCTTCCCCCGCACCCCGGATGCTGGCAGTTGCCACCATTACTTGTCCTTCGTCGACGCAGTTGTTGCTCTGCCTCATTCTGCGCTTCCTCTCGTTGGTTTTGGCCTTGCTCTCGTTGGTCTTGTACTTGCTGCCGCTGTAGTTGTGCTTGGTCTCGCTGGTTGTCCACCTGTTGTCGCTGATATTGCGCTTGTTGCCGTTGGTTCTGCTCATGATCTCGCTGGACTTGCGCTTGGTCTCGCTGGACTTGCGCTTGGTCTCGCTGGGATTGCGCTTGCTGCCGCTCATTTTGCGCCTGCTCTCGCTGGTCGAGCGTCTGCTCTCGCTGGTCGAGCGTCTGCTCCCGCTGGTCGAGCGCCTGCCCCTGGTGGTTAAGCGCCTGCTCCCGCTGGTTGAGCGCCTCCTCCCGCTGAATGAGCGCCTGTTCTCGCTCATGTTGTGCTGCTTCTCCCTGGATCGCCGCTTGTCCTTCTACAGCGTTGGGATCTTCCCAGGGTATGAATTCTATTTTGGCCCCGATGTCTACATCCCCAGGCCATATCCGCGGGTCTATCTCTACACCATCAGAATTAATCAAGTCGAACTCCTCACGATCGACTCGTGGTCCGAGTCCCTCGCGGAGAAGACGGCTCCTAATTAGTGCTTTTGTTGCCTTCTTTCCAAATTCGATCAGAACGTCGTCCACACGTGCAATTATTTCCAAGGTTACTGACCGACCAAGTCTGGCATCTTGCTAACGGAAAGCCGAATTCTCGGACGCCATATCTTATTTGAATCATAAAAGCTCTAGCTCTAGCTTCTAAAGATTTCGCCAGGTACCCGGAACATTGGTTTGAGTACCCGAACTTCAATGTCTGGATCGCGATGGGGGCGTCGATTGGGATTCTGTCTGGATACCTTTTGGCGCTTAAAGAACCAAACTTGTTAGGTATAGGCAAGCTCGATAAGTCGCAACCTACCGCGTGTGGTTACAAGTCTTCTAAACAGCATAATTACAGTATTACAACTTGAAGTAGACAGGAATGCTTGCCTGACAAGTGCCCTTTGAGCTGCGTAGAAAGAGAAGGTCGCCGCGCTGATGATCGAAAGGGTGGGGCTCCTACAGTATGTCTCGATCGCTTGCAGCTTGCCCTATCGGGGAATCTAGACATACTATATCGCCTACATCTCTAGCGTGGGAATAGTGCGGGAAGGCTGCGGCCAAATTCGTCGAGCCGTGCTACATCGGCGCGCTGTGAATGGCTCCCGCAGTGTTATTGCCGAAAGATGCTAGGCGGCTATCGGGTGAGTGTGGTGGACGATCGTGTTGATTGGTCGATATCGTCACCGGTCAGTTTAATCGTGGTGTCAGTGTTGTTTCTTTGCCCAACGCGGCCAGCTACCGACGCTCGGAGCATAATCATAGGAAGGAAAGAGCGAATGTAAAGGAGATTCAGCATTACGCGTGCTGTTGATGTGTCCGATCAGCATTTGCACTGCGACTTACAGCAGTTGCACGCTCCTTGGTCTCCAGGCTTCGCTCAAAGCTTGTGCCTCGGCACGTAGATATGTACTTCCCTGCACGGGCCGTGGCCGTAGGGATGGCGCAAAACTATCAAACATGCATAGACTCGCCAACGGAGAGCGTACCGCGATACTTTATCACGAAAGAGGTTGTCACTCGTCGAACATGGGCTAAGCCCATCTCGCCTGGGCTCCACAGCCTCAGCGCAGGCGCAATAACAGCAGCTAGTCTGTCCAATGTGTCTCTTAGCGTGCTGACATCCGCCAGCGAATCTTCGAGTAATTTTGTTCTTCTCTCCTACACAGCACGCGGATTCAAGCAATTGGGTTCAGATCCATTAATGTACTTCAACGTTCACACTGTCCCAGGGGTAACGACTGACCTCCAATGGATCACGTCTTAGCATTACCCGCATCCTCGGACTTTTCTTTTTAAAGTTGTCAATCGAGCTATCTCCGACATAACCAGAGCATCATCAACGATGGCTCCAAAGTTGTGCGCGTCGTGCCGCAAAATGCCGCTGGAACTCTTCCATGAAGAGAACGATGTGCAAGGCATTACGGGCGGGCCGGAATTGATGTGTCCGCCATTGAACCAGATGAAGCGAAATGCTGCGCTGGGTTGCGACCTTTGCAAGATTTTGACCATTCATACAAACGTGTCCAATTTTCCGCCGCAGTTGCTAGAGCTTCAGCCAGTCCGGATGAGAAGAGCTATGATTGGTGCACAGCAAGCAGTGACAGCGTACATTGGGGCAGACGACATCTCCATAACGTACTTTTCTCGCGTGCCTGATCAGTGGGGTACATATACCGCGACCCGTCGCCTCAAAGAGTACTAACGATATCACCAATAGTAGGTGCATACCCGCTCCGTGGCTACGGCGACCCGGACTGCGAATCTGACCTCATGCGAGTATGGATGACCCACTGTCAAAGGTATCATCCGGAGTGTCAAGCAACATACCCTTCAATCGGTCCCAGAAGGCTTCTTGATGTTCATGCAAGCAATGGCATAAAATTGGTCGAACGCAGGACGAATGAAAGCTGGTAGTCTATTCCGTTCGTCTGCCTCAGTCACTGTTGGGGTTCTTCGCTTGTTCGACCAAAGCGTACAATGAAGGCCACCATCGATGCTCACAAAGAGTGCATTGCGTTTGACGATCTCTCGGTGACCTTCAAAGATGCTGTGCGCATTACTCGGGATCTGGGCTACCGATACCTGTGGATCGATTCTCTGTGCATAGTCCAAGACGATATAGATGACTGGACGACCGAAGCGCAGAACATGCCAGAGATTTATGGCAGTTCGGTGGTCACGCTTGCTGCCTTAGGTTCCGCGGATGGATCGGGTGGTTGTCAGACTGGTGCCGATGCGGACGGTCAGCGCGAGACTTGGCGACGTACTGAAGTCGCCAACGGAGATGATCATGTACGCTTCTTCGAGCGACAACCGACATATTGGTATAGAGAATATGGAGACAATCCTTACAAGCACGAGTCGTTCGGGAACAATCCATTGCGGACAAGAGCATGGACACTGCAAGAACGAGAACTGCCAGTGAGGAGCATCCTTTTTTCTAGCCGCATGTTGCTTTGGCAGTGTCGGACGATGAAAAGCTCGAGCGAACTACCCTGGTCCGAGGTACAAGTGATGGACGATTTCCTACCCGTACTGGTCCACAATGAGCCCGGCGAGGATTTGCGGAGTGAAAGCGCGTTAGCTCGATCACGCTGGTTCAACATGGTGGAAGATTATTCAACAAGATTTACGACTTGGGAGTCGTATAAATTGCCTGCATTACTTGGACTCAAGGCCAAATTTTCGATGGACATTGGCAGCAGCGAGTACTCTAGCGGCATATTCCAAGCACATATGCCGTCTGCACTGATGTGGAGAGTAAAGCCACGCCGCCCAGAAGAGCAAACCACGGTCTTTAATGCCTTCCAACCTAGAAGACCTATCAAATGGCGTGCGCCTAGCTGGTCGTGGGCGGCAATCGATGGTGCCACGACTTACGATAGCCAAAGGCTCACAGGAAATGTGACCATATCGTCAACGCAGTCGCCAACGCAATCGGACTTTGGAATGACCTACGAAACAGGGCTCAGATCGCCATTTTGTGTGGCTGAGCATCTGGGCTTCACCCAAAATGCAGCCTTGTTCGTCAACGGTCGTGTTTTGTCGCTTCGGTCAGAACGAATAGCGGAACAGTGCAAGGTCCCACTAGCAGGCGGCATCATCTACCTTGTCAACACGAATGATGAGATTGCAGGAGCATTCTTTCCAGATATTCCGCTGGATTGTGGGTCGATCAATACCATCATATGCTTAGAAGTTTGTCGGGAACCGTATTACTCCAGCGAACAGCTGCCTGCCCGTTTGCAGGTTTCTGCTTCTCAGCTTGGCAGTCAAGACGAGTTTGACAAACATCCGATGGTGATGGGGCTAGGGCTCACCTCGGATACAGAAGGAGAAGGTGTGTACCGAAGAATAGGCTTAGTACGATGGGTCGCGAGAAGCCGATTCGACGGCGTGAGCGTGGTGAAGCTTTGCCTTGTCTAACAAGTTCTCCACCATCTTACGGCACCATGGCTTCTACGAAGGTCGGCGTATATCGGATGCCACATGTCGGAAGAAACGGAGGACACTTCGGTCTCTGTGCCTCGTGCCACCACCCGTCCTGCCGCTGTGGGCTATATCATGACAATCCCAATGATGGTCCTGATCATCTTCAGTCTGGGGCCGGGTCTCGATTCGATTCTTTCCTCGCCTTTTGGACAGCCGTATCAACGATTGTTGCTCAACGCAACGAAGAGGGAGAGCATGACTGTGATCATGGTGTCCTTCATGATTCTGTTGCTGTTCGTCAGCCAGCTGACAACGTCCAACTACCCCAAGATTTGACCCCAGACATTCTCGACCGCCTCTTCACAGCATTCAAGACAATTTGCAAGCAAATGCTGCAGATAATGCCTCTCAGTTTCACATCTTTCCGAGCATCAGGATGGTGGAAACCGCGGAGACCGATGCCGCCGCCACATGGTCGCCACTACGGTGCTCCATATCTTCCAGCGCCGCTCGTTGCCACTGTCTCGCCACGAACAGCACCACCTGGGGCGCGAGTAACTCCTGTAATTTCCAGCCTCTCTTGAACCAATCGCTCTTCTCGAAGCTGCTTCTATCTTCGGCCGTCTCGACATCTGCCAGATATGCTAGGCATAACTTGGCATCGTGGTACCAATCAAACATCGAGTTAATGGCCTTAGATAGCTCTGCAGCGCTGTATTTGTTTATGCAGCACGTGTCTACCCACAACCACTTGATCGGCGCCAGATGTTGTTCTCGAACATATGCTGCAAAGGCCTCGACTTTCCGATAACCTCCGCCGTCCATGTTGCGCCGATTTTGAACATCTTGAAAGGCGGTTTCACTACTGCTTAGCCATCAGTGCGATGCAGCCACGTACGGCGACCTTTGGTCGTCCTGGAACTCTGTGAAGTCAAGACTGTCGACGTGGAGCAGTCGCATATTGCGTGAGAAGCGGGTCGTTTCAAGAAAAGGCGCGACTCACGTCAGAAGCAGGCTTGTTACATAGCGGCGAAGAAGCAACTAAAGGTTCATGACTGTTAGTGTCGAGCTGCATGGCAAGGCTGAGGAGCGTTGCTGGAGTGCCTTGCTGCTAACGCACGCCAGGACGGTACAGGGATCTACCATTTTGTGAAGCGCTTGACTGGCGCAACATGGTACAGTGCAGCCTATCGGTATAGACAAGCTGTTCGAGACATAATGTGCGATCGACCTACGTGTTCTGTAAATGCGAGCTCGTACCGTACTCTAGATTACCCAACATTGTGTTTGGGAATAGGCTGCAGGCAGACGAGGGTTCACGCCACGTAGCTGTAGAAGCGTCTAGAAAAGCGCTACACATTCGGAAGATAGTTAACGCGAAGATAGGGTAGAGCCGATTACCGCTAGTCGTCTCTTATAGTATAGCGTTAGCGCGATTATCTAGCCTAAATTCTTATATAAACTAAGAATATCTCCCTATAGATAGAGAAACTCTCGGAATACGCGTATATAGACTAAGCTAATAGTATAACTAGATAACTAATTCTTTAACTAATTAACTATAGAAGGCGACCTCTAAAATATATAAACGGTTTTATACGTACGATATAGTAGGGGTTAATCGCGAGAGGGCTTATTAGCTATATTAGCGTAATAATTAATAGTAGAACCTATAGCTAGTATCTTATATAACGCTATAGATAATATAAAGAGCGGTAGACGTAGACCGCTACTACGCTACTTATATTTATATAAGTAGTATTATAGCGTTCTACGCCTATTACTCTTTATACTATCTATAGCGTTATACGAGATATAGCCTAATAGTTATACTATTAATTATTACGCTAATATAGCTAATTAGCTCTCTTACGATTAACCTCTATAATATTATACCTATAAGACTATATATATACTTTAGAGGTTATATACTAAAGTAAATTAGTTAAAGAATAGGTCGTCTAGTTATACTATCGTCTTAGTCTATATACTTACGTTCTAAGAGTTTCTCCGTTTATAAGGAGATTATTAAGAGAGCTTATACGTAACTAGCCTATTAGTACTACTCTTAGAGCTAATCGCTATATAAGCGCTACTTCCTTATAACTATCTCTCCTCCTTAGATATTTATATCTACTTAAAACTACTACTTACTTATATCGATACTACCTATTTATAACTCCTCTTATAGTTAAATATCTCCTATCTCTTCTATAAGGAATAGCTAGTTCGAGTATAGAGGTACCTAGTAGCTCTACTATACCGCTACTATTATAACTATAATAGGCTATAATACGCGCTAGCGTATCGCGCTAATAGAAGATAGTAAAGGAGCCTTAAGCTCTATCGATAACTACGCCGCTATAGCTAGTAACGAAGCTATTACTAATTAGCTAGAAGGCGTAAGAGAAAGAGCTAATAGTAGCGATATAGAGCCTATAGGGCCTACTACTAGTCTATAGTAGCCCTAACTTAGTACTATACTAAGTAATATAACTCCTAGCTTATCTTAGACTACTTCTAATACTCTAGCGTTAAAGATAGTAGAGTAATACCTCGAGGAGCTATAGCTTAAGTCTATAGACGATATAACGCTTAAAGAGCTATAGACGTACGCTAGTAAACTAGTAGTATATACTTAAATTATCGCTAGTAATATTAATCTTAAGCGTAAACGCGCTAAGATAGTTAGAGTCTATACCGACTCTAAAGCGCTTATAGAAGAGGACTAGAAGGTTAAGACGCTTATTAAAAAAGCCTACCTCCTCTAGCTAAGAACGAAAAGCTATAGCGCCTTCTTAGAATAGACTTAGGTAGTTAAATACTAGTATTCTATCTTCTTATATAAGTACTATAATATACTAAAGAGGACTATATTTATAATAGACGCTATCGACTAAAGTAACGCGTAGTTAAAAGAGGTATATAATATCCTTAACTACTACTACCTATAGCGATATACCTAAGGTAACCTACTATAAGGCGAGATAAAGCGTATTATAAAAGACGCTATTACGCCGCTAGTAGTACGCCGCGCTAATACCGCGTACGCCTACTATACTACTATATAGCGAGATAAGTAACTAGTATAGGCCTTCTTCTACTACCTATTAGATAAGGAGGTAGAGCTAGAGTATAGTATTAAGGATAGCCTAGCTAAAGTCGATATATACTATACTAAGCTACTAGGCTACCTACGTAATAAGCTTATTAATAATAACGCCTTCTTACGAGTAAAGACGGTCGACGACCTTATATCCGAAGTATATATAGTAGAATAGATCCTAGGAGCGACTATAGCTAGTATAGCCCCCTTAACTTTAAAGGAAAAGGATAGAGATAGTAGCTAAGCTTATAACTCTCCTAATCCTTAAGGGTAAACCTCTATACGAGGAGGCTTCTAAGGGCGTAGCTATAGGGATTATAGAACGCCTTAGTATAGAGGCCGTACTAATTAGGTTATTACTATAGTATACGACTATATAGAGGCTTAATACGTATCTAGCGCTAATACGAGGCCGCCTTATAGAGGGTACGGATAGTACTAGTTAGGAAACTAGAGGCTCTAGTTACCTAGTTATCCTTACTATAGCTAGACCTTAAAATATAAGAATAAGAGAAACGCGTAGTAGTAGAAGTATATATATAGGCTAAAGGCGCCCCTATAACCCTCTAAGCTCTCGTTAATAGTAAAGCTTAGCTTAACCTAATTAGCTAGCGTACCGTATAGATATATAACCTACTAGAGTACTATATACTAGCTAAGCTAACGGCGCGCTTCCTAGACGATAACCGTATAACGCTCTATAAAGCGTATCGTATAGATATTACTATCTATAATTATACTAGTATAGCTAAAACTAGTAATTAAATATTCTAGGCTAGAGTATTCGAAGGCTACGATATAGTCCTAGGGTAGGACTAGCTTAAGGTAGTAGATCCCCTTATTAGCTATAGAAGAGGCTTATTCTTATAGTATACTAAGGGATATAGGAAACTACGGTACGATACTATATCTACTATAATAGCCGCTATTAAAGAAGGCTTAGTAGACTTCTAGCTAGGAATAGACTAGTAGGTTAGAGGTAAGAAACCGCGCCTAACGCCCCTTAGGCTATACTTATTACTAGAGCTAAGGGTAGCCGCTACCTCTCTTAGGGATAACTTCGTCCCCTTCGAGCTAGGACTAGACATACTAGTACTAGACCTAGAGACCTTTTAAGAAGAAAGTAATAGCCTTAATATTACGTTAGCTAGAGCTACTATATTCGCGCTATCCTCCTAAGGAGGTAGTAACCGAGACCTAACGACTATACCCGTATAGCGAAAGAACGAGTAGTATATTAGAGCTATAGCGATCTACGATTACCTCTACGTAGCCTACGCTCCTTACCTAGAGCTATATCGCCTACCTTAGACGGTATACGAGCTAATAATCGCTACGGCCGTAGGAGGACCTATACTACTAGTAATCTATTAAGAATTTATAGACGTATTCTCTAGCGCTAAAGCTAGAAAGCTAGCGGAGTACTCTAGTAACGACTATACTATCGACCTCGAGAAAGGCAAATTACCTTTTTAGATACCTATTTATAATCTATTATAGAAGGAGCTTAGAATCCTCTAAGAATACCTTAACGATACGTTAATATAGGGCTAGATTAGACCTAGTAAGTCCCTAAGTAGAGCCCCTATCCTCTTCGTTCTAAAGAAGGATAGCGAGATAAGGCTCTACGTTAATTATAGAGGACTAAATAAGATTACGATTAAGAATCGCTACCTACTACCGTTAATAAGGGAGCTCCTAAAGTAGCTCGGTACCTCTACGGTATTTAGTAAGCTTAACCTCCGCTACGCGTACTACCGTATACGTATCTAGGAGGGAGACGAATAGAAAACGGCGTTTAAGACTAGATATAGCTTATTTAAATACCTCGTTATACCCTTTAGACTTACTAATACCCCTACGACGTTCTAGGCCTATATCTATAAGGCTTTAGGCAACCTAGTAGATACTATCTACGTTATATACCTAGATAATATCCTTATCTACTTAAAGGATATAACGACGTACGTCGAAGACGTTAAGAAGGTACTATAGAAACTCCGTAAGTAGGGACTATACGTAAAGCTCTCTAAATACGAGTTCTATACGTAGTAGGTAGAGTTCTTAGGCTTTGTAGTAACTCCCTCTAGTATTGTAATAGACTAGGAGAGGGTCTAGAGTATATATAAGTAGCCTACGCTATAGTCCTTTAGAGATATCTAGGTATTCCTAGGCTTTATAAACTTCTACTACTAATTTATATAGGGGTATTCGTAGATAGCTAAGCTACTAAACAACCTACTAAGTAGTAGTATATTACTTAAGAAGAAGAAGAGAGGTAAGCGCTAAATCGTAAGGGGAGAATAGCGCTAGCCTATAGAGGCTATAGAAGTATTTACTACTCTTTAAGGCGCCTTTACCTAAGCCCCTATACTAAAGTATTTCGACCCCTCCCTTCTAATTATAATTATTACTAACGCTAGCGACGTAGCCTACGCTAGTATTCTCCTATAGCTAGCTATTACTAGTAAGCTATTAGAGCGCTACTAGTACCTAGTCGTATATTACTCTAAAACGTTTATAGGAGCGTAGATTAACTATACTACCTACGATAAGGAGCTTATAGCTATCTTAGAGTACTTTAAAACGTAGCGGTACTACTACGAGGGCGCGGCGTACCTTATTTAGGTACTAACTAACTATAATAACCTATAGTACTTTATAACTACGTAAGCGTTAACTAGCTAATAAGCTCGTATTACTAAGTACCTCGCGGCCTTTGATTTTGAAATCGAATATAAGAAGGGGATAGTAAACCCTTTAGATAGCCTATCTAGACGGCCTAACTACTTCGCTAGCTTTAAAGATACCGCGAAGAGATAATAGCTAGTAGGTATACTACTAACGCTATAATAGAAGCTAAGAGTTATAGAAATAAGGGGATTACTATCCGCCCCTATAGTAGGACTAAGTAGCCCTCTTAGTACTTATAGCGATAAGACTATACTAGCCTCGTAAGACGTCCCTATCTATAAGTAATCTAATCTATCGCTTATCGCGCCTATTAGTACTAATTATAGTAACGGAGTACCCTAGCGATACCTTAGAAACTACGACGGACAAATATACTATTACTATTATTTGTACTATTACTAGTATAGAAGGTCTCGACCTCCTTGTACCTCGAGCTATAGTAGCTATATATTACGGGTAGATACTAGAATATAGGTAATTAGAGGAAAGGCGTATAGGTACGTATATATCTCGACGCTAAGCGAGTAAGATAGTATAGGAGCTACGTAATACTACTTAACTACTTAATAGCGAGATAGTAAGTACTACTCGACTAGCTCGTTATAAGTCTAGTAAGCTAGTAATACTTATTTAGTATATAGGAACTAAGGATATCTTTAATATACTTATATTCAACTTATATTATAATCTTACTAAAAGGTCTATAACTATTTATAGTATATTCGAGTTATCTTACCTAAATACCTACTACTACCTACTCTTTAAAGAAGTACTTACGTAATACTACTTATAGGATCGCAATACTTTAAACACCCTTAGAATAAGTATTACTAGTAGTGTACGAGGCTTAGGCTATAGAGACGAAAGCTCCGCTCTATTAACTAATCGCTATACTAGTAATAATAAAACTAAGGTAGACTTCTTCTATAGAGACCGTAATAAGCTAAACGACTAGATTAACTAGCTCCTACTCTACTTCGAGCTAGATAGAATCTAAGCCTATAAAAGGAGATACCTTATTATAAT
>JAABUL010007259.1_pt1 | contig 12069 bp, 12 predicted proteins | sample 5559151 | NCBI WGS metagenome assembly JAABUL01 (sample SAMN10711876, study PRJNA513368) | rock metagenome | isolation source: Antarctica rocks | place: Antarctica: Victoria Land, Pudding Butte sud | reverse complement strand
GACTTTTTAAACTATTAAATAATCGTTGTCATCACGAAGAGTTTTAGTGCAGTAGCAAAAATGATGATGAAAACAAAGCTCTTGAAGTAATTTAAAGTGACTAGAACATTCATTCTTTAATATGCAATTAACGCGAACAAATTTAATACATAGTCTCAAAACTTACTGTTTCAACTGCGTGAAGCAGTCATATAAACTGCGAGTGATTTTCTACCTCAGAGAGTTTTGTTCACTCGATACAAATAGCATAAAGTCTCTCATGAGTCGATTTAATCGACGTCACAAGAATGTATGAATTTATTATTATTATTATTATTTTAAACTTTTCTTAGAAATAATAATTCAATATTCAAGCATAATAACAGTAATGCAATTGTAATAAAGTAAAATGATGATGTTTTAATGTTGCAAAACATTATATCAGAAAATGAACATTACATAATAAAATCAGAAAGTAAAGAAGTAACAAATGAATTCTTTCTTGATATTAATAAACAACTGACTTAAGTAATGCTTTAATGCAATGAACTGCAAAAGAAACAGAAGTTAGCAGCTATTCAATCAAAGATTGAAACTTTGCAAGTCATTAAAATGATGAAGAAAAGTCATTCAACTTTTATTTGAACTTTCATTGAAAACTTGAATGATTTATGCATCATCATCTTCATAATGTCAATGATGATGAAATAAAGTCATCATAAAGTTATTTTGCAAAAGCAAAGACTCTCAATATTCTTGAAGAAGTATCATGATAAAATTATAAAAGAACATAAAGAATGAATTCATGATATCAAAATCTCATTTTAAAATATCTCTTGACATTTGATTTGATTTAATTTGATTTGAATTCATACATTCTTGTGACATCAATTTAGACTTGACTTATGAGAGAAACTATGCTATGTATATTGAATGAACAAAACTCTCTGAGAAAGAAAATCGCTTGTCGACTACACAATGACTTCACGTCATTGAAACAATAAAATTGACACTGTGTTTTTTTTTCTTCATTAAGTGCATGCAGTCTATGACTATGACACTATTTAGACGCTGTGTGTATGCTAAATTACATGTAATCTAGTCAAAATCGCTGCAGTATATCTTTTCATTGAGCAGTCAAATCGTTAGAATGCACATACGAGCGTGTGAGCTGTCTATATAATCAAGTGATCATATAGACAACTCAAGATTGTGAAAGCTGATTACTTCAACGTAAGCTTTTAACTTGTCTGTATGATCATCAAGTCAAGCGAGCTAGATGAGCTTTGATCTATGTAGATGAAAGCTGATCACTTCAATGTAAGCTTTCAAGTTCACTGTATGATCATTTAGCTGAATGAATTAAATGAGTTTTGATTTATGTATTTGCGACGCATGTAAATCGATCAGAAAATCGAAAAATTGATTGATTTACTGCATTGCACAGATGTGTATGTGCGCAAAAGCTGAGTCGTGTCTTTGTAATGACTGTGTGAATGTCGTATATTAGTTGCAGCGCGTGCGCAAAGATGTTGCTGTCATTCTGTGTATATGAGCAAAGACTGTGTCATGTTTTTGCAGTGTATGTGCTTGCGATGCATGTAAATTGATCAGAAAATCGAAATTGATTGATTTACTGCATTGCACAAATGTGTATGTGCGCAAAAGCTGAGTCGTGTCTTCGCAGTATGTATGTGTGTGATGTATATGAGTTGCAGCATATGCGCAAAGACGTTGCTGTTGTTCTGTATATATAAGCAAAGACTGTGTCATGTCTTTGCAGTGTATGTAATTGCGATGCATGTAAATCAATCAGAAAATCGAAATTGATTGATTTACTGCGTTGCACAGATGTGTATGTGCGCAAAAGCTAAATCATATCTTCGCAGTATGTATGTGTGTGACGTATATGAGTTGCAGCATGTGCGCAAAGACGTTACTGTTGTTCTGTGTATATAAGCAAAGATTGTGTCATGTCTTTGCAGTGTATATGCTTGCAATGCATGTACATCGATCTGATAAAGCGAAAAAATCGATTAATTTACTGCATTACATGAGCATGTAGATGCACAAAAGCTGAGTCGTGCCTTTGCAATGTATGTGTGTGTGATGTATATGAGTTGCAGCGTATGCGCAAAGACGTTGCTGTTGTTCTGTGTATATGAGCAAAGACTGTGTTGTGTCTTCGCAATGTATATGATTGCAATGCATGTACATCAATCTGATAAAGCGAAAAATCGATTGATTTACTGCATTATGCAAGCATGTAAATGTGCAAAAGTTGAATCATGTCTTTGCAATGTATGTGTATGTGATGTATATGAGTTGCAGCATGTGCGCAAAGACGTTGCTGTTGTTCTGTGTATATGAGCAAAGACTGTGTCATGTCTTTGCAGTGTATGTGATTGCGATGCATGTACATCAATCTGATAAAGCGAAAAATCGATCAATTTACTGCATCATGCAGACATGTAGATGCACAAAAGCTGAGTCGTGCCTTTGCAATATATATGTGTATGTTGTATATGAGTTCAACATGTGAATAAAGCGCTGTTACTGCTCTGTGTGTGATGACGTTGCATGTAAGTCAATCTGAAAATGCAACAAATTGATTGATTTACTGCATCATGTCTGTCTGTATATGCGCAAAAGCTGAGTCGTGTTTTCGCAGTATATGTGTGTATGTTGTATATGAGTTCAACATGTGAATAAAGCGCTGTTACTGCTCTGTATGTGATTGCGCTGCGTGTAAATCGATCTGAAAATGCGAAAAATCAATCGATTTACTGCATCACATCTGTTCATATGTGCGCAAAAGCTGAGTCATGTCTTTGCAGTATATGTGTATATGTTGTATATGAGTTGCAACATGTATGCTGCTGTCATTCTGTGTATATGCAAGCTTCAACGCGCTGATGATTACGTTGTTATTGCTTCGCTTTTCAACTGTGTGTAAGCTCAATGTGTAAGTAAAGCGTTGTTACTGCTTTGTTAATATTGATGAGATTGTTCAGCTCTTTTGACAAGCATAGTTTGCAGAAGATTCATAGTCAGCATTTCATACAGGTAAATCTCGTTGTTGATCTGACACTGTGTTATCAATAATGAATCTATAGCTTTTATTCAGCGCGTAATGCTTAAGTAAACTCTTATGAGTGTCTGTGCTGTTTATTGTAACACATCGTCTTTGCTTTGCTCTTCATTGATGATATTCTATACAAAAATATTTCGATTTGATTTTTTATTTGAAGACGAAAAGACGTTTCTTTGCATTCATGATGCTCATGATTGTAACGCAAAAACTGTGTTCTCTTGCTTAATGATTATCATTCATTGAGCAGAGAAATATGTGATGAAAGAAAGATGTGCATGATGAGAAGATAAAGTGTGATTATATTGAATAAATTTTTTCTTCTCTTGATTTGACTTATCGTTGTATGCAAAAGTCTGATTCAGTTTTCGAGTTTTAGCGAATTTGACGGGAAAAACTCACAAATCAGCCTTAAATTTGGTGCAAATAGAGCAAATACCTAGATATCATTCTCACACTCTCAAAACATTTCAAAGCTTCATTTTTGAAGCTATACAAATCTCAGTCTCACACGAGAGCAATTCTGAATTCTACCTATCATGTCTTAAGCTTTTACTCAGAATCTTAGAGACGAGATTCAATTTCATCTAGCTTGTGATGATAGCACAACGTTCATACACAAAGTCACTCATGTTATCAGACAGCAGATCAATCATATGCGTAAAAAACATCTTTCTTTCAGCAATGTGACATCTGCGCTTGATACAATTGATAGATTGAAGATTCTGAGTGAGTATCATGCTCAGAAGCTTCTTGACTTTCTCAGTCAACGACTCATCATTTATCAGAATGACATGATCTGATTTCTGTACAACGAGTTTGACATTGTCATCAGTCAAAGCATGATCAGCAGACTGCTCAAACAAGCTAGATACAGCAGAAAGATTGCTCAAACAGTCATTGCTGAGCGCGATGAGAAGCTTCGCAGCGAATGAGAACGACGACTTATGAGCTGAACATTTGATCAGCTAGTCTTTCTCGATGAAAGCGCTGCTTGTAAGCGAACAGATAAACTCAACTTTCTTCTCTTCTCTACTCTTTCTAGTCATGCTAATGCTTGTTTATTAGCTGATCGAAAGTATGACTGAGTCTCAATTGATCTATCTCTGCACGTCATTCAAAGTCTAAAACGATCAAAGAAATGAAGCATTTTGCCAGCGTTTTTCATTGATGAATACATTGCATGAGAGATGCATCACGACTTCATAACAAAAAAGATCTTTCTGAACTTCATGCAATCACAGATGCTTTCTATATGCAATTCTAAAGAGATAGAATTGCGTTCAGTGATGATCATGAATAATGCTAAAATTCATCAATCAGCAGAGCTCAATGAGCTATGTGAAAGCTTTAAGATGCATCTTGTCAAATTGTCATTCTACTCGCCTGACTATAATCTCATAGAAAGCTCGTTTTCAGTGTTGAAAGCTTGAATTAAAAGAAACAATCAGCTTGTTTGATGATATGATGAATCTAACGAGAAATTTGATGAATTTCTAAGAGTAGCAATCAGGTCACAAAGAAAGTGAGTTGATGATTCTGAAGCACTTTTTCGTCTGACTGACATAGTTCATATATTCAGATGATATCTAGATATAAATAGACTCATCATAGTCAAGCTCATCATGCTTCTTCGCTATCTTTAAATAATCATCTAAAGTCTTCTTCATCTTCTTCATCTTCTTCATCTTCTTCATTTTCTTCAAACTCTCATCTTCAATCAATATTTGCAAGACTAAGATCTTGACTTAAGACTCTAGAGCAGATCTTTGAGCTTGAGAATTATATAAATGACTTCATGTTTGCACTGTCAAAGTACAAGCTTGCTGAGCTGATGTAGAAGATGTAAAACGTGCTGTCGATGTATCTTTAGTTGTTGATTCAAATGACAATTTGTCATCTGAATCAGAATCTTTAGAGTGAGCATATTTGCTGACATCACGAGTCAGCTGTATATCAATGTCAGCAGATATGTTTAAGCTCTTTCAATGACTCTCATCACGCTCTTTTCAGCTTTGTATTGTTTGTAGATCGTAATATCGAGCATTAAGCTCATCAAAGACATGTCAAAAAGAACGTGCTTAAGTGCTACTAACTTTGAAGACATGTCAGAAGATATAATCACGAAGATCATCGCTCTGAACAGAACTGCTAAAATGAACAGACAATGTATGTTGATGTCAATCAAGCATAGAAGAAGTCTCAGTCTTCTCAAGCATCTTCAGCTTATTGCAACTATTCATCTGCTTTTGTTGATTCTTTCTCTTTTATCTAATTCTTCACTCTTCGATCTTTCTTTCTTCTTCAGCTGTTGCTCTTTGTATCATCTGCAGCATCAATACGTTTGCTATGCTGATTGATTCATCAATGATCTGCGATGACTGTATAAAAGTAAATGACAATGTAACAACTGAAGAAGATGCTGAGAAAGAATTGACATGCTTGACTTGAGATCTCACTGTCATCAGAACTTTGATCAGCGTTCTTGAAGATCTAGTAAGTGACGCAGACTCATTGTTTCTACTGATTACTTCTGATCAGCATATTATATGATCAGCAGTCAGTCAATGATGAACGTCTGACTCATTGATTCAGCAGTACTTTCTCTTATTGTGACAGTTTTCTTTGCAAATTCAACTCATCTGAAGAACTTTCGTCTGTTTTACAATGTTTGCACGAAGTTGATCATGCTCATTGACTTTCTTCTTCAGCTTCGCTGTTTGAGTGAGTGATATCTTCGTCGCTGAAAGCTCAGCTACAAGCGCTGAAGACGCGATATCAGTCTTATTGCAATCGAAGATGAGTTCTAGATTAATGCTTACATTCTTTTTGTCTGCTGAGTACTTCTGTTGAACATTCAAAGCTACTTTCTTTCAAAAATCGTGCAGTGTCAGAGTCATTCACTCATTCTTCTTTATTAAATATCAGACAATGATGACTTTTATAAATACTAGCACACACTCTAGATCGATGAAATCAACATGCTCAGAGCATTTATGCATCTGCTCTTGACGCAGATCTTGAAGATTGACGTTGTTCTTATCATTTATAGTAATTTGCAAGACGTCACTGATGATGAGAGTGACTTCATACTTGACTGTCATGTTCATAAATGATCTGAGTGATTCTAGCAATAGCAATAACTTTGACTTTGTTGATTCTCATCTTTTCATTGATGCAGTGAGCTTCGTGAATTGCTTTGAAGCTGCTTGAGTCTGAGACTGATTATCATCTAGATTCTTCTCATTCTCATTCTCATCTTCAAATCAGTCAAGCTTCGCTGATGATGACATTGATGATGACACATATGCTCTTCAAGTGACAAGAGTAGCAGCAGTCTTAGCAATAAAGATGATAAGCTCGCTTGAGATGAGTGCATTTACGTTGACAGCTTGAGAAGTCTGAAAGATCTTGAGAAGATTAAGCTGAGAGATCTTGAAAGAGTTAAGTCTGAACAAAGAAAGATCTTCTACATCTGAAAGCATCGAGAGTGAAAAGATCTCTGTCTTTAAAGAAAGTACGATAGAATTCTTAGATACAAGAACAATTTTGCGTATCTTAGAAGTCTTGAGTGTATCTAGATGAAGCAGAGTCTTGAAGAGAGCTTTTTTGCGTTCGATACGTCTGAGAGACATTCTGACTATCTAGAATTGTTCTCGTGTAAGACTGAGGTTTGTATAGCTTCAAAAATGAAGTTTTGAAATGTTTTAAGAGTGTGAAAATGATATCTAGGTATTTGCTCTATTTGCATCAAATTTGAGGCTGATTTGTGAGTTTTTCCCGTCAAATTCGCTAAAACTTGAAAACTGAACCAGACTTTTGCATACAATGATATGTCATGTAGACATTAAATAAATTGTTAGTATAAACATGCAATTGCAATCATTCAATGTTTGATTCTGATCAATAGAAAAGAATGCATTCTGATTGCATTCTTGCACTTTCAATTTTTCACGTAGATAGATGTATGACTTGACATCAAGTAAAAAAGATGAGCTTAAGCTCTTTCAATATATCAGCATGATTGATGAGTCACTACTTCTTCGAGCACATGTAGTCATGACTCTCAAACTCATCATCTGAAACAACTATTTTATCTGATATCTTTTTATCAATTACTTGATGACATTGTTAATGTGATGAAGACGTTTCAGTATATTGATGTAATCAACAAGTCATCATTTCTTTGATCACTTGCAGTCACAACTCTCAAACTCAGCATCTGAGTTATTTAATCACTAGTAATATTTTTTCATCTCTTACTGACATTGACATGTCATTAATCTTTCTCGTAGATCGATTGTGACTGTTAAAGAAGATGTTGTTGCATGAGTGAAAACTCTGCACAATAACTTTTCTGATTATGTAACATTTTAACATTATTTAAACTGCATTGAATTAAGATTTTTTGACTCTTCTGACTTTTATTCAAACACAAAATAGAATCAAAAGATTCGTAGTTGACATCATGTACAGATGAATCTTGTTATCAGTCATCTCTTGACATTTTGAAAGTAATGAGAAAAAGATTTTATATTGCATGATTTATCTCAAGAATGAATAATAATAATAATAATAAATTTATACACTTTTGTGACATTGATTAAATCGATTCATGAAAAACTTTATGCTATGTGTGTCGAGTGAACAAAACTCTCTGAGATAGAAAATCGTTGTTTATACAACTGCTACACGCAGTCGAGACAATAAAACTGAGACTATGTATCAAATTTGTTCGCGATGATTGCATGTTAAAGAATGAGTGTTCTTGTCACTTTAAACTGCTTCAGCAGCTTCATTTTCATCATCATTCTCGCTGTTGCCTTAAGACTCTTCGTGATTGAGATGATGATTCAATAGTTTGTGAAGTTGACATTTCATAGCATATTTGATTGAAGATGCGTTCAATTCAAGCAGTGCATCAGAATATGCTTGACTGTCTGATGACTTCATTCGCAATTGCATCAAAGACTATTCACGCTCAACATGTTTCTTAAGTGCAGATAAATCTTCAGCTCTATGCGTTTGATTCTGATGTGAGTTGCAAGAATGCTTTCAACCTTCTGAAAATCATTACACATCTTTACTGACTTCTTGAATAAATGAAATCTTTGAGCGAGAAATGCATTAATATCTGCGATGCGTTTTTTGTAGTTTTCTCATTGAAGATCTCATTGACTTTTGTGAAACTGTGCAATTGCATGTTCACTCGTTTGAGTCATCATTAAGAAGTTAAGTTGTTTGCATCTAAATTGTATTTTTGTCTCTTCGCGAATTGAAACGTTCAGAAACATCATTTTTTTAAAGATTGAAAAGTGAGAAATGAGTCTATTAGTTTCTATCAGATGAGCATGTATGATCTTGCATGCTCATCAAGTCTTCTGTGTTCTGTTGTCAATTCAACTGCGTAGTGTAACTTAATTCTGTAGCTTGTTCAGATGAACATGTAGCGAGAATGTATATGTTTTGACTTTCAGCGTTTCAATGTTCACTTTTCTGAAAACGTCAATTACATGATGCAACGCTTGATTCTGAAGAGTTTCTAGTCTACATTTTGTACTCGACAATCTTTTTTCTTTATCGCGTTAATGTTATATTGATGCTTCGAACGTCATTTTCAATCTTATCATTACTGAGTATATCTGTCTTGCTTTTGCGAATGTAGCTTCTCAGATGAAGATCTTAAGTCAACTAAGCATCAGCATCTTGATAACGTGATCTGCTTTTATTTAACAAAGATGCGAATCTCATCATAGTTTCATGTTCAGTTGCACTTCAAGAACTCATACATTCAATTTCAACTTTATTATCAAGTTTTCTATGCATAGATTGACTGTCATGTCAAATCTTTTTGACTTACAAATGAAGTGTGTAAGTTTGTATTTCTCTGAAGCGAACGTAGCATCATGAGTTCAAGCTCACTTTGCACAAACATCATGTGCTCAACTCAGCAATTTGCAGATTGATTCTGTGATTTTGTCATAAATCAGAATATTGATGTCATTTATGAAGTCAAGCACTTCGATTTTGATTTCTAAAGCTTTGCATTTTTCGATTAAGCTTGCGTTAAAGAATAGAAAGAGAATTAATGATATGAGAAATCTTTATGATATGTCAGCGTTTACTCGTCGCATTGCGTTGATTTGTTCATTGAACGTCAATGATGACTCTTTGTCTTTCAGAAAGCTGCAAGTTTTTTATTTTTTTTATTTTTTATTTCTTCATTAAGTGCATGCAGTCTATGACTATGACACTGTCTAAACGCTGTGCATATGTTAGATTACATGTATCTTGATCAAAGTCGCTGCTTTATATCTTCTCATTGATCAATCACATCGATAGTTTGCATAAACAAGTGCTTTCAATCAAACAACTTCTTTCTCTCATGCTCTTGTTTTCTTGTCTCTTCATGTTCTTTTCACTCTACTCTTCATCAACAAATTCTTGAGTGTTAATTAGTCAATCACTCGCAGCTAATCATCATGTTAACATTGTTGACATCGTTGACAGCTGATTAGATCAAAGATTCAATCAAACATTACTTAATTACGTCATTAATCTCATACTTAAATTTAATAGCTGGTAAATTGAATTATTTATCTTTGCGCATAGATAATTAGATGACTAACAGCATCATTAAACAGTTTGACAACATCTTTGTTCTTCGCATTCTACATGCTCATCACTCTACTCATCATTCTACATGCTCATCATTCTACTCGTCACTCTACATGCTCATCACTCTACTCATCACTCTACATGATCATCACTCTACTCATCACTCTACATACTCATCATTCTACTCATCATTCTACATGCTCATCATTCTACTCGTCACTCTACATGCTCATCATTCTACTCGTCACTCTACATGCTCATCATTCTACTTGTCACTCTACATGCTCATCACTTTACTCGTCACTCTACATGCTCATCACTCTACTCATCATTCTACATGCTCATCATTCTACTCATCATTTTACATGCTCATCACTCTACTTATCATTCTACCTACTCATTAATCTACTCGTTAATCTACTCATCAGCTTGCTCACTTTAAAACATGCTTCATGTGACGTGTTTAAACACACGTTATTCGCTTCATGATCTACTTCATAGTATGCTTCATACATGCTTCATAGCACATGCTAATTAGCTCAATAGAATGCACTCTTCATGACTCAATATTGAACTTTCTATCAAACTCTCTATCAAATTCTCTACCAAACTTTCGATCAAACATTCTATCAAATTTTCTATCGAATTTTCTACCGAATTTTCTATCGAATTTTCTACCAAACTTTCTACATGCTTCAAATTATGAACGCATAACATGAGTTAAACAGTGCTTCAAACAATGCTTTCTACATGACTTGAAAACAGTACTGTTATCTCTGTGATTAGTAATCTTCGCTTTCAGTCGAAGATCAACGCTAGAAAATTCAGAGAATTCAGAGTATTTACTTCTTCTCACTTCTTTCTTTCTTCGTAGTTCTACTTTTCAGAACAACAACAATCGTATTTTAATAATGCTAACTAGCTCAATAGAATGCACTCTTTATGACTTAATATCAAACTTTCTACCAAATTTTCTACTGATCTTTCTACTGATCTTTCTACTGATCTTTCAATTGAGCTTTTTACTGATCTTTCTACTGATCTTTCAATCAAGCTTTCTACTGATCTTTTTACTGATCTTTCTACTGATCTTTCTACTGATCTTTCTACTGATCTTTCTACTGATCTTTCTACTGATCTTTTGATCAAGCTTTCTACTGAGCTTTCTATCAATCTTTCTATCGAGCTTTCTACTGAGCTTTCTATTGATCTTTCTATCAATCTTTCTACTGAGCTTTCTACTGAGCTTTCTACTGAGCTTTTGATCAAGCTTTCTAGTGAGCTTTCTACTGATCTTTCTAGTGAGCTTTTGATCAAGCTTTCAACTGAGCTTTCTATCAAATGCTTTATCAAACTTTCTACATGCTTCAAATTACTCGTCGATCGAGCGCATAACATGAGTTGAACAGTGCTTTCTACATGACTTCTTTCATGATTTTCTATCAAACAGCCTTCATGATTCTTTATCAAGCACTCTTCATGTTTTTCTATCGAGCACTCTTCATGTTTTTCTATCAAACAACCTTCATGTTTTTCTATCAAACAGTCTTCATGATTCTTTATCAAGCACTCTTCATGTTTTTCTACTGAGCATTCTTCATGTTTTTCTATCAAACAGTCTTCATGTTTCTCTATCAAGCACTCTTCATGTTTTTCTATCGAGCATTCTTCATGTTTTTCTACTGAGCACTCTTCATGTTTCTCTATCAAGCACTCTTCATGTTTTTCTATCGAGCATTCTTCATGTTTTTCTACTGAGCACTCTTCATGTTTCTTTATCAAGCATTCTTCATGTTTCTTTATTGAGCACTCTTCATGATTTTCTATCGAGCATTCTTCATGATTCTCTATCAAACAGTCTTCATGATTTTCTATCAAGCACTCTTCATGATTCTCTATCAAACAGCCTTCATGATTTTCTATCAAGCACTCGTCATGACTCTCTTTATGATTTTCTATTAAATACTCTACATAGTTAACAATTCGTTCAAATAAATGATTAAATAACTAGTTAGATAATAAATTCATTGATTTAATATCTTGCTTTTGCATGCGCTTGAGCATAATAATAATAATAATAATAAATTCATACACTCTTATGACATCGATTAGATCAACTCATGAGAAACTCTATGCTATCTGTATCGAGTGAACAAAATTCTCTGAGATAGAAAATCACTTGCAGTCTACACGATTGCTTCACGCAGTTGAAACAGTGAGTTTTGAGACTATGTATCAAATTTGTTCGCGTTGATTGCACGTTAGAGAACGAATGTTCTAGTCACTTTAAATTGCTTCAAGAGCTTCGTTTTCATCATCATCTTCGCTACTGCTCTGAGACTCTTCGTGATGACGACGATTATTTGATAGTTTGAGAAGTT
>JAABUL010007256.1_pt1 | contig 12073 bp, 15 predicted proteins | sample 5559151 | NCBI WGS metagenome assembly JAABUL01 (sample SAMN10711876, study PRJNA513368) | rock metagenome | isolation source: Antarctica rocks | place: Antarctica: Victoria Land, Pudding Butte sud | reverse complement strand
TAATTACATCCCTCCTTACAGTTCATCACACCTATCTGCAACCCCCTGCGTGGTCGGCCAGCTCGTCAAGGGAACCTGAAAACATGTGTACAGCTCGCAAAATACAGCGCGCGCGAAATGGTATCAATCTGCACGTTTGCCTGGAACAGGGGGTATCTAGAAGAATCGGAAACCAGAAATGCAAACATAGAAAATTGGTAGGTCTTGGATAGCACTTCGATCATGTGCGAGCGCCGTCCATGTTGCCCGTCAATTCTGCGACTCTGGCTTTGATGCGGGCGACTCGCGATTCGATTGCTGAAAAAAGTTTAGTCTAGACTAGGCATGAGGATACAACGACTTACTCTCTTCGCCACTCGTATCCTCCTCTGTTTCATCAGTCTTTTCCCCATTCTGACCCTGCTTCGCAGCGCGCTCAGCGGCATTTTTCCTAATCTGTGCCCAGCGATCTTGTGGTGGTGTCGTGGGTCGGTCCTCCTCTGACACCTCAGATATATCGTCGTGTTGATACTGTCGCTGGACCGGCTGGCTTTCATATGGTGGCTCAATCGGCTCCCGTTCGAGTTGCCTTTGAGTCGGCTCCTGTTCGTATTGTCTTTGTATCGGTTCGGGCTCATACTGCCGTGGAGTAGCGGAGCCTGAGTGCCCTTCATACTCAGCTTCAGGAACATAGGCGGGGTGGTCCATCGTCGGACCTTGATCAAAGCTCTGAAATTCACGGTGGGCTTGGCGCTGTTCGTTTGAGTCAATGTGGTCGAGGCTGGCTTTAGAGCCATAGTTAGCGTAGAACTGGCGAGGAGGCTCAAGGGGAGACGGTTCGTTGGATCTTCCTACAGGGCCATTGAAACCTTGAGCAGGAGCGCATGTGTCGACGGGAATGGGAGGTGGTACTTTCTTCCGTCCCATACCAGAAAGACGACGGGCTAGCTTAGGAGGCTGCGGAGCAACGTAATTCGGTTTCACCTGTGGCCCTTCGTAAGCGGCACGGGCTGCTGCAACCGCAGTGCTATCTGCCGGCTGCGGTAGAGCAGGCGCGACTGGAGTAGACTTGTTCCTTCCGAAGAAACCCTTCAAACCGCCGGTTTGGCTCTTCTTGAGTTTCTTGGCTGACTTTTTTACTTCGGGTGACGATGGCGTTGAGGAAACGCCGTTCGATTGCTCTGTGGGCTCTCGAGACAGCGCTGGCATTGGCTCGGACATCATCTGCGCAGGCTCAACAGGAGGCAACGGCTTGCTGTCTGTCCTCAGCGGAAGCTGTGAAGGCGTTGTAGTTGGCTCTTCATACGGATGAGTTTGCTCCAACGGCGTAACTGCTGGTAGGGGCACTTCGACAGGGCGAGGCTTTTCCCAAGGCGTTGCCGCCGGTAGAGGGACTTGAGCTGCTTCGACAACGGCCCGATTAGCAGGGTGCAGATCTTTGAAAGGTACCGCTGGCAAAGGAGCAGGGGGCGGTAATGGTGTCTGCTGTTCGTGTCTTGGTTGGGTTTCCGGCTCTGGCGGTAAAGGAGGCTCCGGTTTGTCAGGTACCGGGGGAAGATTTTCCTTGTCCGCAGAATCTTGTCTGGGGAAACCGTAAGACTCCGTTTTTTGTAGATGCTCTTTCCGAGCTACAGGCGTAATAGAACCATTCGTACTTGAAATATTGCTCAACCCATTCGAGCCGAAATGGGTAGGTTGGCCTCTCCCCGTGAAATCAGTTCCCAAGTAAGCAGCTCGAACAGCGTTCTTATCGTAGCTATTCGCCCATTTCATAGCTGGGGCTGCTTCGCTCATAATGACCGGTTGCAGAGTGAAGACACTGTTCGTCTTTGTCGAAGCTGCATCTCCATTTCTGCCTCTTTTCCGATCGGTACTATTTTGGTCTCGGTGCTTCTGCTGTAACACTGCCGCCGCTGCCTGGATCCGCGCGTGCTGATCGTTACCAATGCTAGTTTTGCTTGTTGGGGACTGTTGGTTACTCCGGGGATAAAGCTCTGGCTTCGGCGTAGGGGAAGCCTTCTTCGACGTGGGTTTTGTCCTAGTAAGTCGGCCCTTCTTGGTGAACCCGAATCGACTCTTCTTCTCCGCAATGTAAGCACCCATTTCCGGCTCTGGTGCAGCGCCTTTGACCATCTCCTCTAACACAAGCCATTTCCCACCTCGGATGTTGGTCTCAATCAGAGCGCACCGCCCAAAAACACCCTTTCGTTCTGTCGGTTCCTCTCCTGCCAGACTACTGATCCAGACCCACCAAAATGTGTCGTCAAAGTGGACGAGGTTGATACTAGCAAGCTCGCCTGGTTCCAGATCCTCAACATCGTGTTGTGGACGTCGATGCGATTGCGAGCTTTGTCCTCTCCGGGTGTCAATAGGCGGTAGCATCTTGTCATGCGGCAAACTCAATAGAGCTGGATGATCTTTTCCTGGCTCATCAACGAAGCCAGCTGAGAGGAAATCGGCCCAGGATGGAGTTGTAGGTCTGCCAAAGTCGCGGGTCTTGGACTGGGGTGCCGATCTCAAACCGTGCGGGCCATTGCGCTTTTTACCAAGAGCGGACGTATCTTCGTTATCGGAGTCATCGCCCAACCCTCCGAAACCAATATCTTCAAATCGGGACCAAGATGCATCACGGAGACTAGTAGATGCCTTGGAGTTAGATACCGCTGATTGATTTGTCGAAGATATGCTCTTAAGAACTCGGCGGCATTCGTCGGTCAATGCCTGCACAGGGTCTTCATAGTTAGAAAATTCGTGGAGCGCTTGATCATCTTCCCGATACTCGAAATGTTTGGCACGACGTAGCAGAGCAAAGGGTGTGGGCGAAACGGAATCGACGATCATTACCACCTTCGATATTGCGGTCAGATTTGGCTGCTCGGGTGGGTACTCGGTCGCTTGAACGAGGTTCTGCAAAGAAAGCGGTAAAGCCGATATGCCGTTTGTCCCTTGAACAGAATCCGGGGATAGCGAACGAAGGTATGCGAAGAATAAGTGACTTGTAGCATCGGCTGCTCTGCACGGTTGTGAGTTGAGCCTTTCATGAGGTGATGTTTCATACTAACCTTGCCCATGACTTGTAACCTCCGTCGAAACCATTGCCAGTATCGACCTGCTCAAATGCCCACCATCCCGCCAATCTAGAAAGCTGTCGACCGGCCATTCCATTGTTCTTGCCATGCGCAGCTATTGCAGCCATGAGGTCAAAGAAATCAAAGATGATCTTTGTGCGTGCATCCGACTCAACGCTGATTGGTATGAAGGTAGCAAAAGCGTCGCGGGCCATGTCCGAGTCTGGTGAGAGAGGTCAGCTGAACCCTCCATGATATTTTGATTCTGTCCCACCTTGCTCTCCTATGCGAAAAAGCTCGTATGCCTCCCAAGTCACGACGCCACATGCTAATCTACTCCAACACCACTTCATAATGCTGCACAGGACCTAGAAACCTTAGCCAGAGTTGTGGTACGCATTGATACTCGATGCTTACCATTGGCTCTGTCAATCGCAGCTCTTGTTCCAAGCCCTCTCCCCGAAAATGTAGATCTTTATCAGCATCAAAGTAACTGCGAATGAACGAGCGTGCTGCGCTAGGATCTGAAGCTGGTCTGAAAGGCAGAAGTAGGAAGGGAATATCAAGAGCTGAGGCGGCAACTCAAGTTAGCCCAGCTTTGCTTATCCAACAAATGCTTGCACAAGGTTCCTCCTGCGTACCTTTGGACTTTAGCTCCTGTGTACATCCTCTGAGAAGTTCTTGAACCTCCTCTGGTTCCACATCTTTGCGTAGCCAAGCATCATCCCAGCGTGGCTTTGGAGGGGGAAGCTGAACAGCGCCATTCTGTAGCGCATGCTTTTTCGATTTGGAGGTCGCGCCTGACCCATCCTTATTGCTCCTGAAGACTTTCGAGAAGAAAGGCATGGTGAAGGCCTAACGATTTTTACAGTGGGTGAACTTGGTGATGTCTATGGCATTTGGGCTTCACAGCTCAAGCGTTGCAAGCTGCTTCAGCGCCCGTTGGTGGGCAGGGTGTGAGGAACAACAAGGTTGAAGTCGAACAGACGCTGGCACAGATGATATGCTGAACGTCTAGTACCGCAATTGAGGTCGGGCGTAGGTGATTATATTATTGGTCTCGCGTAAGTATTTCTAGGGGGTCGGCCAGCGAAGCGTCGAAGATCGGTCGTCGATCTTCTAATCTTGGATACCTTTACTTATATCACTTGTGGAAGGGTTTCTAGCAGTAGATCTGAGAGTAGGACTTCCGAGAGTCACAGTGATTACTGGGTGATGAGTTCGCGTCTGGATCGAAATCACCATCAACGCGAGACACATGATGTCCATATTATATTTAATACTTTACTCGTACATACCTATGTGACTCCTGAATACACAATTTACCGTACCCGTCAACGACACGCTCGACACGTACTGAAGTCTAAATGACAATTGGGTTAATTGGTGCGCGCGACGCCCCGCTAGAACGATCGGCCTATCAAATTCTCCGTTATCCCCTGGCCCGACCATGTTCCCCGGAAGCCATCATCTAAATCTTTACCTATTCGTACCAAAAGGCGCCTGCCTCATTTCCCAGTTCATGCCCTCGCCCCAGTTTCCATCCGCCATGGACGAATAACTGCATGTAAGGTCGAAAGTATAAAAGTGACGAACCGTTCGAGTGGCAGTATGCCAGTATGAATGGGAGTACGGAGACAAGCACACAAGGTACTCCCACGCCAAGCCTGCGACGAACCGAGCTAGGGCTACCTGACATGTCAGGGTCTTTTGCAACGTCTTTGGTATCACTCCAATTTCAAATGCGAGTCAGAGTGGATGCGGCAAAGAAAAAGGTATCCAGAGGATCACATCCAGAGGATCACGGCATTTACGACTGTATGGCCCTCTACGGAAAACAATTGCAACATTGGCAGTTCTTCAATGGCAGCCTTTTGAGGGCTACTTTCAGGGGTGAGGCAAGGACAGGACCAACACCACATCACCAAACCACGGATAGGAGCACAAGGACCGTGAGAACCGATTACGGCCTGCAGCCGTGGCAAATGCTGTGTGATGTTGCAATTCTCGGATGGCTTCTTCGCCACATGTGACCTCAATCACCAAAGTAAGGTACCGGGTTTATGTGCATGTTATGGGCTTTCGTTAAGATGAGGTGGTGATGTCATACAGTGCAATTATTTAGCGCTGTGCTTCACTTCAGTGCCTCGTATCTTCTCTCTACGGATTTTGAGCAATCAATACAAGCAGGAATCTATTGACACAGCATTGTGAGGTGTAACAACTACCTTGCTCAGTAGCTTGACTCTATTTCGGCAGTCTTAATATTTCATCATGGTGAAAGATAACGAGACCGTCATCGAGTAGGATTCAGTACCCTATCAAGTAAAAGATGTATGTTACTAAAGCTGTGTAGAGAGTTCAATGAGCTTGTGCACCTTGAGATTGCTCCTCCTTGAGCCAAACTTCTAGCTCTTGCGGTGTCATGTTCAGGTGGGATGGATCCGATGAAACCATCGGCCACGAAAAGTATCGCTTTTAGCTTACTGTAAGCCCCTCACAAGTCCTCTCTAAGCATGCAGAGCTGTGGACGAAAAATCATCGAGATTTTGAAGAAGAATTTAAGCGAAGGTCCGGAGAAGTATGACGAGGAAGACCTTGGCCACATGAGAAAGGTTGTTTCGGTAAGACTGTGTACCTCTCCACTGTCTACCTTGTCCTCATAGACTCTCGTACTGACTGTTATGAAGTATTGCAAGCGTCATCTCGCCCAAGAAGAAAAGGCTGAACAAGATACGAACAGCAAAAGCTATAAGTCGTTGAAAAATTGGGGCCATGATGCACAGAAGACGTAAATGGTAGACTGACGGACAGGACAAGGCGTACATTTTAGGTGACGACGAGAAGCAAACCCTGGGCAAGAATAGTATTTTCAGCCTTCTACCGGAACGTAGCTGTAGATAGTTGCTGATGGTTATTTGAGGGGGCAATAATGAGAAGATTTTGAATTACGGGATTTAGGACTTCGAGCAACCTCATTGCCTCTCGGCTGCATGCCAATGTTAGAAATCGATCCTTACGCTCCTGGTGCGATTTAGACATGTAGATCACAGCCTGCTGGAGGTTGAGCCAATTAATGAGAGAAGTAGTCGGCCTGAAGAGAGTCCAATCGGGCAGGATCTTCGATATGTGAGAGGCGAACAAAGTCCACTTCAGCCTTTAGGTTGTTTGAGCCCGGCAGTGCAGTGGAGGACCCATCCTCACTGCTCGCCCTGCTCGGGTCCCTTGCTGCTGACGGACTGTGGAGTCAACGTGGGAGCCAAAAATAGACCATCAACGGCACTAGTGATTAGGGTTTGGTTTCAAAAAGAGCCGCATTTTGCCCCAGCATTTCTGACCCTTAATCCTCGCCACATTGGAGATCAGGTAAGGGTAGTTGTGATCAGTATACCTTACCCGATGGAAGGGAATCACTTTGGGATGCTATGTGTGACCGCATGGAGGAGACGATTCTCCCGAAAACCAAGGGTGTGACCTCCCAGTCACTGGTATTTATCTGTAGGCCCGGGTTTTAAACCCCCCCAATGCTCCCTCAAACGTCAAATATGGGAGGACTTTATGAAGTAGTCTCGGCTGTGCCTTGTCAAAATTCAAACCCACACAAGGCTTGCGGAGAATGGTGTCTGACCCTCGGTGGAAGTACATGTATCAAAGCAGTCCCATCTCCGGTAGAACTAGCTTGTTGTTGCGACAAGGCGACTACATCCAGACATGGCTTTTGGCAGTATTGAGGGAAACATTGACTGTTTTGAATATGATCAACAGTGCAGTACAGATGTATGTACTACTACTGTATGCACACATCATATTTATCGTGACTGAACCATAAGACTCTACCCAAGGGGTGAGCCGACACATAAAGTAACTCCAAGTATTCTAGTACGGATTACCATGATTGAAACAAGCTAATTAGCCATCTTTCCTAACCACTCGCGTGCTGTGATTGGATAAAACCGTGAGATCAGGCATCCTAAAGAGTTAAATCGCCCTCTTTCGAGTGCTATTTTTACATATCTCTGGTTGGTTTCTCCGACTAAATACTAGTCCAAACAATCCAAAGGAGGTCAAATTCCTCTCCCCACCCCCCCCGAGCCTGCACCCAGGAGCCTGCCAGTTCGCACTCGGCGCACTCCTTTTATAATTAGAACAACCCACTGCACGTCAACCCACCAACCGACCCACGCTGTCTCTTTGTACATGCTGGGGTCGAGATATATGGTTGAGCTTCAGTCCTCTGTCGTCGTTATTATTAAGATCGATCTGAACTGCAGAATCGCGACCCCACTGCGTCGGACTCATACCGATTGTCTGAGCGGGTTAAACCGTTTCAGCCTCTTTGGGTCTTTCACACCCCTCGAGTCGAGTTTGCGAAGTGCATCCACCACTTCCACTTAGCCTCAGTTTGTCGCAAACATGGGCAGGCGCAAGATCGAGATCAAGGCGATCAAGGATGACAGGAACCGCTCGGTGTAAGTGGATTGAGCTATTGCAGCGAAATCTCGGTGCCCCGGCGTTGTTGTCATCGCTGGTGGTTGATGGCGACCAGGGGATCACGTCATGACGCGCATCGCAGCTACTTGGTGAACGACTACTAGACAGTTACTGATTACTTCTGGTAGTACATTCCTCAAGCGTAAAGGCGGTCTTTTCAAGAAGGCGCATGAGCTTTCTGTCCTCTGCTCTGTCGACGTGGCAGTCATCATCTTTGGCCACAATAAAAAACTTTACGAGTTTTCTTCTGGCGATATAAACGAGACAATCGGACGGTTTCAATACGTACGTCTTCAATGTTTGTTCCGACATGTGGTTGGAGACTAACCTTTCGCAGTATGGAGGAGCGCATGAGCACAAAGGACCTGCGGATTTCAACGGGCGAGGGAATATGGAGGACGACGATGACGATGATATGGGCACCCCTCCACTTGAAGATCAACTTCCACAAGAACACGGTCTGCCAGAACACGCACTTCCTCCACACCTACAAGAACAGCACAATTTCGGGCAAATAAGACAAGCACCTTCTGCATCCCCACCACTGTCAAATGGTGTTCCTTTCCATCATCGACAACACACACCACAACCGCAGATGGGCTCTCGTCCAGCATCAAGAAATGCTGTACGACGTCCAAGCTCGAACCTTGGTCCCTCACACCTGCAACAAGGAAGCCAGGCGCCTCAGGGTCCTAATGGGTATGCTTACATGCCCAACCCACCAATCTATAATCCTCATGCGGCTCATGGTATGCCGGTTGCACCCCATCATGGGCAACAGCCAGGCCCGCAGCCTCAATATTACCCTCAAACTCAGCCGCATCAACAGCAGCCGCCACCACCGCCTCCACAGCATCCTCAAGTGCAGCAGGCTTTCATGCAGGAGCAGAGGCGGCAGTCAATGCCACCGGCTTTCCCCCCACAAGAGCGTCCGCAGCCACAGCAACCAACAGCATCTCCACCGCAACCAGAGCGCGAACAGCGTCCTGAAGAAAATCAACCAAACCGAATCCCGAAACCCGCCCCAGCCAAATCTCGGAGCATCTTCACTCCTATCGACGACAGTCGGTCGTTGCTGGCCCAACATTGGGGCATTGGGACGACCAAGAACGAAATTGGTAGCGACATTAAGAGCGAAAAGGATAAAGACCATCGATCTCAATCGGTCGATGTAGGGACCATTGAGCGAAAGCAGGCATCTGCACCTACACCACCACCGCCAAGACCACAGAGAGTGCCCTCGATATCCCAAAGAAACCAACCATCTGCAATGCCTGGGGAGTTTCCACCTCCCTCACGCACCAACAGCGCACAAGTCGGAGCGAAGAGACCAAGGTTAAAGGTCCAAATCCCCAGCGAGCAATCTGATGGCGGCAGTGCTACAGCCGAGTCTTCGCCACGGGAATCGGGTGGTACTGCAGGCGATACGCCGGCTAAAGCGAGCACCGAAGCAAGCCACTCTTCGGGCGTTGTCTTGCCACCCCCGTCGCCAAGCGCCAGTGCTATCTTGAGTGCTGGTGCGCAGGGGCCTCCCAACCCTTTTGCTCGACCTCATCCTCCAATGAACAACGGAAACCCCAACAGTCAAGTTTACGGTAACAACAACATCGAAACGCCTATTTCGGCGCTACCGTCGCGGTTCGTGGCGGATGGACTGCTTCCTTCACCTTCATCGTTCTACCCCGAATGGGGCTTTGGTCGACAAGGGGGCGAAAGCAATTTGCTTCCGAGCCCACTGAATTTTCAGACGCCGGTAATGAGCAATGGACCAAGTTTCTTAAGAGACGAAGATGGGGAGCGGAAGAGAAAGAGCCCAGAAGGGGACGGGCAGGAGCCAGGGGGGAATTTAAAGCGGGTGAAGACGTGACGGTGTTCGATTCTCGGGTAGATATATCTGGGGCTGTTCGATTCTTGGGTAGATATATCTGGGGCTGGCGGCTTGGGGACTTCATTTCAGCAAGGTTGGCTTCAGATGATGATTATGTTTGCAAGGCTGATACCCTCTCACGCTCGCTAAGCGGTGTATTATTGCATGAGCTTTGACATGTTCGTTTGGAAGATAGCCGTAGATATATAGGGAACTACGAAGACTGGAACGAGAGAAGCCATGCCCACGCGAGTGATTCGAGGATGAGTACTTGCTCCGTACTGAGTTCTACAACCTGAACCAGGGCTTTTCAACCTTGTATTCTTGATTCCGAAGGTCTAAAAGCCGATAACACCTTTGCCCATGATAGGCCAGGGACAAAGACGGTGAGATATAAAATGTACGAACTCCTTGTGCGGACATTCGGAGTATTTCGTATACGAGGCCTAGGATTCCACATTGACTCACCTCCGTAAGCCAGACCAACGTATCATGTGAGGTCCTGAACCCTAAAAAAGGTACGGAATACAAGCAATTAAGCTTTCCGGACTAGATCTCTATGACGGTTACTCGGATGATGGTTTTTCTTAAACCCGAAACCCCGAGATATAATGGCTACCTTACCTTACCCCCAATAATATACACTTTACACGCTTACCGATCAATCATTACTGGGAATTTATTCCCTTTTCCTCGTCGCAGCCACTTCTTCTCATTCTCTAGGTGTTTTGTTGTATACAGCTCGCCGTGTGTCTGTTAGTTATCTGGAGTTTACGCTATTACGAACCTCGAAGAAGAACCGTCTCAGGCGCAAAAGATGGAAGCAGTGGCGGAGGCTGGCCCTGGCGCAGATGGGAACCCACATGTCGCAAATGTCAACTCAGAGAATGCAAACCTCAACAATGAGAAGCAGGCCAATGGCATACCCACCCCACCGTCAAATTCGTCCGACGTCGTTGCGGAGCCGAGGAAGGATGAACCACAGGCGCCACCGCGAAGTAAATTGAAGATCGTGCTTATTATGGCATCACTTTGCGTGAGTTATCTACATCCTGACCATCCGAGACGGATAGCAGAATTCTCATAGATTCTCGGCAGATTGCTGTCTTCCTTGCCGCCATTGACACTGTAAGTCCACCGTCATGTTTGCACCGATGAATTCCTTATTGATCAAGGCAGACTATCGTCACTACCGCCCTACCTACAATAACCGCCCATTTCGCAGCCTCACAAGCCGACTATACATGGATTGGATCAGCCTACCTTCTGGCAGCAGCAGCATCAACGCCAACATGGGGGAAATTCAGCGATATCTGGGGTCGAAAGCCCATCATATTATTGGCCAATATCGTTTTTTTTGCTGGATCTTTGATAGCTGCTCTGAGTATCAGTATCAAGATGTTGATTGCTGCGAGAGTTATTCAAGGAATCGGCGGTGGTGGCTTGATCATATTGGCCAATATCTGCATCAGTGACTTGTTTAGTATGAGGTGCGTATCTCTTGACCTTTTCTCCTATTCAGAACATAATGGACGTTTGTTGATATGTTTTACAGAGAGCGTGGCAAGTACTTTGGCGTGATTGGGGGGGTTTGGGGAATTGCGAGCGCTCTCGGCCCAGTATTGGGCGGTGTTTTCACAGAAAAGGTCTCGTGGCGATGGTGCTTTTACATCAACCGTATGCATCCTCTTTATTTCCTGACTTAGCATTCTTTGGCTAATATGTTACTCATAGTCCCCTTTGACGCCCTTGCATTCGTTATCATATTGTTCTTCCTTGATATTGAAACACCCAAAACCGCTCTATTAGCCGGCCTCAAAGCCATCGACTGGCTTGGATCTGTTCTCATAGTCGGCGGGACTGTCATGTTCCTCCTAGGCCTCGAATATGGTGGTGTCAACTACCCCTGGAAATCCGCCCCCGTAATCTGTCTCCTAATATTCGGCATTGTCACCATTGGCCTCTTCTTCCTTAACGAATGGAAGCTCGCCGCACACCCTGTCATGCCCCTCCGTCTTTTCAAATACCGCTCCAACATTGCTGCTCTCATGGTCTGTGCCTGTCATGGAACTGTCTTCATCTCCGGGGCTTACTTCCTCCCTCTCTACTTCCAAGCCGTCTTCAGCGCCACCCCGATCTTGTCAGGAGTCTACCTCTTCCCCTTCATCATCACCCTCTCTTTAACCTCCATGGTCGTCGGCATTTTCATCAAAAAGACAGGACAGTACCTCCCGCCCATCTGGTTCGGCATGTTCTTCATGACCCTCGGCTTCGGCCTCTTCATCGACCTCCCTAACCACGAAACCTGGGCTCGCGTCATCATCTTCCAACTCATCGCCGGCATTGGTGTCGGCCCTAATTTCCAAGCCCCGCTCATTGCTCTCCAAACCCTTGTCGAACCAAAAGATATTGCCACCGCAACCGCCACCTTTGGTTTCATCCGCAACCTCTCCACCTCCATCTCCGTTGTTATTGGCGGCGTCATCTTCCAAAATGGCATGGCCAAACGCGAAGCCACCCTGCGCGCCGCCCTCGGCCCACAAATCTCACAAGCACTCGGTGGCGGAAGCGCGGGCGCTGCCACCGGTGTCGTCGCGCAGCTTCCTCCACAACAAAAGGCTGTGGCCACCGCCGCATACACTTCCAGCTTGATGACCATGTGGATCTT
>JAABUL010007255.1_pt1 | contig 12075 bp, 10 predicted proteins | sample 5559151 | NCBI WGS metagenome assembly JAABUL01 (sample SAMN10711876, study PRJNA513368) | rock metagenome | isolation source: Antarctica rocks | place: Antarctica: Victoria Land, Pudding Butte sud | reverse complement strand
TCGCGGCTACATCTCCACGCTCCGCAAGCAGGAGATGCCCATCCTCTCCGCACTCGGTCAGGCTATCGCCGGCACCCCGCCCTTGCCGGTCACGACCTAGCCGTGCGGACCTAGCTAGTTACGAAAACCCTCATATACCGGCGAAGTACTGCCCATGGAAGCCGAAGGGGATGTGGTGCGGGACTTCGGCGCGCGCGACCTCCTCGAAGGTGTGGGCGTCGAGCACGAGCAGGAACGAGGCGCCTTTGGGGGCGTCGAGGACGACGGAGAGCACGACGCCGTCGTCCTCGGCGCGCGCGTCGGGGGCGGGCACGAAGACGGGTTCGCCGGGGTAGCAGTCCGCGGCGTACCATATGCAGGCGTCGCCGCAGGCTATGTCGACCTTGACTGACTGGTTCTGGAATGCGTAGGGCTGCCCCTCGCGCGTGCCGCTGGCGTACATATAGCGGTACTCCGTCGCGTTGCAGCGCGCGTCGTTGATGCGCGGCAGTTCCATGTTCTCGCGGCTCACCACCTCGTACGACGCCCGCGCCGTCCGCTCTCGGCGCAAGGGGAGACGGTAGCGGCGCAGCTCGGTCGGCGGGGCAGGACAGTGGTCGCCCTCGGGGTGGCGCAGCACGTCAAGGTAGAGCTTTTGCACCACCGACGCGTCCTGATAGGCCAGCAGGTCGAGCACGATCTCGCCATCGCGCTCGAAGGCGTTGACGTGGTGGAATGAGAAGAACGGCTCGCACGGGTAGCGCCCGACGACCGCACCGTCGCCCTTGTCGATCACGATGAACGTCGTGGGCCGCTCCGGCTTCCAGCGCAAGTTCTCGGCGAAGGACATGCCTTTGACGAGGCCGTTGACCACGAGGTCGAGCGGGTTGACCACGAAGGGGTACTCGGCCAGGACGACGTAACGGGCGGTCTGGCTGAACGAGTGCATGTAGGCCGGCTCTTTGACGGGCAGCGCGGCGATCGGGACGCGACGCCGCGCGCCGGCGGGGATGCGGTAGACTTTGTAGGCGCTGGTCGCGCCAAACTTGACGGTATTGTTGAGCGCGTCGCCACTGGCGGGGTCGGTGTGCGGGTGTGGCGTGGTGGTGAGTGCGTCCCAATCGTCATCGAAGTCAAAGACGCCGAGCGTGCGCAGCGTGCGCGGGTCGAACTCGACCGGCAGCGGCGTCTCGGTCCAGGCTACGAAACGGTCGGCGATCATACTGACGTTGACGCTGGCGTTGTGGCCGAATTGGGGCGAGAACATACTGGTGACGCGCTTGAAAAGCGAGCGGCAGGGATCGGTGGCGAATTGTGAATAGCCGAGCGTGCCGTGCTCCGTGGCGTAGGTGTAGTCGGGGCTGCGCAGGTAGCGGTTGGCGTACGAGACCGCGCCCGCGCGGAACGAGAAGCGGTGCAGCATAGCGAGCCCATCGAACCAGTGGCGCAGCGTCTGATGTCCCAACTCGAAGCGAGCCGGTCCATTGCGCACGAGCGTGCCGTCCAGCCAGGCCGGGAAATCGCCCGCCACCGGCAGTGCGTCCAGGTCAATCTCCCGCTCCAGCGCCGCGAAGCCCTGCCCGTATCCAACCGTCATACTGTCATTCCTCGTAGTCTAGCCCACGCGGCACATCTATCTACTACTACTAGTGTACCCTCTGGTCCCGCTCAACACGCTCAACGACAAACCACAACCGCGATCACGCTACATCCTATTTTTTATTGATCAATAAAAAATAGGATGTATTCTATTGACATCAGCGGGTCTTTCGTGTTAGAGTGATCCTAACAGGATAAGAAGGAGGGGTAATGGCACGGAAAGTTTTGGAAAGCTGCCCGAGTTGCGGCGGCACGTTAGAGATTACGGAGGTGCACTGCCTCAATTGCGACGCGCGCGTGCAGGCGCGGTTCAGCGCCGGCGATTTCAATAGCCTCAACGAAGAGCAGAGCACCTTCCTGCGCATCTTCGTGACCAGCCGCGGCAACCTGAGCGACGTCGAGAAGCGGCTCGGCGTCTCCTACCCGACGGTGCGCGCCAAGCTCGACGAGGTCATCGCGCGCCTGGAAGCGCCACAGGCCGAGGAGGAGGCGCCCGTTAGTGACGCCACTAGGTCCGCGCGCATGCGCGCGGAGGCGTCTGTCGGCGACATGTCCTTGGGCGCGTCGTTGAGCGCCGAGATAGGCGCGGCGGTGCGCGGCGCGTTGAGCGAGGTACGCGGCGCGCTCGACGAGGCGCGCGTGGCCGCGTCGTGGCCGTCGTTCGAGGATAGGCCAACCGAGCCGGTCAAGCAGGCGGAGTCACCGCGCCGCGCCATCCTCGACGCCGTGGCGCGCGGCGAGTTGACGCCCCAGGAGGGGCTGGAGCGCATTCGCCAGTTGGGGGGTGAGTAATGGAACGGTTCGACGAGGTCGCGACGGGCGTGCGCGAGTTGCGCGTGACGCTGGGCAAAGGGAACATCACCTTGCGGGTCGCGCGGGGGAGCGCGTGGTCCCTCGACTACGACGACGCGCGGAAAGGTGACGCGCTGGAGGTGGAGCGCGACGGCGATACGCTGCGGGTGCGGCAACGCCGGGGCGGCCGCCTCGACGTGCGGCTGACCGCGCCGGCCGAGCTTGAGACTATCGACCTGCGCGCCGGCTCCGGACGCGTCGAGGTCGAGGGCGCGCACGGCCGCATACACCTGGACAGCGGGAACGGCGCCGTGGCGCTGCGCGATGCGGGCGGCGCGGCCACGCTCAAGACCGGCAATGGCGACGTCGACGTCGACGGCTTCGACGGCGAACTCACCGCCGCCAGCGGGAACGGCCGCGTGCGCGTCGCGCGGTTGGGCGGACAGGCCACGCTACGCACCGCGAACGGGCGCGTCGAGGTGCGCGACAGCAACGGGTCGGTCGAGGCGCACAGCGGCAACGGCGACGTGGCGCTAGCGCGCGTCGGCGGCAAGAGCGAACTCCACACGGCGCACGGGGCCATCGTCGTCGAGTCCCCGCGCGACCTAGCCACGCGAGCCACGACGGCGATGGGCGCCATACGCGTCATCGACGGGGCGGTGCGCGACCTGCGCCTCAAGAGCCACGCCGGCGAGGTGCGCTGCTCGGCAGCGCTGGCCGCGGGCCGGCACGAGTTGGAGACGTCCATGGGCGCCATCATGCTGGAACTGCCAGCGGACATCGCGGCGCGCGTGGACGCGCAGACCGCCTTCGGCGCGGTCCACTCCGACTTCCCGCTGGTGCGCGTAGGCCGCTCCGGCCCCATGGGCTTCGGAGGCGTGCGCATGGTCGGCAGCATCGGCGCCGCCGACCCCACGATCGACATCTCGCTGCGCTCCAGTAAGGGCAGCCTCACCCTGCGCAGCCGGTCTAGCGCGCCGCCACGGCCACACGCCGCCGAGCGGCCCCCGGCGCCGCCCGTCCAGCCACGCCAACCGGAGAGGGGCACGACCCTGCAGGTCCTGGAGGCGCTGGCGCGCGGCGAGATCACCCCGGCCGAGGCCGAAGACCTGCTAGCGCAGCGCGTCTGAAGGAGAAACAGCATGATACATGCGCCGCCACCAAGAAACGGCGCGCCCGGCGGCAACACCCATGGAGCCCTACTCCCACAAGCGTTGCACGCGCCGCGCACGCCATCTCACCACTAGACCACCCGCGACCCAGACGTCTGTCAAACGTTACACGGGGTACCGGCAGCCTCACTACACATTGTATCACTACCTATGCGCTGCCTGTATCTCCCGCGCATGACCGCATTGCCGTGCGAATATGGCGCACGGCGGTAGCAGCGCGCCTCCACCTATCCCTACAAAAGAGGGCGTGTGCGCGCGTATCGCAGAGGAGACTATGAGTATGGACAGCCAAACTCTGGCGCCGCCGTCCCCCGATACGACCGAGGCGGCGCCCGCGCCAGCCGCGCGCGCGTCCGGCCCATTCATCAATCGCGCCTTCGCCCTGCTCTGGGCCGGACAGTCCGTCTCCAACCTCGGCGACTGGATCTTCAACACGACGCTCATGCTGTGGATCGCGCTCGGCCTCGGCCACAACCAGCCCTGGGCGGCCGCCGCCGTCAGCGGCGTCCTCATCGCCCGCTTCGTGCCGACGCTCCTCGTCGGCCCTCTCGCCGGCGTCTTCGTCGACCGCTGGGACAAGCGCCGTACTCTGCTGTGGGCCGATGCGCTACGGGCGCTGCTGATCGCGCTCCTGGCGCCGGTCGCCGTCCTCGCGTCGCTCCCCTTGGCCTGGCGGCTCGGCGCGGTCTACGGCGTGGTCGTGCTCACGACAGGGTGCGCGCAGTTCTTCGACCCCGCGCGCCTCGCCCTCATCGGTGACGTCGTCGCGGAGCCCGACCAGCCGCGCGCCAGCGGCCTGGAACAGGTCACGTCGAGCGTGGCCATGGTCGTCGGGCCCGCCCTGGCCGCGCCGCTCTACGTCGCGCTCGGCGCGCAGTGGGCCATCCTCGCCGACGCCCTCTCGTTCGTCCTCTCCTTCCTGCTGGTGCTGCGCCTGCGCGCGCCTCATGTAGCCTCCGGGGATATAGATGTAGCAGACGAGCGCGGCCACGCGGGACGCGAGTTTGCCGCGGGCCTGCGCCTCATCGCCGGCAACCGCGTCCTGCGCACACTCTTCGTCGCGGCCATCCTGACTATGCTGGGGTTCGGTTCCATCAACGCACTCGATATCTTCTTCGCGACGGGGACGCTGCATGTGGCGGTGGGCCTCTACGGTGTCCTGGAAGGGGCTTTGGGCGTGGGGACGCTGGCGGGGGCGATCGTGAGCGGCATCTACGCGGGACGGTTAGGACTGACCCGCATGTTGTGGCTCTCGCTCGTCGTCGCGGGCGCGCTCGTGCTGGTGTACGCGCGGCTCACCAGCTTCGGACCCGCGCTGCTCGTGCTGTTCCTGATCGGCGTCCCCAGCGGCACGCTCAACGTCGTCATCAACCCGCTCTTGTTGCAAGTCACGCCGCGCGCGTTCGTGGGGCGGGTCGGCGCGTTGCTGATGCCGGTGATAGGCGTGGCCTCGATGCTCTCCATCGTCGTGTCGGGCGCGCTGGACAGCACGATCCTACACGGGTTCCACGCCCGCCTGCTCGGCGTCAACGTTGGCCCAATCGACACCATCTTCTCGGCAGCCGGGCTGCTCGGCGTCGCCGGCGGCCTCTACGCCTTCCTGAATTTGCGCCATGTGTCCGGCGCCCCCGTTAAGGATAACGGCGCATAAACATCGAACTTCGACCACCAGGGTACGCCCCTACAACACCATCCGAATAGTTAGGAGATAACGTCAATGGCACACGATACCCAAACATTTACGTTCGACGCGGCCCCGACGATCGTCATCCAGGCCTGTAATGGGGATCTCAAAGTCACGGGGCAGACCATGGAAGAACGGCAGGTAACAGTTGTAACCGACGATGCGACGCGGACGGTACAGGGCGGGGACCAATTGGTGATTGAACGGTGCGACGACGCGCGCTGCAGCGTCCCCCGCGACACAACGCTCGTCGTCCAGCGCATCGGAGGTGATGCCCGCGTGGAGCGCGTGGCGGCCTTACAGATCGAGAGCGTGGGCGGCGACCTCGACGCCCATGAGGTCGATGGCGCGTGCGTGTTCAACAGGGTCGGCGGTGACGTCCGGGTCGCGGACATCGGCGCGCTGGCGCTGAACGACGTGGGCGGCGACCTGCGCCTGGAAGGGGCGCCAGAGGGAATAGGGCGCGAAAACAAAGACATGGAGTTCGCGCTGGGCCATATCCACGGTGACGCCCAGTTGGACGGGTTACGGGGACGGCTGCGGCTCGAACGCGTCGACGGAGACGCGACATTGCGCGGCGCGGTCGACGGCTTCGGTCCCACGTCCATCGGTGGCGACCTTACCCTCGACCTGCGCTATACGCCCGGCCATGAGTATCAGCTTGCCACCAAAGGAGACGCCACGGTCACGGTAGCGGAGGGCGCCAACCTCGCGCTTCAGGCGACGGTATACGGCGACATCTCCGGTCTGGAACATGGGCGCCACGCGTCCGACGGTTCCAACACCATACGGGCAACCTGGGGCGCCGGGGCGGCGCGGCTCTCGCTAGAGGTCGGCGGTGACCTTCGCGTACGCTCGGCGACCACGCCGGCTCACCCGAGCCCACCTACGCCCCCAACCGCGCCGGGGCGTCCAACGCCACCCACGCCGCCGGCTGGCACGACCGCCGCATCCGACGATGCCCCACCGACGGCTCCCGCCGACGCCAAACCGGGAGCGGCGGTTACGCCATCCGAGGCTGAGGCCGGCGATACCGATACGGCGCTCGCCGTCCTCGAAGCCGTCGCGCGCGGCGAACTCAGCGCGGCGGAAGCGGACGACCTTCTATCACAGACATCTCGCTGATAGCGACGAAAGGAACAAGTTGATGAATGTTGCCCTTGGACCTATGCGCGTACAACTACAAGTTACCTTCACCCCGCCACGGGCGGGAACAAGTATCACGGAAGCGCGAGAGCGCGCGGAACGCCAACTGGCCGCCCACTCGGCGCTGGTCGAGCACGCCTACAATCGGGAGCGCCAGCGCCGCGCTGTCGAAAACGATCGGTTGCGCTGGGAGTGCAACCATCCGCGTCTATAGATCCTTGTTAAGGAGGTTATTGTGCTCCGCTTATTGGCGTTGCGCGACGTACGGCTGTTCCTCATCGGCCAGACACTGTCGCTGTTCGGCGACACCGCGCTCTACCTGGCGCTCGGCATCTGGGTCAAGAGCCTGACCGGCAGCAACGCCGCGGCGGGGCTGATCTTCTTCGCGCTAGCGCTGCCCGCGCTCGCGGCGCCGGCCGCCGGCCTGCTGGTGGACCGTGTGCGGCGCCGGCCGCTCATGATCGCGACCAACCTGCTCATCGGCTTGGCCGTGCTGCTGCTGCTGTTCGTCCATGGTCGCGGCCAGCTGTGGCTCATCTACGCCGTGGCCGGGCTCTATGGTGCGGCCGGCGTCGTGTTCAGTTCCGCGCAGTCGGCCCTACTGACGGTGATGCTGCCCGACGAGTTGCTGAGCGAGGGTAACGCGGCGCTGCAGACGGTGCGGGAGGGGTTGCGCATCGTCGGGCCGCTGACCGGAGCGGCGATCTACGCGTCTTTCGGCGGCGAGTTCGTGGCCGCGCTCGACGCCGCCACCTTCGGCGCATCCGCGCTCTGCCTGACGGCGCTACGCGTGGCCGAACCCACGCCATCACGGAGCGCACAGCGATTCCGTACTGAACTTGTCGCGGGCGTCCGGCATGTGTTGCACACGACGGCGCTACGCCACATCGTCCTCACCGTCGCGGTGACGCTGCTGGTCGTCGGCTTCTCTGAGACGCTCGTGTACGCCGTCGTCGGGCAGGGGCTGCGCCGGCCGCCCTCGTTCCTCGGCGTGCTGAGCTCGGTCCAAGGTATAGGAGCCATCGCGGGCGGCCTGACCGCGAGCCGCACGCTGCGGCGGATCGGCGACGCGCGCACGATCGCGCTCGGCATCGGGCTGTTCGCGTTGGGATCGCTCCTTTTAATGAGCGGGACACTCGTCGTGGTCCTGGCCGGGTTCCTGGTCGCGGGCGCGGGGTTGCCGTGGGTAGTGGTGGGCTTCGGGACGGCGTTGCAGCGCCGCACCCCGGCGCGCCTGCAAGGACGGGTCTACTCGGCGGCCGACACGATGGTGAGCATGCCGCAGACGGTCTCAATCGCCCTGGGCGCGGCGCTCTCGACGGTCGTCGACTACCGCATCCTCATCGCCGTGATGGCGACCGTCATGCTTGGCTGCGCCGCCTTCCTGTTCACGCGGCGCGTCGACGTCGCGGCGCCATATGGCCCTATCATCACGACATCAACCGCGCCAGCGGGCACATAACCCTCTATAAACAATCGCTATAGAGCAGTAATGTATGAGTCGGGCGACTGGTCAGGCAGAAGGCGAAGACGCCTGCCGGCAAGGTCCGGCTCGAGGCCGAGCGCCTCCATTGGGATCACGCCCAGCAGCGGCTGCGTGGCGCCGGGCAACTCCAGGCAGTCGAACGTGCCCTCGCGCCCCAGCAGCGCCAGCCGCGCATCCCCATAGAGGCGCGCCCGTTGCGGTCCGGTGGCGGTCCCAATCATCACGTCCCTGACCGGCCGCAAGCCGAGGCCCGCGATCACGTCGGCGGGCAGACTCAGGAAGGTCGCGCCGGTATCGACCAGCACGCCATCCAGTGTCACCGATCGCACGCTGGCGGCGACGATGTCGCCGGCCTCGGCGCGCGCCTGATCAATAGTATTGGTGACGGTCAGCGTCACGTCTATCCTGCCCATTTCGGCCTCGCGATCGAATGATACTGTTGCCATATCCCACACTCCATTCGCCTGTTCGTCATACCTTACAGTATAGGGGATCGGGCTGTGGAGCACGTCACGCGGGTTGACCTAGCGCTCGCGTAGCTCGCGGCGCAGCAGCTTGCCAGACGCGTTGCGGGGCAGCGCGTCGACGAGCGCGACGCGCGCGGGGACTTTGTAGCGCGCCAGGCGCTCACGGCAGAAGGCGATCAGCGTGTCGGGCGTCAGGGGCAGGTCGGGGCGCGGCACGACGTAGGCGACCGGGACCTGTCCCCACGCCGGGTCATCCATGCCCACGACGCCGGCCTCGGCCACAGCGGAGTGCGCCAGCAGCGCGGCCTCGACCTCGGCGGGGTAGACGTTCTCGCCGCCCGACACGATCAGGTCGTTGCGCCGATCGAGCACATAGAGGTAGCCCTCGGCATCGAGGAGACCCAGGTCGCCGGTGTGCAGCCAGCCGTCGCGGATCGCGCGGGCGGTCTCCTCAGGGCGGTCGGCGTAGCCAGGCGTCACGGTCGGCCCGCGCACCACGATCTCGCCGGGTTCACCGGGCGCCGCCGCTCGGCCGTCCTGTTCGACGCGTATTTCCATTGGCAGCAGCGGTTTGCCGGCCGAGCCAACCTTGCGCAAGGCGGCGGAGGGGGCGAGGGTCACGGCCTGCGAGGCGGTCTCGGTGAGGCCGTACGTCTGCACGACCGGGACGCCGCGCCGTGCGCACTCCTCCAATAGGGGCAACGGAGCGGGACCACCGCCTAACAGGACATGGCGCAATGTGGAGGGATAGGGTTGCGCGCCGCGCGCGTCGAGCATACGGCGCAGTTGCACGGCCACCACGGAGATGATGGTCGCGCCATCCTCATCAATGGCGCGGTTGACCGCGTCGGGATCGAAGCGTTCGTGCACGATGGCGGGGATGCCGTAGATGACGCTACGCATCAGGATGGAGAGGCCGCCGACGTGGAAGAGCGGCAACGGGGCCAGCCAGCGGTCGTCCTCGCGCAGGCCGAGGTTGAGGACCGAGCCCATGGCGCTCCACCAGTGGTTGCCGTAGGTCAGCATCGCGCCCTTGGGGCGTCCCGTCGTTCCCGACGTATAGATGATAGTGTGCGTGGCGGCGAGGTCGATACGCCCGCGCGGCGCGAAATCACTTTCGCATTGCTGGTAGAAGTCGTCGATGTGTACGGCCCTCACCCCCAACCCCTCTCCCTGTGCGCGGGAGAGGGGGGAGGCGTCCTCCGTATCAATAGGTTGCTCCCCCTCGCCCCTTGAGGGAGAGGGGGTCGGAGGGTGAGGGGAATCATAGAGCAGGAGGCGCGCGCGGACGTCCCGGATCTGCCAGGTAAGTTCGGCGGGCGCAAGACGCACATTCAGGGGCACGAGCGTTGCGCCGATGCGCGCAACGACGTGGACGAGATCAGCCATGGGCAGCGCGCCACGAAAGAACACGGCCACGCGGTCGCCCTCGCGCACGCCCAGTCCGGCCAGCCGCCGCGCGGCGGATGTGGCGCGGCGGTCCAGTTCGCTGAAGGTGACGTGCTGGTCGCCCACTATGAGGGCAAGGCGATCGGGCGTGAGCGCCGCGCGCGCGGCCAGCCAGTCGGGCATCTCGCCGCCATAAGAATAATTTGTGTTATTCATCAGAGTGACTCATGGGAACAGTATGGCCAGGGCGAACAGCACGCCGAAGAGCAACTGCATCATGCCCGTGCCCTTGAGCGCCTTGTTGAGCGCGGGGCCATCAACGCGTGTGAACACGACGCGGACGAGGCGATAGGCCAACGGCGCCGTCAGCCACGGCAGCCAGAACAGCCACGATGCCGCTCCTATCAGCCACAGGACCAGCGGCGCGAGGTACGAGAGCACAATCAACGCCAGGTAATAGTAACGCGTGCCCTGCCGCCCCAGGCGTACGGCTGTGGTATGCTTGCCGGCCACACGGTCCGTGTCGATGTCGCGCACGTTGTTGACGACCAGGATGGCCGTGATGAGCAGGCCCATGGGGACGGAGGCCACGAGCGCGGGGACGCTAAGCGAGAGGGCCTGCACGTAGTAGGTCCCGGTGACGGCGACGACGCCGAAGAACACGAACACGAAGATGTCGCCGAGGCCGTGGTAGCCCAGCGGATAGGGTCCGCCCGTGTAGGCGACCGCGGCCGCGATCGAGGCCAAGCCGACAAGCAGGATGGGCCAGCCCCCGACGAATACGAGGTAGAGTCCGACGAGCGTGGCCAGCCCGAAAGCGAGCGCGGTGGCGTAGGCGACGCCGCGCGGCGAGACCATGCCGCTCTGCGTCACGCGCGTCGGACCGAGCCGCGCGGCGGTGTCGGCGCCTTTCCTGAAGTCGAACAGGTCGTTGGCGAAGTTGGCGCCGACCTGGATCAGCAGGGCGGCGACGAGCGCGGCCAGGAACGGCGCTATCCGGAAGTGGCTGGCGCGCCAGGCCACGGCCGTGCCCACCAGCACGGGGGCGATGGCCGCGGGCAGCGTCGCCGGTCGCGCCGCCATGAACCACACGCGCGCCGGGCTCGGCCTTGTCTGTACGGTTGTCTGCATATAGCTACCTCATGGGCCTGCGACTGCGGTCGCATGGCAAACGACGGGCACTGTGGCGCCAGGGCAATCGGTGTAGGGGCGTATCGCTATACGCCCCTATCCGCGCGCCTTGTTTTAATCGGACAGGGCGTATGCAATACTACCTGACCGCAGTCGGCGTTGGTCTGCCATACGACCGCAGTCGTAGGCCACTCATTACGGCAATCGCGGGAACTTGGAGTAGTCGGGCTTGCGCTTCTCCAGGAAGGCTTGCTTACCCTCGCGCGCCTCGTCGGTCATGTAGTAGAGCATGGTGGCGTCGCCGGCAAGCTGCTGGATGCCGGCGAGGCCGTCGGTGTCGGCGTTGAAGGCGGCCTTGAGGAAGCGCAGGGCGATGGGGCTCTTCTCCAGGATCTCAGTAGCCCACTGCACCGCTTCGTCCTCCAGGCGCTCCAGCGGGACGACCGTGTTGATGAGGCCCATGTCCAGCGCCTCTTGCGCGCTGTACTGGCGGCACAGATACCAGATCTCGCGGGCCTTCTTATGCCCAACCACGCGCGCCATATAGGTCGCGCCCCAGCCCGCATCGAAGGAGCCGACGCGCGGCCCCGTCTGCCCAAACACGGCGTTGTCGGCGGCGATGGTCAGGTCGCACAGCAACTGCAGCACATGCCCGCCGCCGATGGCGTAGCCGGCCACGACGGCGATGACCGGCTTGGGCAGGTACTTGATAGTACGCTGCAGGTCGAGCGCGTTCAGGCGCGGCACATTATCACTACCAACATAGCCGCCCTCGCCACGCACGCGCTGGTCGCCACCGGAGCAGAACGCCTTGTCGCCGGCGCCGGTGAAGAGTACCACGCCGACCTCGGGGTCCTCACCGCTGCGGTTAAAAGCGTCGATCAATTCGAACAGGGTCTCGGGCCGGAAGGCGTTGCGCACCTCCGGCCGGTTGATGGTGATCTTGGCGATGCCGCCAGACTTCTCGAATATGATGTCTTCGTACGCGCGTACGGTCTGCCATTCTATAGCCATTGTCTCGTTTCCTTCCTCAGATATAACCTTTGTACATAAAGCCTGCGGCTGGTCAGTTGTCAGTTTGTGGGGGCGTATAGCGATACGCCCGTATCTTATCGAAAAATCGGGGGGGGCTAGGCCGCCGCGAGCGCCACGGGGGCGTGGGCTTCAGCCGCGCGTTGGGTGATGAGGGTGGCCAGGGAGGGCATCTGGTCGGCGCCAGACAGGCGGTCG
>JAABUL010007253.1_pt1 | contig 12084 bp, 11 predicted proteins | sample 5559151 | NCBI WGS metagenome assembly JAABUL01 (sample SAMN10711876, study PRJNA513368) | rock metagenome | isolation source: Antarctica rocks | place: Antarctica: Victoria Land, Pudding Butte sud | reverse complement strand
CTAAACATGTATTGCGTTTTTCTATTTACTGATGTGAACGATTTTTGTTGACTGCGAAATAAATCGACAATGTCGTTCTGCAGTTGTTTGCTTGTTGACGAACTCATGCTAAGTTCGTCTCATAGATCTGTTTCAATCTCTACCGTTGACTTTTTGATTTCTATCGTCGACGTTTTGAGTTCTGACGCTGAGCTATTGCTTCTACTGAGTTTCGCGTTACTATTCGCGAAACGGGGCGAGAAAGAGCGCATAAAGCGACTCTTTATATTTCTTTTCATAGAGGGTTTTTCCGAGTTTCGGGCTTCGAACTTCTAGAAAATTCACTTGGCACCACTTAAATATCTCTTTAACCTCTTATTCAGAGCGTTTCACGTAGACAATAACTCTAGTGTAGAGATTCTTCAATTTCTATCTCGAAACCTGCAATAGATCGTCTTCTATTAACGACTTATGTCAGACGAAAATGGTATAAATCTAGCCTGCAAGAATCTAGATTACTCTTTTTGATAGAAAATGCTTGACGCAATTGCTTTATATTTCAGGTATCAAAGTAGTCGTGTTACCTCGCTCAGAATAGTAACGACTGACCTCGACTTATTGTCTTGCGCATCAAGAAAAGGTAAAACAGATAGTGATTTGATAAGAAACGCTCTACTTCTCTGAAACAACGTTGTTTCCTGCGCGACCTTCGAACGCAAAGAGGTTCGATTTCGATTTTTGCGTCAGTACGCAGTCGTGCCTTTGCAGTATATGTGTGTATATCATATATGAGCTCAACGTGTGAATAAAGCGCTGTTACTGCTTTGTGTGTGATGACGCTGCGTGTAAATCGATCTGAAAATGCGAAAAATCGATCGATTTACTGCATCACATCTGTCTGTAGATACGCAAAAGCTGAATCGTGCCTTCGCAATATATGTATGTATATCATATATAAGTTTAATGTGTGAATAAAGCGCTGTTACTGCTTTGTGTATGATGACGCTGCATGTAAATTGATCTGAAAATGCGAAAAACCGGTCGATTTACTGCATCACGTCTGTCTGTATGTGTGCAAAAGCTGAGTCGTGTCTTCATAGTATATATGTGTATATTGTATATGAGCTCAACATGTGAATAAAGCGCTGTTACTGCTCTGTGTGTAATTGCGCTGCATGTAAATGAGTCTGAAAATGCGAAAATCAATCGATTTACTGCATCACATCTGTTCATATGTGCACAAAAGCTGAGTCATGTCTTCGTAGTATATGTGTATATGTCATATATGAGCTGCAGCATGTATGCTGCTGTCATTCTGTGTATGTGCGAGCTTCAACGCGCTGATGATCGCGTTGTTATTGCTTCGCTTTTCAACTGTGTGTAAGCTCAATGCATGAGTAAAGTGCTGTTACTGCTCTGTTGATGTTAATGAGATTATTCAACTCTTCTGACAAGCATAGCTTGCAGAAGATTCGTAGTCAGCATCTTGTACAGATAATTGTGCCACGCAATCATCTACTAAAGTAGGTGCTGATCACTCAAATGACGTACATTTCTCAAATGATGTTTTTTTTCCTTTATGTATTCAACTTTCCCTCATCTCAACCATTCAACCACATCATGTCTGAATACTATATAAATTTGAAGTATCGTATAGAAGAGGCTACAGATGCAATTCATGACAACGAATACAAGTTTGCAAGCACTGCAGCTCAGACATTTGAAGTTTCTGTTTGAATGCTTCAAAGACGACTAGTCAAAACTCACACCTCATTATTTGAACGAGAATCACATGAATATGTTCTGAATACTGAGCAAAGAGAGACTATATGTATATATTTGACACGTCTGAACAAGCTGTCGATTTCTGCTCAACTGAGACATCTTCGAGAAGCAGCAAATTTCCTACTGCAGCAGGCAAATTCCGTGAATTCTCTTCGAGTTGAACAGCACTGACCAGTACGATTTCTACAGCAAAATTCTCAGTTTTTCAAGAGAAAACAAACTTCTCTTGCCGCTGATAGAAAGACTTCTCTGACTGTTGAGGTGACAAAGCAACATTTCTACGATTTTCGAGATGTGCTGACCAAATATGCAATTCAATCGAATGATATATGAAACATGAACGAATCAGGCTTTCGTATTGAAGTTGAAAGAGATCATTTAGTGATTACATTGATCAAAAAGAGATCTCTTCGTGCAATTGATTTGAAGGTGAGAAATTTAGTGAGCGATGTGAAGATGATTAATGCTGAGAGAGAAAAGATTTTTCTCATGCTCATCGTTCTCGAAATCAACATTTTGAACAAATGAGTGCAGAAAAACGACCTGAATGACGATCTATTGCTTGCTACTACTGAATCCGAATATTCGAACGATGAAAAGACCTTTGACTGACTGAAGCACTTCGATTTTCATAGTTGAAAGACTCAGGTAGAAGCTCATAGACTTCTGATCATGAATAACTACAAGTTTCACCTTATCTACGAGTTTCTACAGTACGTCAATTTTCATAATATCGTGATATTCACTCTTTTCTCGCATTCTACACACGTTACGCAGTCATTGAATGTGAGAATATTTCAGCTCATGAAGCATTATCATTCGAAGGTGATTGATGAGACAATTTGACTCGAATCAACGAGTTTCAACAAACAGAACTTTCTTGCTTTCTTCATCAGTCTACGAGTCAAGATCTTCACTGAATCGAATATACGATCGACTTTCAAACAGACTGAGCTTGTTTCATATTCATCAAAAGTGATGCTGAAAAAGATGAGAGTCTGACAATTCTTCAAGTCAATCTCTTCACAAGACTCTTTTCTATTCTTCTTCTTTATAGAGATCACTTCGCATGAATCTAGAGAGATTCAGAAGCTTGATACAGAGCTTCAAGATGATTTAGATGACTACGATATATTGAAGAAGCTACGCGAAAAATTTGATCGATATATAAAGAGGTCATTAGTGAGAGCTAGCTCGCTTGCTTTGACCGAACGTGACATTGAAGCGACTCACAATCACAGTAAAGCGAAGGCTAAAAGAGACAAACTCGATGAATCTGTTGCTCAGAAGAGAAGAGTAATAATCGTTCGACAGGCAAGGGGTAAAATCACTGCTGAGGTGAAGAAGAAGCGAAAAAAACGGGTTCGAGCATCGAAGCGAGAGAAGAAGCGAGATGCAAATGCTTGAATTAAATGAAACAAAGCTATTGCGAAAGACTTTAAATTAACTGGCAAGTCAGCTCAGAAGTGAATCAACAAATGAGTCACTGTTTTAGATGTAGAATACGAGAATGAGGCTTCAGTAGAAGAGGTTGTAGATCTGTTGAGGTAAAAAACGTCATTTGAGAAGTGTACGTCATTTGAGTGACCAGCACCTACTTTAGTAGGTGATTGCGTGACACGATTAAATCTCATTGTCGATCTTAAAGACAATGAAAATGCGAGATTCAATGAATAACACATTGAAAAAGGCGAAAATCGATCTAATAGTCATCACGATAGTCAAAACGCAAAAGAAAAACAACATTGTTCTGATGATCTTGAAAAAATACACAGCAAATGTCTTACTAGCACAAAGAGTAATATGAAAGCATGTTTTTGATGTTAAAAGCATTAAGAAAGACGAGAAATGACACAAAATAGTCATACACAGTCTGAAAATTGAAATTTTCAACATGAAAACTGAAATGAAAAATCTAAAAACTGAGTTAAAGTTGTACAATTTCAAATTGAAACTAATAATCAACTCTATATGATTATTGAAGAGCGAAAATCGATCACGAAACAGACATGCATCAACAATCTTAGCATTTAGAATCGAAGCAGAAGTGCAAAGACATCTGAAAAAACGACTTTTAGCTGCGAGATCAACATATTAAACAGTCGAATATCGAGACTATTGATTAAATGATCAATGTCAAAAATGTCAAACATTTAAGCATTTACAGAACAAATGTAACAGATCATCAAGATGCTTGTACTGCGAGCGAAATCATCAGATCTGAAATCATAAATGTCAATTACCTACATGTGAAAACAAGTAATCATGCAATCACATGATTTCTAGATGCTGCAACTGTCAAAATGCACACTTCGCAAATAGCGTAATGTGCAAAACATATCAGACAGCTCAGTCTATTAGCTCACAAAAAGATCATCTAGTCACGAAATTGTAATGAGTATTGCATTTGAAATGTCACAAAACAATGCAAATGATGAAAGCTTTGCAAACACGTTGAATATTTGAATTCTACAACACAATTGTGCAAGATCAACGCAAATTATGCATGCATGCATGAAATTTGCAAAAGACAAGACAGATATTGTTATACTACAAGAATTATGAATGAGAGACGAGAATATAACAATTTCGCATTCGTTGTTTATCTGCATCAAATCAAATGTTCAGAATACTCATGTCAGAGTATTGATATTTGTTGCGAAAAACGCAAAGAAATTTACATGCATATCAAGATCAGACATAGTCAATAGCAAAGATATGCAAGCAATATTAATAGTGAACAATAAAATTCAGAAGAGAATTTTATTGTTCAATATTTACAACGAAAAGTCACAAAATGCAGATGATGAGCAATTATACATGATTGAGCGAGAATTAGCAAAAGTTATGCTAAATTCTGAGCAAAAAGTTATTATCGTTGAAGACTTTAATGCACATCATAGCTGATGAAACGCAAAAATTTCAAACTTTATTAGAATGAAAGCATTAATAAAGTGAGTAAATTTACATAAGTGCAATCTGATTAACACTTTTGATATAAACATATATTACAGTTATTCAGATCAGTCAAGCTCAGTACTTGATTTAGCATTTGCATCAAAGAATATGCGTAATCACATCAAGAATTAACATATAGATGAGAATGCAAACACAGAATTCAATCATGAAGTAATTCTATTTACAATAGTTACGAAAAAAGTGAAGTTGATCGAAAATTCATTGAACGCGTCATACAATCTGCAAAAAGTTGACTGAAAAGACTTTGATGAGCATTTGCAAAAGACGAAAGACAAAATGATTATTAAGATGCAAAGAATCATGAGTTTAGAAGCAAAGATCATTTATTTGACTGAACGCATCAAGAATACAGTGAAATTATTCGTATTTAAACAACGAATATGCGCAAAATCAAAACTCTAATGAAACAATGAGCTTATTGAAATGCAAAAGACGCTGTCGTCAAAAAAGCGAACCTGAAAAAGATGCAGAAATGACGACGCAAAAACAGATATAGTGCAAATGTGAAATTCGTATCATGATGCAATAAAGCTGATTAAAAATCAATTCTGAATCAATTTTTTAAACAACGTTGAAGAAAAAGAAGTGTTTCAGACATACAAGTTCACTAAATCACGTCTAATTGAAAAGCTATTCTCGATACAAAACTTGCAAAAAGAATTGAAGATTGAATTCAATGAAAAGTGCGAGACATTTCTGAAAGCAATGTACTCATCATCTTTGAAAATTTAAATCAATGAAGAATTACTATTGAACGAAAGTATACAGTGATCAAAAGTTATTGAAGAGAAAATCAAGCACGTTATTAACTTCTCAGCACTCAGAAAAGCATTCAAATCAGACGATATGTCATTCGCAATCATACAGTGAGTGTACAAAACTATATTGAAAATCTTCAATTTAGTGTACTTAGATTTGATCAAAAACGACTATCATTCGAAGATATGACGCGAAGACATGAGAATTATTCTAAAAAAATCAGACAAATTGAATTATTCAATTTCAAAGACATACAGAATTATTACGCTACTAAATTGTCTAGACAAAGTAGCAGAAAAAATAATAGCAGTGCAACTGTCTTACACAGCTGAAATTAATGATAAGCTGCTGAATTTTGATCAAATGAGAGGCAGAAAACAAAGATCAGCTATAAATGCAGTACTAAACCTAGTACATGATGCGCAAATGACGAAAAGTCGAGAAAACATGCTTATCTGTTTACTTCTAGATGTCAAAGAAGTCTTTGACCATGTTACGTTGAAACAGCTGATCAAAATATTGATTAAATTGAAAATATCAGTCAATTTAATCAATTGAATAAAATGTTTCTTACAAAATCGAGTTATTGACTTAGCATTTGACGACGAACGTCAGAAATCAAAGAAAATAAGCACAGAAATATCACAAGATTCATCTATCTCGCTCATTTTATTTCTAATTTATATTCGATACCTGTTTTCAAAGATTCGCGCAAAGTTCGAAAATTTACAGTCACTCAGCTATATTGACGACGTGACGCTATACATTGAGGGAAGAAATATTGACAAGAATGTGAAAATACTGAAAAACGCAGCAAAAATCGCTTTCACATGAGCTGAGAACAACGCAGTGCAATTCGATGACTCGAAATCTGAATTGATACACTTTGAAAGTCACAAGACGACACTCAATCAAATGATTATTCTACTCAATAACACGGTCATAAAATCAAAGACATGCGTACGATGACTAAAAGTCTGACTGAATCGAAAGCTCAACTTCAAAGTTCATGTGCAAACGAAAATCGTGACAGTCATAAGAACGCTGCACTCGTTGTTTAAATTAATAAATAGCGAGTGAGAACTAAATGTTAAATCAGAAAAGCAGTTATATCTGACATGCATCACGTCTATTAGCGATTATGACGTCGAAATATGATGAAATAATCAAAAAAGCTACTTAGTCAAATTTCGCAAACTGCAAAACGCTGCATTACGAAAAATTCTGAGTGTGTTTCAAACATCATCAATAGATGCTATGCAAATAGAAGTTGAAATCTCATCAATGAAGATGCAATTAAATTAAAAGTGCAAGAACTATGCAATTTGAATAGTTGAGTTATTGAAAAAACACTTTATTAGAAAAAGAACGTTTATTTCGTACTCATCTTAATACTCTATTAAATTAAATCTAGATCTGAACGCATTGAAATATCTGAACTGAAATGAAACGAAGGCGAATTTATCTTGAAAAGTCAAGAAATGCAAAGACAGACTCACGCAGATATATCAAATATTGAACAAAGTGCAAAAAACACTGAATTCAATAAAAGAAATTGAAATTTCTCACTTCAAGAAATCATGAGATCAGGAAATCAAATATCTGACAAAGATGCAAATTGAATTCGCAAAAAATGAAACGTGTGAAACAATAAATACACACTATAGAGAACTGAAAACAATAGTCAAAAAGACGAAAAACATAGTGATGTACATTGACGCATCGCAAACTCAAAAAAAGATAGCAGAACTCAAAACAGAAATCGAAATCACAATGATATTCACGCACGAGTCTGTTAGATGCAGCAAGACAACAAGCGTGATCAACAAAATAATCATAACGAAAGCAAAATTGCAAGCTATCAACAAGACAATCGCGATATGCAGTGAAGAAGCATCTGAAGACAGCGAAATTTGAGTGTACACAGACAGTCAAATGACGCTGCAAAGATTAAAAGCAAAGAGCAATGTTAACTTAAAGTTATTCAATAACATACGACAAAACCTAATCAATCTGCAACAAAATCGATGTCATATTTACATACAATGAATATCGAGTTGCAAAAACATCATCGAAAACGAAGCAGTGAATCAATTGATCAAAGGCGCGACACGAAAAAGATTGACAATCGACATCAGAAAAAGAACAATCATGAGCTTCATCAAAAAGCAAATTTGCAAAGAGACGAAATTACAATGGTTAAATGTCTGAAAAAGCAGCATCAAGAAGGAAAATCAGTATCAAAAGCACATATCGAATGTAAATCTAAGTCATAAATTACTAAAAGAAATGAGGAAAATCGATAGACTAACGTTTTCAATCTTTATTCAGCTGAAAATGAGACATGACTATTTCAAGAGCTATTTGCATCGATTATCAAAGAATAATTCAAACAAATGCTATGAAATATGCAATGCAAGACAAACGTCAAAGCATTTACTGCTGAACTGCAGACATTATAGAGCAGAGCAGATAAAGCTTAAGGAAAAATCTCAGCTCAAAAACACAGACATTATATTGACATTGTTCATCATCAAGATTGAAAGAATCACAACATTAAAGTATTTGAAAAATACTTGAATTGCGACGAGAAAATGACTATTAGAAACGAAAGAGTAAAACGTGAAGAGTGCGAAGAAACAAAGAAAAACAAAAGTACGATGATGAGAGTTGAGTGAGAGCGCTTGTATGTGCAAACTATCGATGTGATTGATCAACAAGAAGATATAAAGCAGCGACTTTGATCAGATTACATGTAACTTAGCATACATACAGCGTCTAGACAGTGTCATAGTCATAGACTGCATGCACTTAATGAAGAAGAAAAAAAACATCGCAAAGACACGACACAGTCTTTGCTTATATACACAGAATGACAGCAACGTCTTTGCGCACACGCTGCAACTCATATACATCACACATACACACATTGCGAAGACATGACTCAGCTTTTGCGCATATACACATCTGTGCGACGCAGTAAATCAATCGATTTCGATTTTCTGATCAATTTACATGCATCACAAGCATATACATTGCAAAGACATGACACAGTCTTTGCTCATATACACAGAACGACAGCAACGTCTTTGCGCACACGCTGCAACTAATATACGACATTCACACAGTCATTGCAAAGGCATGATTCAGCTTTTGCGCATATACACATCTGTGCAATGCAGTAAATCGATCGATTTTTCGATTTTCTGATCGATTTACATGCGTCACAAATACGTAAATCAAAACTCATCTAGTTCATTCAGCTGAGTAATCATACAGCGAACTCAAAAGCTCACGTCAAAGTGATCAGCTTTCATCTACATAAATCAAAGCTTATCTAGTTCGCTTGACTTGATGATCATACAGACAAGTCAAAAACTTATATCAAAGTGATCAGCTTTTACAATCTTGAATTGTTTATATGATCACTTGATTATATAAACAGCTTATGCGCTCGTATGCGCATTCTAATGATCTGACTGCTTAATGAAAAAATATACTGCAACAATTTTGACTAAATTACATGTAATTTAGCATACACACAGCGTCTAAATAGTGTCATAGTCATAAACTGCATGCACTTAATGAAGAAAAAAAAACAATGTGAACTTAATCTACTAGTAGATTTAACGTCAAGATCATGAATCACTTGCATCTCGCTCTCATTTGAGCATTCAAAAGCATGTAATGAATCTCAGTTATATCACTCAGTCTTTTGATCATAATTGACTTTAAAGCTTTGCTCATGATATCAAGCAAAGCAATGAGTCGATATGTTTTCAAGTCAATGTAATCACTTTTCTTTGATTTGCATAACACTATTGTTTGAATCTTTTTGAACTGCTTCAAATGATATTTATATATCATGCATGTATTGAATAAACTCATCAACACTGAGATCAATTCTGTGAGATCTGCTTGAAGTGCTTTGTTTGAAATTTCAGAAACATTTGATGCTTTGTTCACTTTTATTCATTTGATTGCTCACTTTATTTCATTCTTTAAGATGCATGAATTTGATGATACTGTCAAAAATATGAATGAATCTGAAATGTCATTGATGTTTGCTTGTGAAAATGAAGAAAAGAATTTTTCTTGCAACATCTTGATTTTTTCTTCAAATATTGTTATCATATGATCAGTATCATTTTGTTTCAATGATAAAAACTGAGAAAGTTTTTTAGATAGCTGACTTTCAATTCTAGCTCATTTTGTCTATCAAAAATATGTTATATACATTGCATGCAACATACATAAAGCATGACTTTTATGCTGATTTTTCTCTTAAACTTAAGAGATTACTTAAAGAGTTTTCTTGCAATAAATTTACAGTTCAAGAGAAATAAGATCTTTTACTGCTTAAATTTCAACAATTTACTTCTTAAACATAAGTTGCAGACATTTCATCTGTGATACACATGCATATCACAGTTGATTTCTTTTTTAATTATATTAACATGTGCTACTATTCTTTCAAGTTATATAAATGATGTTTTTGACTAGAAATTGACTTTATCATCAAGATATTCAAGAGTCAGAATTCAATGAAGAGATAAAATTCTTAAGATTGACAATCATCATCATTGTATATCATGCTTTGCAGATGCTTGCTTTGCTTGTAAAGTGTGCAACTCATTTATTTCATATTATTTGTAAAGATTTTTCTCATGCAAATTGATCATGTTTTGCAAAAATGTTCATATGCTACACTTTTAATCAGACAGCGTAGTTCAATCATTTTTTACTAACTTGCTTATATTTCTCTTCTTTTAATGAAGTCTTTTCATCAACATATTGTTTATGTATAAAATGTCTGTGTCTGAACATTTATTAAATGATATTAATGAGACTTTTGAGTTTGTTCATATTAAACTTAACAAAACTCATGAGTTACTCATATTGTAGTAACAGACATGCAGTCTTAACAAGATTTATACATAGTTAACATGTAGATTTTATCAAAAATATGTTGTATATATTGCATGCAACATACATAGAACACAATCTTTATGCTGATTTTCTTCTTAAATTTAAGAAGTTACTTAAAGAGAATTTCTTATGACAAATTCACAGTTCAAAATGAATGAAATCTCTCACTGCTCAGATTTTGACAGTTTACTTCTTAAGCATGAGTTGCAAATGTTTCATCTGCAATACATATGTATATTACAATCAATTTCTTCTTTAATTACATCAACATATGTTACTGTTCTTTCAAGTTATACAGATAATGTCTTTGACTAAAGATTGACTTTATCATCAAAACATTCAAGAGTTAAAACTCAGTGAAGAAATGAGATTCTTAAAATCAATAATCATCATCATTGTATATTACATCTTGCAGATGCTTGCTTTGCTTATAAAGTGTGCAACTCATTTATTTCATGTTATTTATAAAGATCTTTCTCAGGCAGATTGATCATGTTTTGCAAAAATGTTCATATGTTACACTTTTAATCAAACAACATAAGCACTTGTATGCGCAAACTATCGATGTGATTGATCAACGAGAAGATATAAAGCAGCGACTTTGGCCAGATTACATGTAACTTAGCATACATACAGCGTCTAGACAGTGTCATAGTCATAGACTGCATGCACTTAATGAAGAAAAAAAAAATCGAAAAAAAATCAAACAACATAGTTCAATCATTTTTTATTAACTCACTTGTGTTTCTCTTCTTTTAATGAAGTTTTCTCATCAACATATCATTTATGTGTAAAATGTCTGTATCTGAACGTTTGTTAAATGATATTAATGAGATTTTTGAGTTTACTCATGTTGAACTTAACAAGACTTGTGAGTTACTTATATTATAGTAACAGACATGCAGTCTTAACAAGATTTATACATAGTTAACATGTAAATTTAAATAATGTTCATGATTCAAGTTCTTTCTGCTAATCATTCTCAACAGATCAAACATAAGAATATTCTGTCTCAGTTCTTATCATTGCAATAACAAGATATTGAATTGAATAATTTTCATAAGCAATTTTTCTCGTAGTTCTGCGTTTTATTTGACTTTCTCATCTGCATGCAAATTGCTTGTAGCATGCACATTGAGATTATCAAAGTTTGCGCAATCGCGAAAACTCTGCATGCAATCAATGCACAGTGCTTCATCATTACACAGCATCTTGATGTCATTCAAACTTTTGATAATTTTTAAACTTTACTTTAGTTAAATAGTAAATTTGTAATCAGCATTGTATACAGATGAGTTTCATCACTGATCATCATAATGTAACTGAGAAATAGCTTAATTCTGATGTTAAAACTGTTGATTGTAAATAATTTATTTTACATGCAATTGTCAAAGTATTAATAATTCATGAAATAATATATGATTTTAGTAATAAATTCATAATTGAACTCATTAAAGTTTTGCAGCAAGAAGATGAATTTACAGTAAAATTAAAAGCAGATGAAATGATAAATATACAAAAAAATAATGTTGAAGCTTGAATATTGAATAATCAAGAAATGATAGAATACAATAAAATATTGTATGTTTCTGAAGATATTTCTGTCAGAAAAGAGCTGTTAAAACATTATTATGATGACTTTTTAACAAGACA